>Ga0208597_1000511_pt1 | contig 15288 bp, 14 predicted proteins | sample LakMenEpi05May12_FD_150673 | JGI IMG/M metagenome (GOLD analysis project Ga0208597, IMG submission 150673) | Freshwater microbial communities from Lake Mendota, WI - 05MAY2012 deep hole epilimnion (SPAdes) | ecosystem: Environmental > Aquatic > Freshwater > Lake > Epilimnion/Euphotic zone ...
GTAACTCGTTTTAGAAATTTAGAATTTAACAGAGATTGGGATCTTCAAATTCAATCTAGAAATGATGTATTTCAAAATATGCTGACGTCAAATATGGCTTATCAAAACAAAATCATCAAGTTGCGTACGCAATGGAATGCCTTTTTTATGGATACAATGTATCAAGGATTACAAAATATTACGGATTTTGAAGGGGAAAAAGGCTCAATAAAATGGTCGCTTACTTCCAATGTTTTAAAAACGAAGGCTTTGGATTCTACTTCAACTTTCTTTCGACCCAAAGGAACATTCAATTATTCTTTTTTAAAGAAAAATCCAATGACCGCATCAGTTGGATTTGCTTTTGAAATCAAAGAAAAAAAAGCGGTTAATTCAGAAAATATTTCAACCAATAGTTTTGATTGGAAAAATTATTTTTTCAATCTAGCTTCCAATCCAAAAGCCTCGTCGAGATTTAATTTTGGTTATATTTATCGCACCGAACGCTACAGCGATGGTATTACTTTTTTGGCACCCAAAATTATATCGCATACGTTGAATCTAAACGGAGTTGTTGAGAAAAATCTCAATCATTTGTTTAAGTATAATTTTAGCTATAGAAATTTTGTCAATACCGATACGGGAATTAAATCCAAAGAATTGATTCATAATTATTTAGGTAGATTGGACTACAATGGCCAGTTTCTAAGAGGATTCATGAAAATCAACACATTGTATGAATTGAAAGCGGGACAAGAACAAAAAACACAAATTACCTATGTGAAAGCAACCAATGGATATGGAAATTATGCATGGAAAGATCTGAATAATAATGGTGTTTTTGAAATCGACGAGGCCTATGTATCCAATTTTAATTTTGAAAATAGATACATCCGTTTTTATACCTTATTGCCCGATTTTGTTCCAGCCAATGAAATCTTATTCAATCATTTTTTATGGCTTCAACCCAAAGCAATTTGGCATAGCAAAAAAGATTGGAGGAAATGGGCTTCCAAATTTTCATATCAACTACGATTTGATATTCAACGCAAATCTACTTTCTCTCAATCCCAGACCGTTTCGGAGTTTTTAAGTCCATTTGAGTCTGTTTCTAGCACCAATTTAATTGTATCTCGCTTTAATTTGTTCAATCAGCTTGCATTCCAAAAAAATGAATCTAATTTTGGAGCCGATCTTGAATGGTCATATATCGATGCTAAAAACTTGATGAGCAATGGATTGGAAAGCTATGCTACCCAGTTATTTAATTTAAAATTGAGGTATAATCTCAGCTCCTATTTTACTTTATTAGGAAAAATATCGAATGGAATCAAGCGAAATCAAAGTGATTTTTTTGCAGATAGAAATTATTCGTTTATACTCAATGAAGTGGAAAATACCCTTTCCATTCTACCGCATAAAAATTTGAAAATCAATCTCAATGCCAATTACGCATTTAAGTCGTCCAATTTGCAATATCTCGTGCAGCAACAAGGAGATATAGAATTGCTTTTGAGCCGAAAAAACAATGGTATGATAGAAGCTAAGTTTTCTACTTTGATCTTAAATTATGGAAAAATAAAAGAGAATCCACAAGTGGAACTAGCTATGCTCAATGGTGTTCAAGCAGGAACCAATTTTATTTGGAGCTTAAATTTTGGTCAAAAATTGACCGATTTATTGCAATTGAACCTGGTCTATAATGGGCGAAAAAATACACAATCGGACAAAATGATTCATTCTGCCAATATGGAAGTAAGAGCTATTTTTTAACTTTTTTCGTATAAATTATAAAGTGTAATCACTTCTTTTGCTTCTTTTACATCGTGCACTCTTAGTATTTTAGAACCTTGACGCAAGGCTTCAAAATGAAGAGCCGAAGAGCCGTTGAGCGCATCTTTAGCTGTACTCCCCAAGGGTTTATAGATCATGGATTTTCTGGATATTCCAGTGAGAATAGGTAGGTCTAAGGTATGGAAATAGGAAAGATTTTTGAGCAATTTATAATTATCTTCAATCCGTTTACCAAATCCAAATCCTAAGTCTAAAATAATATCTGAAATCCCTTTTGACTTCAATTCCATGATTTTGGAATCAAAAAATTGATATAATTCTAATAATAAATTATCATATTCTGGGTTCATTTGCATGTCTTGGGGAATACCTTTCATGTGCATCAATACATAAGGCACTTGATGTTTTTTGAGGACAGAAATCAACTCCTTATCTAGCCTGTAAGCAGAAATATCATTGAGCATACATACGCCATTTTCCAACGCAAATTGCGCAATAGTGCTTCTGTATGTGTCAATTGAAAAATAAGTCTCGGAAAATCGTGCCATTATTTTTGGCAAATAAGTTTCCAAGGGCTTTAACTCCTCAGAAATAGAAAGTGCCTCGCTAAAGGGTCTCGAACTCATAGCCCCAATATCTATAATCGTAGCGCCTTCTTCTAGCATGGATTCTACCCTCGATAAAATATCGTCTATTCCATGAAGTGTGCCTCCGTCATAGAATGAGTTTTGTGTTAGATTCAATATACCCATCAAAATGGGGGTGTCCAGAACCAATAAATCTCTTTTTAGTTTTATTGAAAATATTTGAGGGTCTTGGCGAAATAACATTATTTTTGCTTTTTAAATATAGAATTGGAACCTAGCGTTATAAATTTTAAATTATAAAGATTGCATCGTATTGGTAAATAATTAATAATGACCACTAAAAATACAGACCTTCATTACAAAGAAATTGTTGACAAATGTAAATCAATTTTCTTAAAAAAATCGAAAGATTATGGTACTTCATGGACCATTTTGAGATTGAGTTCGCTTACCGATCAGTTATTTATCAAAGCCAAAAGAATTAGAAATATTGAAATTTCAAATGTCAATAAAGTAGGAGATAGCATAGAAGATGAGTTTATGTCCATTATCAATTATTGTATCATGGCTATGATTAAATGTGAAGAAGTTATAGAGGAAGAGATATCTTTATCCAATGACCGTCTCCAAATGTTTTATGACAAATATTATATAGCTACATTTGAATTGATGCAAAAGAAAAATACCGATTATGGTGAAGTTTGGCGCGATATGCGCGTGAGTAGTTTTACCGATTTAATTCTTACCAAATTATTGAGAATAAAGCAGATAGAAGATAATATGGGTAAAACCGAAGTTTCCGAAGGGGCTTTTTCAAATTATCAAGATATAATGAATTATTCTATATTTGCTATAATAAAATTAGAATCAGAGAATCAATAATTCCCAATAGAAAAAAATATGACGAAAATACATTATTTATCTATTCCCAAAATGGGAGAAAGTGTTTCGGAAGCCACCATTATACAATGGTTGAAAAAAGAAGGGGATATGGTCAAAAAAGATGAACCCTTTGTAGAAGTGTCTACAGATAAGGTTGATAGCGAAATTCCCTCGCCTTTTGAATGCAAGATTCTCAAAATTCATTTTCAAAAAGATGCGGTGGTAGCTGTAAATCAGGCTATTGCAGAAGTTGAGGTTTATGGAGAAGTCTTACTAGAAAATGCTTCAAAAACAGCAGTTTTACCTACTTCAAGTCCTGTATTGCAAAAATCGGTTTCAAAACCGAATCTATCCATTGCCAATACTCACAATTTGTCTCCTTTAGTGAAAAAAATATTGATAGAAAATGATATAACGGAGCAGGAGATAGGTCATATAATTGCTACTGGGCTTGAAGGTAGAATTACAAAGCAAGACGCATGGCTATATATAAAGAACAGAACACATTTTAACGAAAAAAGAGCCTTTGAATCCGTTGAAATTCCTCAAAATATTACTGAAACAAAATCGGAAAATCTACCTGCAATGGACGAAGGGGACGAATATGTACCTTTTGATAGAATGCGTGCTTTGATAGCAAAACACATGGTGCAGTCCAAGCAAATTTCGGCGCATTGTACTTCTTTTTCTGAAATAGATGTGACTGATTTGGTAGCATTAAGAGATAAAACAAAAGATCAATTTTTTAATGAACATAAATTGAAGCTAACCTATACACATCTTTTTATGAAGTGTACTATTGAGGCTTTAAAAGCATTCCCCAAATTAAATGCACATAATACGTCTAAGGGATATATTTTGAAGAAAAATATTAACTTAGGCTTTGCTACTGCATTGCCCGATGGCAATTTAATCGTTCCGTGTATAAAGAATACAGAAGAGATGTCTATTGTTCAAATAGTAGATGGAGTCAATAAAATAGCTTCTCTTGCCAAAAATAGTAATTTGAAACCTGAAGATATACAAGGCGGAACGTTTACAGTTTCCAATACAGGCATTTTTGGTAGCTTGATGGGAACTCCCATTATCAATCAACCCCAAGTGGCTATTATGAGTTTAGGCGAAATCTTGAAAACCCCTGCAGTAATAGAGTTAGAGGGCGAAGATAAAATCGTTGTACGAAAAAAAATGATTGCATCATTGTCTTATGATCATAGAATTATTGACGGTGCTTATGCGGCTAGTTTTCTTAAATTGTTAAAAGAAAAAATTGAAAAATTTGAAGTTCTTTTTTAAGAATTAAACTTTTGTTACATTTTGTTAATAAAAAATTATATGTTGAAAAAAATAAAATATTATTTAATTATTATAATATTATATTTGTGTCAAATTTTAAACTAATAAATTTAGTCTTATGAAAAAGTATATACTATTAGGGTTTTCAATGATTTTTGTCCTTCTTTTTGCAGTAAGTTTTGATGCTGCTACAATAGATGGAATTCAATTCCCCGCTTATAAAGTAAAAGTTAAGCCACCCAAGGAACAACGTATCCAAGCACAAATAGAAATTAGAAATAGTATGCTTAGAAATGTTGAGACCGGTTTGGTCAATCCGCAAGATTGGTACACTGCATGGGAAAAAGTGTCTAGTTTTTATAATAGAATTTCTTCAAGAGCAGGAGATATTGATTGGAAAGAAGGTGGTCCCTTAGATGTAGGAGGAAGATCAAGAGGGTTTGTCTTTGATAATCAAAATCCAAATAAATGTTATACAAGTTCGGTTTCAGGTGGAATCTTTGAATCTTTTGATAGAGGAAATACATGGAAGCCGGTTCCAGGATTTGATAAGTTGCCTATTTTAAGTATAGGTTGTATGACTCAATCTATTAACGGTGATGTATACGCAGGAACTGGAGAATATTGGGGAAATACTGCAAATGGTCAGTTTGGAAGTCAATTTAATGGTAATGGTATATATGTAAAAAAAGCGGATAGTGATAACTGGGAGCTGAAAGGAAGCGAAAATCCTTTGAATGGCACCAATACGCCACAATTTTCATTGGTTACAGATATAGGATGTGATGTAGCTGATAATAATAAAGTATTTGCAGCAACCAGCAAAGGGTTATTCATCTCAAGAAATGCTGGAACAACATGGACAAAAGCTTCTGGAGTGATGTCAAGTGGTGTTGTTTCTCAAATTAAACCTTCTTCTGATCCAAATATATGGTATGCGGGAAGAGAAGGTATGACGTATAAGTCTACGGATGGAGGTTCAACATGGGCACAAATTTCAACAGCTAATTACACTGCTTTAAATAATAAACACATGAGAATTGCTGTATCTAAGCAAGATCCTAAAAAAGTTTATGTATGTGGAATTGATGCGCAAGCTAAATTGCGATTTGCAATACGTTCTACTGATGGAGGTGCTACATGGCAGTTTTTGGGTAAGCAAGATGCATTGCTTCAGCCTTTATGTTCATCTGATGGTACAGCATGTCAAGGATGGTATGATTTATGTATGGCAATTAATCCTTCAAATGATGATCAATTATTTTTGGGTGGACAACAAGCTATGTATACATGGTCTCCAGCTACAAATTGGGTAAAAGCTGCTTTTTGGACCGGCCCTGCTAAATTAGGTCAAAATTTAATTCATGCAGATATGCATGAGTTTGCATTTGATGAAAAAAATCCAGATACCCTTGCTATTTGTACCGATGGAGGTGTTTATATGACATACAATGCAAAGACGGAGTTTCCAAATCCAACATGGGTTCCTAAAAACAAAGCATTTAATGTAACGCAGTTTTATGATATGAATGCTTCTATTTATGGCGAAATGCTTGGAGGTGCACAAGATAATGGAACCAATCTTATTAGAACAGATGCCTCTACGGATAGAAAATCATTTGAAGTGAGTGGTGGTGATGGATTCAATACAGCCATTTCTGCATATAACGATAGTCGTGTTATGTTTTATACTGTCTATAATGGGTCTGTAAGGAAAACAGATAATATGAATGCTAATACAACCAATCCTATTATACAAGGAAGTTGTATAGATGTAGAGCCAAGGACACAAGCTGGTTTGCCTCAAGGTGATGGAGATGCTGATGGAATTGGTTTTCATACACGTATTCATATTGCGGAAAAATTGATTCCAGATCCAGAAAATACAATCGATTCGATAGATAAAGAAATTCCTGAAAAATCATTATTTTTTGTAATGCATCCGTCTGGTTTTTATGTTTCTCCTAATGCTGCAAAACCTGGAGAAAAAGCAGATTGGACATCCTTAATAAATACAGGAGTTGGAGAACTATTAGATATACATCAGACTAAGGATTTATCTACTATGTATGTAGTGGGAAGAGGTGGTGCCAAAAAAATAACAGGATTTGATAAAGCGGTATTCAATAAAACTACCTTAGCGGATAATGTATCATGTTTGGTTTCTACACCTGCAGCTCTTGGAATTAGTATTAGTAATGTAAATGGTTTGCCTGCTAGTTTAAGTGGTGTTTATGTGCGTCAGTCCAGTGCTATCGTAAAACCAGAAGTATTGGTTACTCAAATGGGATTTGGAGGAACACAAAAGGTTTTTTATTCTAATGATGGAAATTCATTTGCAGGTAAACAAGGAGATTTGCCTATTATGCCTGTATACTGTGGTATCATAGATGAATTGAATGAAAAACATGTATTGATTGGTACGGAATATGGTGTGTGGGAAACAGATGATATTACCGCTATGAATGTTAAATGGGTACCGTCTAGCAAAAATGTAGGTATGGTTCCTGTATTTAGAATACGTCAAATGAAATTGAGAAAAAATGGATGTTGGATGGTGTATTTGGGAACACATGGAAGAGGTACTTTTTATGCACCCATTTCGGTAGCAGAAGGATGTAGCTATAATTTAGATAGACCAAAATCAACGAGTGGTATTGATCCATTTGCAAATTTGGGAAGCAAATTTAGTGTTTTTCCTAATCCTACTTCGGATGTATTGAATGTAAGATTTAAAGCTGAAAAAGTACAAAATTATACAATTTCGATTTATAGTAGATCGGGGCAATTTGTTAAAAAAATGTCTTATAGAGCTGCATATGGTGTCAATAATGTACCACCAATAGAAGTAAATATGCTTTCAAAAGGTACTTATTTTGTGAGATTAGAAGATGAAGAAAAGGTAGTTGGAGGATCTCAGTTTATTGTTAAATAAGTTATAAAAGTTATTATCTGTAAAAAGCCCAAATCGTATTGATTTGGGCTTTTTTTATTTTTTTTAATAAAAAAAAGCATGAAATAAAACTATTTGTTTTATTTTTATGTTTCAATAGTAAGAGTAAAAGTCTTGAATGAGAAATAACGAATTTGAGGAAAATGAAGAAAAATTGATGGCGCTTGTAGAGCAATATCAATTTGCCCGTGAACATAATGAACCTATTCATTTCTCAGAAGAAGATTTTGAAGAAATTATTCATTATTTCTTACAATCCAATAAAGCATCTGATGCACTTGAGGCGAGCGAATTGGCTTTGAATATTTTTCCTTATTCTTCTGAGTTTAGCTTAGCCAAGGCTGATGCTTATCTTGAGCTAGGTGATCTTGAAAGTGCAGAAGAGACTCTCGAAAATAATTTTACGTTGGATTATTCCGATGTCAATTTTTATTTAATCAAATCCGAAATTTTTCTTCAACGAAATCAATTTGATGAAGCCCTTGATACAATTAAAAAAGGACTCAAAAGTTGTTTTGAAGATAAAGATTCTTTATATCTTCAAATGGCCGATGTCTTTGAAGAAATGGGGGACTATACCAATATGATTTCAGCGGTGAAAAAAGCATTGAAAATCAATCCGAAAAATGAAGAAGCTTTTGTGACGATAAGTTTCGCATTTCAATTCCATCAATCTTCCACCGATAAAATAGCAATTTTTTCAGAATTAATTGACGAAGATCCATATAATATTATAGCTTGGTATCACTTGTATCTCGCATATAGAGAATCCAAACAAATAGACAAGGCCATTGAAGCCTTAGAATATATTTTGGCTATAGAACCAGAAAATGAGGAGTGTATCAATAATATGGCCATTACATATTATGAAAATAATGATTATGAAAAGGCTTTAAATTTTTTATTGGAGCTTGAAAAAACGGATGGACTTACAGCCTATAATTATATTATAATGGGGGTTTGTTACCGAGAATTGAAACAATATAAAAAAGCAAAGGTTTGTTTTAAAGAAGCCATGGCAATTGATGATGAAAATCCCGATTTGTATTTTCACCTTGCATTGATGTATTTTGAAGAAAAAAAATATAACGCAGCGTATTCTCTCATTCAAAAAGCAGTTGGATATTCCAAAAATAACGTATATTTCCTTGAATTAAAGGCAAATATTATGCTGGGAATGGATATGCTAGATGAGTCGATAGATGTTTTGAAAACCATGATTAAGATAGATCCCGAAATGTATTTGGCTTATGCAAAATTGAGTTTGGCGCTATATATCAATGGACAATCATCAGAAGCTTTGGAACTCATTAAAGAAGCTATTGAAACCTATAATTATGGCGAATTATATTTTTATCAATCCATTATCTATTTTGAAGAAGGTAAAATGGACGCAGGTCTCATGAGTTTTATGATGGGTATGGAATTTAGTCCACAATCCTATCAAATTGTATTTGATTATACTCCTTGGATTGCCGATTTGAAAAGTATACAAGATGTTTTGATTCATTATCAATCTAAAAATAATGAAATATAAGCTAGGACTTATAGGCAAATCCTTATCACATTCTTTTTCAAAGACTTATTTTAATACTAAGTTTCAAAATGAATCTATTTTTGATTTTTCCTATGAATTGCTTGAAATTCAAGAAGAAGAATTATCTATTCTTTTTAATCATCTTAAAGGGACCTTTGTAGGAGTTAACGTAACCATTCCTTATAAAGAAAAAGTATTGCCCTTGCTTGACGAAATTGATATTCATGCTCAAAAAATAGGGGCAGTTAATTGTATTTCTTTTAAAAATGGCAAGTCAAAAGGATATAATACAGATTATTTAGGTTTTGCAAAAAGTATTGAAAATGAATCATTTGAATTGTCTAAGAAAGCATTAATAATAGGTACTGGAGGAGCATCAAAAGCTATTTCATATTCTTTGAAAACCTATTTTAATGTAGATTCGGATTTTGTTTCTCGAAATCCACAAAAGGGTGTTACGTATGAAGCTATTTCAAAAGAAATGATGCATAATTATGGAATTGTAGTCAATACTTCGCCGTTGGGCATGTATCCATTGATTAGCGATTTTCCTCCTATAGAATATGATTTTATTAATTCCAATCATTTTTGTATCGATTTGATTTACAATCCGCTTGAAACTTCTTTTATGAAAAAAAGTAAAGAACGAGGAGCCCGTGTAATGAATGGTCTGAAAATGTTGGAAATTCAAGCAGAATTATCTTTTGAAATATGGAAAAATAACATGTAAGGGTTGGTCAAAATTGTATTATTTTTGTAGCATAAATATATTAAAATGAAATTTGGTGTCGTAATCTTTCCCGGTAGTAACTGTGACAAAGACATGTTGCATGTAATTAAAAATGTTTTAAAACAAGAAGCTATTGAATTATGGCACAAAGATTCGGATTTGACTATGTTTTCAAAAGAAGACTGTATTGTATTGCCCGGTGGCTTTTCTTTTGGAGACTATCTAAGAACAGGTGCTATTGCTCGTTTTTCGCCTATTATGGAGAAAGTTATTGAATTTGCAAATCAAGGAGGGAAAGTTATAGGGATTTGTAATGGCTTTCAAATCTTATGTGAGGCTGGGCTTTTGCCAGGGGTATTACTGAGAAATAAAAACCAAAAATTTGTATGTGAAAATAAATTTTTGAGAGCAGAGAGCAAGTCGCTTTTGACCCAAAATGTACCGAGTAATAAAGTTTTGAAAATTCCAGTAGCGCACGCCGAAGGCCGATATTTTTGTGATGAAAATACATTACAAGAATTAAAAAATAATGGTCAAATTTTATTTAGATATTGTTCGGAATCAGGTGAAATAGCAGAGGAATATAATTTTAATGGTGCTGTAGATAATATCGCGGGTGTGATGAATAAAAATGGCAATGTTTTTGGGATGATGCCACATCCAGAGCGATGTATGGAAAGCGAGCTAGGCAATGAAGATGGATATTTGATTATGAGTGGACTTTTAAATAAAGCGATTCAAAATGGATAGAATTATTAGTTTAACCAAGCTGAGTCGTCAAAATTATTTGAATTATCTCAATCGTTTTGATATGGAGGCTTTGAATCAAATTCCTCAAGGATTCAACAACAATATGATTTGGAATATTGGTCATATCGTAGCCGTTTTTGATGCGTTGTGTTATTCTTTATCGGGAAATGAAAATTATACCTCTTCAGCATTTATAGAAAAATATAAAAAAGGCACGACTCCAGAAATGTCTTTTACGGAAGCGGATAGAGCTGAAATAGCTAATCTATTGATTTCACAAATAGATAAATTTAAAAAAGATTCGGAGAATAATGTTTTTCAAAATTATACCGAATATAAAACCAGTTTCCAAAATACGCTAGAAAATATAGAGGATGCAATACAATTTAATCTAATTCACGAAGGAATTCATTTTGGTTATTTGATGAATATTGCCAGAAATCTTAAAAAATAATTTAATATTAAAAAAAAAACATTATCTTTGCACTCCAAAATATAATAAAATGAAGGAAGGAATTCACCCAGAAAGTTATAGAACCGTAATATTTAAAGACTTTTCATGCGATTATTCGTTTATGACAAAAAGTTGTGCGCCTAGTAAAGAAAAAATTACTTGGGAAGATGGAAATGAATATCCATTGATTCCAATTGAGATTTCGAATATGAGTCACCCATTTTTTACAGGTAAAATGAAATTTGTAGATACAGCAGGTAGAATTGATAAATTTCAGAAAAAATTCGAAAAAAAACTTACTACAAAAAAAGCATAATTTTTTATTTTTCAAGAAATATACAACGCCACTCAATTTGAGTGGCGTTTTTTTTTGTGCAATTAAAGTCTTTTAGACTATATTTGATGCAATATTTGATCCGAATTATCGTTTCAAAATATATATCTTAATTTTTTAAACGCTTATAAACATGGACAGAAAAGAATTTTTATCATTATTGGGAATGGGAGGCGCATCATTAGTTGTTTCAGCTTGTCTGGGCGGTTGTAGCAAGTCAGAGAATACAACAGCACCTTCAGGAATAGATGTGAATTTAGATTTGACATCCGCTGATTATTCAGCACTAAAAACCAAAGGAAATTATGTTACTTTAACTCAAGGTGTCGTAGTTGCTTATGGATTAGACGGAAATTATTATGCGGTTCAGTTATCTTGTCCACATGGTGAAGGTGGTCGTATCCAATACAATCAAGGATTGCAAAAATTTAGATGTGATAATCATACCGATCAAAATTTCACGACAGCAGGCGTATCCAATAATGCAAGAACCGGTTCTTCCTTAAAAACCTATGCTTGCACATTGAATGGTAATTCATTGAATGTAAAAGGATAAAATCAAAATGAAAATATTATTGATTCTTGTTGCCTTATTTTTTTCATCTTCTGCTACAGTTTGGGAGAACGACTTGGATGTTGCCTTTCAAAAATCAAAAGAACAAGAAAAAGCTATTTTACTTAATTTTTCGGGTTCTGATTGGTGTATTCCATGTCAAAAACTAAAAAAAGGCTTATTGTCAAAAGAACAATTTAATACTTACGCTTCTGAAAATTTAATTTTAGTAAATTTAGATTTTCCCATGAAAAATAAAGGAGAAAATAAAGAATATACTGCCAAAAAAGATAATTGGTCTGAGAAATACAATCCTAATGGTAGTTTTCCCCTTACTATTTTGATTGATAAACATGGAAAAGTAGTGAAAAAATGGACGGGTAATATTACTTTGCCTGTAGATTCATTTATAAAACAAATCAATAGTGCTCAATAAGCCATAGTGTTTTGAAAATATATAGTAGAAGTGCTTTATTAATGGGCAATCAATTTCATATTGGAGCTGTATGTGATCATGAGAAATTAGGTCAAAATGCTATAGACGAAGCCATTCATGAGATTAAAAGGATAGAGGAGAAGCTTTCTACTTATAAAGAAAATAGCGAAACTAATTTAATCAATAAAAATGCAGGAGTAGCGCCCGTTGAGGTGTCTGAAGAAACCATAGCATTGATAGAGCGTTCTATAAAAATTTCAGAATTGACACAAGGCGCATTTGATATTACGTATGGTGGTTTGGATAAGAAATTTTGGAATTTTGATAAAGAAATGAAAGAATTGCCCAATATCGAAGATGCTAAAAAAGCGGTTTCTTTGATCAATTATAGAAATATTGAGATTAATAAATCAGATGCTACCGTATTTTTAAAAGAAAAAGGCATGCGTATTGGATTTGGTGGAATAGGGAAAGGCTATGCGGCTGATGCGGCCAAAAAGGTCATGATATCCATGGGTATACAAAGTGGAGTGGTTAATGCTTCGGGTGATATGACGGTATGGGGACTCAAACCCAAAGGCGAAAAATGGTCTATTGGCATAGCGCATCCAAACTACCAACATGCGTTTTTTTCCAAGATGGAAATTACAAATCATTCGGTAGCTACCTCGGGGAATTATGAGAAATATGTGATGATTGGAGGTGAAAGATATTCGCATACGATAGACCCCAAAACGGGAATGCCTATAAAAGGAATTAAAAGTATTACTACTGTTTGCCCTTTTGCCGAGTTTGCCGATGCTATTGCCACGCCTATCATGGTGATGGGAATAGAAAAAGGATTGAATTTGGTCAATCAAATTAATGGACTGGAATGTATTATTTTTGATGATAACGATAAAATATACGTATCCAACAATATAATTTTAAAAAAATAAAAATGAAAAAACTATTTTTAATGATCTTATTTTTGGGAGCAATGAACATGATAACTTCTTGCGCCAAGGTGCTACCGCATCAAAGAGTCTATTTGAATCAATCCGATATGGAATTGAGCTCAAAATCTATTGATAAATCCGAAATGAATTTTGAATCCTACCGCGAAGGCGCTTCGGGTGCCAATGGAGGAAAAGTTGGTGGCGGTTGTGGTTGTAATTAATTAGTTATAGAAAAAAGAGATTCTTATGAAAAAAATATCATTACAAATATTCGCATTTTTTATATCCATTTTGAGTGTTTGGGGACAAGAAAATACTGAGTCAAATGAAAGTAATTATGAAAAACGAAATTTAAAAATAGAAGAAGTTAATATTTTGGGAAGTTATTACACACAAGATGGCAATAATTCGGGTGTTACAGGCGGTATTGGTACCGAAAAACTGACGGATTTTTCCTCTTCAATAGACATCAAAATGGTAAAACCTACTGCAAAAGGGAATAAACATCTTTTTGGCGTGAATGTAGGGGTGGATTATTATACGTCGGCTTCTTCGGACAATATTGATCCGTTGTTAGTTACATCGCCTTCTTATAGCGATACACGCGTTTATCCTACGTTGTCTTATGCCTTTGAAAATACGAACAACAATTCTGTCATTGGGGGGAATGTTTCATTTTCAAGCGAATTTGATTATATTTCAAGAGGTGGCCAACTTAATTATAGCAAGGCTTTTAACAAAAAACAAACCGAATGGGTAGCTAAATTAAATTTGTTTTTTGATGAGTTGCAAGAAATTAAGCCCTATGAGCTCAGAGATAGCGGCAAAACCCGAAATTATCAAACTAAAACCCGAAATACCTTTAATCTATCTAATGCTATCCATCAGACGATTAATTCTAGGATTCAAATGGCATTGATTTTGGATATCGCCTATCAAAATGGATATTTGAGTACGCCGTTTAATCGTTTTTATACAAAAGGAGCTTCGGCGGCGGTCCTGGAAGTATTACCCGATTCAAGAATTAAGGTTCCTATTGGATTGCGAGGCAATATTTTCTTGAGCGATAAGTTTATTTTGAGAAATTTTTATCGTTTTTATTGGGATGATTGGGGTGTGGTGTCCAATACCTTCCAGACAGAGTTGAATGCTAAAGTAAATAATACCTTTACGTTATCTCCTTCGGTGCGATTGTATCAGCAAACAGGAAGTAAATATTTTCATGAAAAAAATGAATTAACACAGCTAGCGGACTTCCGAACGAGCGACTTTGATTTATCCAATTTTCAGTCTATTTTTGCAGGGTTAGGCTTGAAAATCCAACCCAAAAATGGCATTATTTCACCCTTGTTTCATTCGATAGAACTTAAATACGGATATTACGCTCGTACCAATGGATTGAATGCTCATTTGGTCAGTGCGAATATAAAAATTAAGTAGCGTATAGAGTTAAGGAAGATTTTTTGACTTTAACATCTAAATCAAAAGTCTATTTATTCACTTTCATTTCAGTTTTTTGAAGCTATTTCTGTTGCAAATTCCGAAATTTGGAACTATCCGCTAGTATCTCTTTTTGAAAATACCGTCATTACATCTTTAGAGTTTTTAAAATTTGGAGCTATTCCCTCTATCCGCTACTATCTCTTCCGCTTTGCTACAGAGGATATTCGCTTCTATAGGGGCTAGGATAGGATAAATTTATTTTTTATAAAAAAATACTTTGTATTAAAAAAAGTGTTATATTTGCATTAGAAAATAAAAAAACCAAATATTATGAATTAAAAAAACAACACATATAAAAATGATTCGTTATTGCATAAATACAGTTTTATGATTAGTTTACTTTAAATTAATTAAGCAATTGAGTTCACGCCTTTTTTATGATGAGTTTATAAAATGGAACAAAAAGAACAATACTATATTTATTAAAACAATTATTGAAAACTTAAAAATTATGAAAAAATTAATCTTAATCACGCTTTTTAGCATCGGAATGCTAACCGTAAATGCACAATGTGATTGTGACGGACCAGTTCAAACACAAACGTTTTATGCAATACCTCAA
>Ga0208597_1000514_pt1 | contig 15242 bp, 13 predicted proteins | sample LakMenEpi05May12_FD_150673 | JGI IMG/M metagenome (GOLD analysis project Ga0208597, IMG submission 150673) | Freshwater microbial communities from Lake Mendota, WI - 05MAY2012 deep hole epilimnion (SPAdes) | ecosystem: Environmental > Aquatic > Freshwater > Lake > Epilimnion/Euphotic zone ...
GAACCATCGCCGCTGGTGTGGCCAAAGCCCATGCCGATGTGGTGCTGATTTCCGGATTCGACGGTGGCACAGGTGCTTCTCCGCAAACTTCCATCAAACACGCTGGTCTGCCTTGGGAACTCGGCCTTGCCGAAACCCATCAAACGCTTGTTTTAAACAACTTGCGTTCTCGTATCGCCGTCGAGACCGATGGACAGCTCAAAACGGGTCGCGATGTGATCATCGCCGCCTTGCTCGGAGCCGAAGAATTTGGCTTCGCCACCGCGCCACTAGTATCGCTCGGCTGCATCATGATGCGCGTTTGCCACCTCAACACTTGCCCCGTCGGCGTCGCCACGCAAGATCCTGAGCTGCGCAAAAAATTCACCGGCGATCCCGATCACGCGGTCAATTTCATGAAGTTCATCGCCCAAGAAGTGCGTGAACTGATGGCCGAACTCGGCTTCCGCAAGCTCACCGACATGGTTGGACGCACCGATGTTTTGGAACCAAAACATGCCGTCGACCACTGGAAAGCCAAGGGCATCGACCTTTCGAAAATCCTCTATTCCCCGCCCGCTGGTCCTGAGGTCGGTCGCTTCTGCACCGAGACTCAAGATCACGGCTTGGAGAAATCCATGGACATCACCAAGTTGCTCGATCTGTGCAAACCTGCCATCGAGAAAGGCGAAAAAGTCCATGCTAAGCTGCCAATCATCAACACCGACCGCGTCGTCGGCACGATTGTTGGCAACGAGGTGACCAAACGCCATTGGCACGGTCTGCCCGATGACACCATCCACCTCCAGTTCCGCGGTTCTGCGGGCCAGAGCATCGGCGCTTTCATCCCGAAAGGCATCACGCTCGAAGTCGAAGGCGACGCCAACGACTACGTCGGCAAAGGCCTCAGCGGAGGACGCATCGCCATTTACCCTGACGCCAAAGCCACATTCGCGGCCGAAGAAAACATCATCATCGGCAACGTTGCACTCTACGGTGCAACCAGCGGCGAACTCTTCGTGCGCGGTGTCGCAGGCGAACGTTTCGCCGTGCGGAACTCTGGTGTGCACACAGTCGTCGAAGGCATCGGCGATCACGGTTGCGAATACATGACCGGCGGAAAAGTTGTCGTGCTCGGCACCACAGGCCGCAACTTCGCCGCAGGCATGAGCGGTGGCGAAGCCTACATCCTCGATGAAACTGGGGATTTTGCCACCCGCTGCAACAAATCGATGGTCGACATCGAACCCGTCACTGACGAGGACGACATCGACAGCCTACGCGCCTTGATTCAGAAGCATGCCGACATCACTCTCAGCCAGAAAGCCAACAAAATCCTCGCCGATTGGAAAGGCTACCTGCCGAAGTTTGTCAAAGTCATGCCCCGCGACTACAAACGCATGCTCCAAGCCATCGCCAAAGCCGAAAGCGAAGGTCTCACCGGCGAAGCCGCACTCATTGCCGCCTTCGAGTCCAACGCCAAAGACCAAGCCCGCCTCGGAGGAGGTTGATGCAGATGTTTGATCAAACGCTAAGATCTCAAAGTCGCAAAGACGCAAAGGATGAAAGTAGATAAAGAAAAAATAGGTAGAGATATAGTAGATTCCAGCTTCAAGATTCATACCACTCTTGGACCTGGACTACTCGAATCCGCCTATGAAGCTTGTCTCGCTTACGAATTGGAAAATCGAGGTTATACGATCGAACGACAAAAACCTCAATCGATTCAATATGAAAGCCTCACGATTGAAACGGCCTATCGCCTCGACATAGTTGTCAATGATTCTGTTATCGTTGAGCTCAAATCTGTCGAAGAAATTTTACAAGTTCACAAAGCACAACTTCTAACATACCTACGTTTCAGCAAAATCACGCTTGGATACCTGATTAACTTTTACACCCCTCTCATCAAAAACGGCATCACTCGCATGGTGCTCAACCACACAACATAAAAACTTCGCGTCTTAGCGCCTTCCCGACCTTAGCGTTTAATCTAAACTTCTTCTCTCTTTCTCAACATAAACAGCATCCAGACACGGACCTCAACCACACAAAATAAAAAACTTCGCGTCTTAGCGTCTTCCCGACCTTAGCGTTTAATCTAACCTTCTTCTCTCTTCACATTATGGGCAAACCAACCGGATTCATGGAATTTCAACGCGAGCTACCAGCCGACCGCTCGCCCCTCGAGCGCATCAAAGACTGGAAGGAAATCCACCTTCACATGCCGGAAGAAAAACTCCGCACCCAGGGCTCACGCTGCATGGATTGCGGCGTGCCATTTTGCCATCAAGGCAAATTGATCTCAGGCATGGCATCGGGCTGCCCGATCAACAACCTCATCCCTGAGTTCAACGATCTCGTTTATCGTGGTCTGTGGCGCGATGCACTCGATCGCCTTCACAAAACCAACAATTTCCCAGAATTCACCGGTCGCGTCTGCCCAGCTCCTTGCGAAGGTTCTTGCGTGCTCGGCATGAACAACCCTCCTGTAACCATCAAAAACATCGAGGTCTCGATCATCGATAAAGGCTGGGAAGAAGGCTGGGTTGTAGCCAAAGCTCCCGCCAAACGCACCGGCAAACGTGTTGCCGTCATCGGTTCGGGCCCTGCGGGTCTTTCCGCAGCGGCTCAGCTCAACCAAGCAGGCCACCTTGTCACGGTTTACGAACGTGCCGACCGTCCCGGTGGCTTGCTCATGTATGGCATTCCTAACATGAAGCTCGACAAAAAAGAAGTCGTGCTGCGCCGCATCAGCCTGCTCGAAGACGAAGGCGTGAAATTTGTATGCAACGCCAATATCGGTGTCGACATCCCTGCCGAAAAATTGCTCAAAGACTACGATGCCGTTGTCGTCTGTACAGGAGCCACCAAGCCTCGCGATTTGCCGATCGAAGGACGCCAGCTCAAAGGCATCCACTTCGCCATGGAATTCCTCACCGCAAACACACAAGCCGTGCTCGATGATGCGCCACGCGAAAATTTCATCACAGCCGAGAAAAAGAACGTCGTCATCATCGGCGGCGGCGATACTGGCACTGACTGCGTCGGAACCTCCCTTCGCCATGGCTGCGTCAGTGTTTGCCAGTTGGAACTCCTGCCCAAGCCTCCCAACGAACGCGCCGCCAACAACCCATGGCCCGAATGGCCCAAGGTTTATAAAATGGACTACGGCCAGGAAGAAGCCGAGGCCGTCAACGGCAGCGATCCACGGATCTATACCACCACCGCCACCAAATTTGAAGGCGACGAAAACGGCAACGTCAAAGCCGTTCACACCGTCCAGGTCGAGTGGAGCAAGAACGAACAAGGTCAGTTTATCCCGAAAAACATTCCCGGCACCGAGAAAATCATGCCCGCTGAGCTCGTCTTGCTCGCCATGGGCTTCCTCGGCCCTGAGCAACCGCTGCTCGATGCCCTCAATGTCGATCGCGATGCCCGCAGCAACATCCTTGCCGAGCACGAGAAATACACCACCAGCATCGAAAAAGTCTTCGCCGCTGGCGACTGCCGCCGTGGCCAATCCCTCGTCGTCTGGGCCTTCAACGAAGGCCGCGGAGCTGCGAGAGAGTGTGATCGTTATCTGATGGGAAGCACGAACTTGCCGTAAAAACTGCTTTGACTCGAGATCAGGTTGTATCGATCAATCAATCGAGTGAATATCGAGAATTTTAATGTGTCGATCAGCATGATCTACCCAGTAAACAATCGCTTATTCTCCGATGATTTTAATATGAACCATACGACCTATGAAATCATGATCCAAATGATCACCTACACCACTTGGATCGCTTTCGATTTCTGCAATCGTTTTTCGAATCAAAGATTTCTGTTTACGGGGAGTCTCTCAGAAACTCCACAACTCTCATTGATACGAGTAAAAGCAATGGTTCACCCTTCATGAATTCAATCGCTTGTCCAACTCCTCGATTGTCACCCAATGATCTTCGTTGGAATCATCGATCAAACTCGTTAAATTTTCGCGGTAATCGGGAATCGCATCATGTCGTAGGGTGACAAGAAATGCCGCTAATTCTCGCCTCTCTTCAGTCGATAATTTGCGAATATTCTCTTTCAATTCTGCAACGCTCGTGGGATCAATATACAATGATTTCATATTGATTCAAGCACCAAGAACGGTTTTTTGATCCGAAAACACAACCCCCACACCTGACCTCCAAACGGACAGGTCATTGATGGGTTTTCGCTTTTCGTGGGAAGGATTTGCATGGATAGTGACGTAGTTGTGTAACGCACTTACTCATCAACCCACATCCATCATGCACTTTACTTATCGAACGATTTCTCGCGCGTCCTGCGCTGTCCTTGCTTGCAGTTTCCCGTTACCCTCCCTCGCGGCACCTAAGATCGAAGCAGTGGCGTTGTCGGACGCTGGCCAGAAATTCGAAACGCGCTATGCGAATGCTCTGAAGTCCCTAAGTGCGGACATTGAAAAAGTGTTGCCGAAGTTCGATGCGCGGCTGATGACCGATTTCAAGCAGGCTCGCGAGACTGCAAAGGCGGCGGAAAAGACCGCGCTTGAGGCTCAGCAAGCGTTGGGGCAACTGGGCACCGCCCAGGCTTTGATCGGCCATGCCAAGGGCAAATGGATCGGTGGAGCGGAAAAATCTATCGCACAGGCCGAAGCCGCGTTGAAAAAAGCGAGCACCGATGCCGAGCGCGAAGCCGCCAACAAAGAGATCGCCAAGTGGCAGGCCAACAAAGAAGAAGGCCTCAAGGCCCTGAAAGAGCGCCAAGAAAACTACGACAAGCTCAAGAAGGACGAAAAAAGCCTCGTTAGCAACAACGATGCCTCCCGCGAAGCCCTCGCCAAAGCGAAAGCAGCCGAAGCCACAGCATCGAAAAATTTGCTCGATTCCGCAGGCAAAATCCTCTCCAGCGATGCGCTCGATGCCAAGTTGATGGCCTGCGTAATGCTCGCCGATGCGACTCCCGCCAGCCTCGCGGCCTTTGCCGAAAAAGGCCCTGAGCAAGCAGCCATGATCGACAAACTTTTCGCTGATGCACCGACGATGAAACTCATGCTTGAAGCCGGTGGAGCCAAGTTTGGCAAATACACCAGCGCCCTGGAAATCCATGCTGCGATCCAAAAAATCAGTTCCAAGCCAAGCGATCCCGTGTTGCAGCGTTTGGCGCTTGCCACCAGTCTCGAGCACGCCATGCCGATCGCCCAGACCAACATCGACGCGGAAACATCTGGCCCCAGCACGGTGGATCCGGTCAAGCGATATGCACATTATGAAAAAGCCTACCTCGCTGGCGAGCTGGATGCCGCTTTTCCCTCACTGAACACTTGGCAAATGCGCATGGTCGTCGGCTGTGATGCGCCCGATGAAATCCTCACTTGGGGACGCCAAATGCTGCGCGCCTATCGCCCCGATCACATCTATAACCCTGACTACGGCTGGCGTTATGTCTCAAGCATTCGCACCGAGGTTCCTTACGGATCGCAAAACGTGCAATACGATCTCCCGACGCTGCACAAATACCAGAACATCCCCAAAAATGGTGGTGTTTGTGGACGTCGCGCGTTTTTTGGTCGATTCATTTTGCAAGCATTCGGCATTCCGACATGGGGTGTGACGCAGCACAAACACGCAGCCTTGAGCCATTGGACCCCCAAGGGCTGGGTCGTGAATCTCGGTGCCGGATTTGAGCACAGCTGGTGGGATAAAGATGAAGTTCCTCGCAGCGGATCCGACTTTTTGTTAGAAACTCAAGCCCGCGCCCACGGGGCTGAATACCTCAAGGTGCAGCGTGCGCAATGGATCAGCCGTATCCTCGGTGAAACGCAATACAATCATCGCAAAGCCATCGAAGGCGGCTTCTGGAGCCAACTGGCCCAGTACCAAGCGCAGTCACTCGCCTCCACCGCCGTTACTCTTGGCCCCTTGGGCAAAGAATTGGCTGAAGCGAATGAAACCAAGGGCAAACAAAAAATCGACAACGCCAAGGTCGAGGCCGCCGATCAGAACATTGTTAGTTCTGCCGATGGCTCGATCACCATTCCCGCCGTGGCTCACAGCAGCCCAGCAGGAAGTTTTGCTGCGATGAAAAGTTTCACCGATGGTATGCAACTCCACATCGCTGGCGGCTACAAAGCCGAGTATGTGGTCGATGCTCCACAGGCAGGGAAATACATACTCAGCGCCCACATGGCCACTCTGCAAGACGGCCATAAACTGTGGATCGCGGTGAACAATCCTCAGCAACCCGTCGCATTTCCCGTTCCTTATACGGTCGGCCTTTGGCAAGAGAGCAAACCGATCGAAATCACTCTGGTAAAAGGCAAAAACACCCTTCATATTGCGCTCGAAAAAGAGAGCCGCGGCGTGAGCGTGAAGGAATTTCAGCTCAAGCCAGCTCGTTGATTTCGACTCCAGCCAAGCCCCTAGCGTAACAGCTCATTCTACATCTACCTTGCTCTGCTCATGACACCTGTCTCGCTATTCAACGACGTCATCGGCCCCGTTATGCGCGGGCCATCCAGTTCTCATTGCGCCGCCGCCTTACGCATCGGCCGACTCGCTCGCGACTTGATGGGCGGCGACATGGAACAAGTATTGGTAGAATTTGATCGCAGCGGCTCACTGCCCACCACACACGATAGCCAAGGCAGTGACATGGGGCTTTTCGGTGGTTTGCTCGGCTGGGATGCCGATGACGAACGCTTGCCCAACTCGGCGGAGGCACTAGCAGATGCAGGCATCGCCCTGCGCATCGAAACCGTGGACGTCGGCGACCCACATCCAAACACCTATCGTCTCACGCTCAGCAACACCAGCGAGCAACATTCGCTCATCGCCATCTCCACCGGCGGCGGGATGATCGAGGTTTTGTCGATCGATGGGCTACCGCTGCACATGGACGGTGGCTACCACGAGACCTTGTTGTGGTTGCCCAAGGATGCTCCCGAACTGGATGGGGAAGCCGACGAAATCATTCGCCACAGTGCTGGTGAAACGACGATCTTACAGGTCAAAGCCCAGAGTTTTCTCACCACGGATGTGATTGATCGACTGAAACCCATCGCAGTGAAATATCTGTCCCCTGTCCTTCCTGTGCCGTCGCGGAAGAACATGCACGTGCCCTTCGATAGCTGCGCGGCCATGCTCGAACACGATGCAGCAAAGCACACGCCGCTCTGGCAATTGGCCATTGACTACGAACGGCAACGCGGAGGCATTGGGGAGGAGGAAATTCTCGCCAAAATGGTCGATATTGTGCGCATCCTGCGAAAATCAATCGCCAGTGGCATTGCGGGAACAGAATATGAAGACCGCGTTCTGCACCATCAGAGCGGAAAATTTCAGCAACTGATGAATGCAGGTCGACTGCTCGATGGCGGAGCCTTGAATCGCGTATTGCTCTATGTGACCGCCTTGATGGAAGTCAAAAGCAGCATGGGTGTCATCGTTGCCGCGCCCACAGCTGGAGCCTGTGCCGCTTTGCCCGGAGCTGTCATCGCGATGGCCGAATGCATGGACCTCGATGAAATGGAAATGGCCAAAGCCATGCTCGCAGCAGGCTTGATCGGCGTTTTTATTGCCACACGCTGGACCTTTGCCGCCGAAGTTGGTGGCTGCCAAGCCGAAGGAGGTTCAGCATCATGCATGGCCGCAGCCGCCTTAGTGACCTTGGCAGGTGGCACGCGCGACCAAGCCATCGCCGCCGCATCCATGGCCTTCCAGAGCATGTTAGGCCTGATCTGCGATCCCATCGCCAATCGCGTTGAGGCCCCCTGTCTCGGCAAAAACATTATGGCCGCGAGCAATGCTCTTTCTTGCGCAAATCTTGCGCTCGCGGATTTTGATCCTTTGATCCCACTAGACCAAGTCATCGATGCCGCCAAAGCTGTATCGGATCGCATGCCGCGGGAACATCGCTGCACCTCTCTCGGCGGCCTCGCCGTGACCCCAGCTTCACTCGCCATCGAAAAACGCCTCGCAGAACTCAAAACCTCACGCTGCTGTGGTTCGTGTTCATGTTAGAATTACGCACGAACTATAGAAAATCAAAAAAGCGCGGAGTTTCGTCCGCGCTTTTTTGATATGCGGAATGAATTCCGCGCTCATTTCAAGGATCAGAAAGGAATATCGTCTTCTTCCTCGTGGAATGCGGAGCCCTCTGCAGAGGAACCACCCATAGGCATGCCCGAAGGTGGTCGAGATTGCTGCATGCCACCTGAAACAGGAACTGCACTTACGCCACCGCCCGCATTTCCTTTGCCATCAGGCATGAATTGCAGGTTCTCGGCAACGACCTTAAGCTTGCTGCGTTTTTGACCCGAAGCTTTGTCTTCCCAAGTGTCCATCTGCAAGCGCCCTTCGATGAAAACACCGCGGCCCTTGGTAAGATACTGCTGAGCAATTTCGGCTTGGCGACCCCACAAAGTGATGTCCACAAACGTCGTTTCTTCTTGCCGTTGGTTCTGCTCGTTATTCCAAACGCGATTGATCGCCACACCGATGTCGGCCACTGCAGTTCCCTTAGGAGTGTAGCGGAGCTCAGGATCACGTGTGAGATTTCCTAGCAGAAGTACTTTATTGAGATTCGCCATAACGCTTGAATTCTACAATGTGAGACCAACGGGTCAAGAAAAATGTTCAGAAGAACACCTTACGCGCGTTGATAGTATTGCAAATGAATCTGATTGTTGAGACGCAGACGACCTTTGATTTTCTCGATGGAAGAAGGCTCAGCAGTGAACTGGAAATTGATGTAGTGACCAGATTCCATATGATCGGAGTTGTAGGCGAACTTGCGACGGCCCATGTCTTGGGTTTCAGTAATGGTAGCACCTTCTGCCTGCATTTCTTTCGATACTACGCTGACGAGATCTTCTACGCCGCCTTCAGTTCCCTTGGTATTGAGAACTACGATTCCTTCATATTTCCTGCTCATTTGACTTATTGAGTGTTTGATTGCCTTTAGTGTTACCTATTGTGTTATAGAGATTTGCCGCGGCGGCAACGCCTCGGGAGAGCGCATCCTGCACAGCATTTGCCGCCATGGCAAGCATGTTTTGCAAAGTTTCTTGCTCTGATTCGAGAAATTTGCCCAAAACATGGCCAACCATCGCCTTTTCGCCCCCGGATCCGATGCCTACCTTGATGCGCGGGAATACATCGGTACCGAGATGCTCGATCAGTGAACGCACACCATTGTGTCCGCCATGTGAACCTTTTTCGCGAATCCGCAGTCGCCCAAGGTCGAGCGCTGCATCATCATAGACCACCAACATTTGTTCTGGGCTCCATTTATGAAAACGCATGATTTTACCGATGCTACGACCACTGAGATTCATGAATGTCAGCGGCTTGACCAATAAACTTCCATCCTGGGGTCGTTTGGCATAGGCGCATTCCCATTTGGCAGCAGGCTCAAATGGCGTGCGCCCTTGCTGAGCCAGCCGATCCAGCACCATAAAGCCGATGTTGTGCCGAGTATTTTCATACTCGCGCCCGGGGTTACCCAGACCGACGATCAAACGAATCTCACTCACGCTCAGGCTTTTCCTCGATGTTTTCCGGTTCCTCGTCGTCGTCCCACTCGATGTCTTTTTGCAAACGCTTCGAAATTAATGGTCGCACCAGACCATAGACCAAATAAAGACTAAATAGAACAACAGGGGCTTGATAGCGATAGCGAACCATCAATACTAACACCAGCACGATGGGAACCACCGTCCAGATCGAACCTTTGGTGCGAAAGTCAACTTTCTTGAAGCTAGGATAGCGGACCTTGCTCATCATTAGCAAAGAAATGCCGAACATCGCAGCCGCGAGCACGTATTTCCAAGGCCCAATATCCTTGTCGTTTTCTTGGACATTGATGATCAAAATCGTCAACGATGCGATAAAGCCAGCTGCCATCGGAATCGGGATGCCCATAAAATCCCCATTGTCACCCGGTTTCTTGGGCATCACCGCGAGACAATTGAAGCGAGCCAAACGCATCGCCCCACAGAGTAAATACAAGAGCGCAATGCCCCATCCTACATTGTTCGGCAGTGGAAACAGCACCGCTTTAGCCATTAACATCGCCGGAGCCATACCGAAGGATACAATGTCCGCGAGCGAGTCGAATTCTCGACCGAAGGGGGAATCTTGCCCAGTAAGACGCGCCATGCGACCATCGAGAAGGTCGAAAATGCACGAACCAAAAATCAGCAAAATCGCTGTCTCATAATATTTTTTAGCCAAGAGAAAATCGTATGTCCCGCTCTTCGAGGCCTCCATTACGCCGTAGAAAATCGACAGTACCGCAAGAAATCCGCAGCATAAATTACCAGCCGTCATCAAGTTCGGCAGCAGCGGGATTTTCAATTCATCATCTTCTTTCATTGTCTCTCACGCAGCATGCCATAAATTTCTTCCGAGAAACAGCGTAATTTTTTGCAATTGCATGCGATCTGATTATCTTTCTGCGCCGCGACCATGACCATTACTCCAAACAGCCCCATGGGCGAAATTCTCGACGCCCTGCCCGGAGCACGGCGCGCCCTCTTTGCTCGCTACCATCTCGGTGGCTGCCAGTCCTGTGGTTTTTCACCCAATGAAACTCTCGGTTCGCTGTGTCTGCGCAATGGCGACATCGATCCCGATGAAATGATCCTGCACCTTCAAGCTGCTCACGCTCATGATCAAGCATTGCTGCTCACACCTGCGGAAGTGCGCGAACTTATGAGAGAATCCCCAGCCCCATTGCTGTTAGATTGTCGCACGCGTGAGGAACATGATGCAGTCCGCATCGAACCTAGCGAATTTTTGACACAGGAATTCCAGCAAAAACTCTTCGCCCGCGATCCTGACCAAGCCGTCATTCTCTACGACCATCAAGGTAAGAACGCACTCGATACCTGCGCGTGGTTTCTTGGCCACGGCATGAAAAACACCCGCGTCTTGCAGGGCGGGATCGATGCATGGAGCCGCGATATTGACCATTCACTCCCCCGCTATCAACTCGAACTTGAAGCCTAACATTTCCTTTAACGAAAAAATCATGACAACAACTGAACTCACACAAGCCCTGCAATGGCGTTACGCCACCAAATCCTTTGATGCCAACAGCAAGCTCAGCGATGAGCAAGTCGAGGCTCTCACCAACGCCCTCCACACTAGCCCATCGTCCTTCGGGCTTCAGCCGTGGAAATTTCTCATCGTCGAGAATCCAGAAATCCGTGAGCAACTCAAGGCCTACTCCTGGAATCAACCGCAAGTCACTGACGCCTCACATCTCGTCGTGCTCTGCGTCAAGGAGAGTATCAGCGAGGCCGACATCAGCCAATGGATCGCGCGCCTTGCTGAAGTGCAATCAACCCCGCTCGATAAACTCGCCCCATTGCAAGGCATGATCCACGGTTTCACTGGAGCCATGGATGCCGCTACGATGCAGCAATGGAATACGCGCCAAGTCTACATCGCTCTCGGTCAACTCATGACAGCCGCCGCCGTGCTCAACATCGATAGCTGTCCGCTCGAAGGCATATCTCCTTCCGACTACGATCAAGTTCTAGGTCTCTCCGGCACGGGCTACAAAACCGTAGTCGCTTGCGCCCTAGGCATCCGTAGCAGCGATGACAAATACGCCACGGCACCCAAAGCTCGCTATCCTCGCGAACATGTAATTAGCGTAATCCGCTAACATCCGACATCGCACTATCCCCCCGTGCGACTCCTCTTCATTACACCAAATCTGTTAGAGCATCCTCCAATCGCGGATAGCGGAAAGACATACCCGCATGAATCCATGTATGTGGCACACATCGTTGCCCACCTAACAAAAAATCTCCAAATTCACCAAAAACCAAACGCAAGACAAAACCCGGTGCCACAAAGATGGCCGGCCGCCGCAATGCCGATGCGAGCTTTTTGGTGAAATCTGCGTTTCTCTCCGGATGAGGGGCCACCCCATTGACAGAGCCGCTCAAGGTTTGCGTCTCGATCGAAAAAATGATCCCCGCAACCAAATCCTCGACGTGAATCCATGGCATCCACTGACGTCCTGATCCTAATCGCGCACCACCGCCTAACGAAAAAACTCGTTTCAGTCGATCCCAGGCCATACCACCACGCCCAAGCACCATGCCGATCCGCACCATGACGCAGCGCACGCCTAACTGATCCACACCCGCTGTCGCCTTTTCCCAGTCCACGCACAAATCAGCCAAATACCCAGCGCCCGCTGTTGAAGATTCTGGCAACAACTCATCTCCCCGATCTCCGTAAAAACCCACCGCCGAGGCATTGATCCAGACCTTAGGCCGTTGCCCCACTTCCATGGCCGAAAACTGCTTCACAATCCGCTGCGTAATGCACACCCGACTCTCCGCAAATTTCACACGATTGGCCTCTGTCCAGCGCTGATCAATCCGCTCGCCCGCCAAATTCACCACACCATGCAAGCCTGTAAAATCAAGATCCTGCGAGCTCCGCCACTCTGCTACGCCTTCACAAACGCCTTTGCCCGCGCGGCTAAATCCCACCACTCGATACCCCTTTTGCGCCAAACTTCGCGCCAAGTAGCGCCCAACGAATCCCGTTACTCCAATCACCCCAATGCTCGCATTTTCCATGCCTCATTCATGCCACACTTTCGCAGCCTTGCAACCGAGAAAAGACATATGACTATCAAACGTAATGAATCAAATGGAAAGGCCTCACTTCTTCCGCTTATAGTTGACAGTTTTTACTTGAGGCGGTGGTGCATTTTCTCGCAAGGCTTTGATTTGATCGCGTAGGTGAGCAGCGAGTTCGAATTCAAGCTGCGCTGATGCCTCACGCATTTGCGCCTCAAGTTGCGCGATGACATATTCCTTGTTGTAAACCGTTTCACCCTCAGAAACTTTTAGCATATCGTCCGCGCTGCTACTCATTTGTGGCGCAGCCGTTTGCAGCGATTCTTGGATCGGTCGCACAACACTTTGCGGGGTGATGCCATGTTTTTCATTGAAGGCAAGCTGTCGGGCACGCCTTGATTCGGTGATGTTCAGCAATGCTTGAATCGAGTCGGTCACCGTATCGCAAAACAAGTAACACTCGCCATTCACATGACGAGCTGCGCGGCCTGCCGTCTGAATCAGCGAGGTGTCGTTGCGCAAAAATCCTTCTTTGTCCGCATCGAGAATGCACACCAACGAAACTTCCGGAAGATCAAGTCCTTCACGCAATAAATTGATGCCCACCAAGACATCGAAGGCTCCTGCACGAAGCTGGCGAAGAATTTCTACACGCTCTACGGTATCGATATCTGCATGAATGTAACGTACTTTCAGCCGCGTGTTTTGGAGATACTCACTGAGATCTTCTGCTGTTTTTTTCGTAAGTGTCGTCACAAGTGCACGTTCTCCTTTGACCACTCGTTGACGACAAAGCTCGATGGTTTCATCAATTTGCCCCTTGAGCTCGCGCAAATGAATCACCGGATCAAGAAGTCCTGTTGGGCGAATGATTTGCTCAACGATGAGCGGAAAGCCCGCTTTGTTGACGTGGAATGAATCTAACGAATCATCAGCACCACTGGGCTTGATGCGCAGTTTTTTTCGATCCACATAACCAATTTGATCGGGTCGTGTTTTCACTGCGATGTAGCCTTTGTTATCGGGTCGTGAGTTTACTTGCTCGAATGCACTCGGCGTAGCACTGACATAGACACGTTGATGAGTCATGTCCATGAATTCCGAAAATTGTAGTGGTCGATTGTCCATCGCACTAGGAAGTCGAAAGCCGTGTTCCACCAATACACTCTTGCGCGATTTATCACCTTCATACATGCCGCCAATCTGAGGAATCGTGACGTGACTTTCATCGACGAGCAGCAAGTAATCTTTCGGAAAAAAGTCGAGCAAGGTGTAGGGGCGCGCGCCTGGTTCACGTCCGGTGATGTGTCTCGCATAATTCTCGATGCCTTGGCAAAACCCCATCTCTCGCATCATTTCCAGATCGTAGTCCGTGCGCATTTTGATCCGCTGTGCTTCTAACAACTTTTTGTTAGCTTCCAGATCAGCGACGCGAGTATTCAATTCTTCCTGAATCGATTTCATCGCCTTCTTGAGCTTGTCCGCGGGGGTGGCGAATTGTTTGGCGGGGAAAAAAATCGTCGAATCAAGACGTTCCATGATCGCCCCTGTGAGCACATCCACACTGCTGATGCGTTCGATTTCATCGCCAAAAAATTCCACACGAATCGCCGTTTTTTCCAGATAGGCAGGGTGAGCTTCGACCACATCACCACGCACCCGAAAATTCCCCCGTCCAAAAGCGATGTCGTTGCGCTCAAACATCAACTGACATAGCATGGCGATCATTTCATCTCTAGCGATCTGATCACCCACCTTGATCGGATACATCATGTTTGAGTAATCGTCAGGCGATCCCAAACCGTAAATGCAGGACACCGAGGCGATGACAATGGTGTCTTCGCGCGTCAACAACGAGCCCATCGTACTCAGTCGCAAACGCTCGATCTCATCATTAATCGATGAATCTTTCTCGATGTAAGTATCCGTGCGCGGAATGTAGGCTTCGGGTTGGTAGTAATCGAAATACGAGACAAAGTATTCAACAGCATTATGGGGAAAGAAATTTTTGAACTCGGAGTAAAGCTGAGCCGCAAGCGTTTTGTTGTGACTCATGATCAAGGTCGGCTTATTAACCCGCTGAATCAAGTTCGCCATCGTAAACGTTTTCCCCGAACCCGTGACACCTAGCAAAGTCTGATGACCATTGCCCGCGAGAATCGATCGCGTCAGCTTTTCAATCGCCTGATGCTGATCGCCGCTCGGTGTGTAATCGCTCGCCAGTTGAAAATCCATGACCTGACCCAACATGCACCCGCAATGGCTTACTCGCAACGAAAATTATGAGCGTCGACTTAAGCACCAGCCCATGGCAAAGAAAACGAAGCATTGACAGCACAAGCTCGCTGGTATTGGCTCACGACGTGCCCGCTCAACACAATATCCGCCGCGCTGCTCATGCCGCCCTTCACGCCTGGGGAAACGGCCATGACTATGCCGAAACCTTGGTGGAACGCCATGCCCAACGCTACCAACTTTCCGCCTCTGATCGCGGCTTGCTCAATGCCATCATTTTTGGCGTACTGCGTCATCGGCGTGTGCTGGATGCCATCATTTCTGAAATGCGCCGCGGCAAACTCGACAACGATGCCCGCGATCTCTTACGCATCGGACTTTTCCAAATTCTCATTCTCAACATCGCTGATCATGCCGCCGTTAACGA
>Ga0208597_1000515_pt1 | contig 15219 bp, 10 predicted proteins | sample LakMenEpi05May12_FD_150673 | JGI IMG/M metagenome (GOLD analysis project Ga0208597, IMG submission 150673) | Freshwater microbial communities from Lake Mendota, WI - 05MAY2012 deep hole epilimnion (SPAdes) | ecosystem: Environmental > Aquatic > Freshwater > Lake > Epilimnion/Euphotic zone ...
TCTAAAATTAGTTTTTTACCAACAACAAATTTTTCGCCAGCAACAACTGTATTATCACTTATGTTGTTCCATTCTTTCAAATCGGAGATTGCAACACCATGTTTTTTGGCAATACTTCCTAAAAAGTCACCTCTTTGAACAGTGTACTCAACATTTCTAACTTCGCTTTTAGTTGTTGTTTCTTCGTCAGAATCTTCATTATTATGAGCAATATCAGCAACTTTTAGTTTAGTTTCTAATTGTACAGTATTGTCATCTAAATGATTCCATTCTCTTAATTCTTCAACCGTTACATTGTTTCTTTTTGCTATTGTAGATAAGTTATCACCTTTTTGAACTGTATAATAATTAGTATCTTTTTCTAACTCATCAATTCTATCGTTTTTGATTGGTTTTTTAACAGTTGTAACTACTTTTTCATTAGTAATTATTTTCAATTCTTTTCCAACTACCACGTTAGTGTTTCTAAGTTTGTTCCATTTTTTTATATCGGCAACAGAAACATTAAATTTTGCTGAAATTTCACCTAGGTTATCACCTTTTCTGACTTTGTAATTTTTAGTTACATCTTTAAAAGTGATCACTTTTTCATACTTGAAAGCTTTTGCTGCTTTCACAGGTTTTTCAACTACATTTTCGAAACTAGCAGATGAAGTTGTATCGTTTGTAGAAACATCCTTTTTAATTGTATTTGTAGCAATAACTTCTTGCTCATCATTAGAATTGTTGATTGGTTTTTTTACTCTTGTTGCCACTCTTTCGATTACAACAATTTTAAGTGTTCTACCGGCAAGCGCAGTATTACTTCTTAACTTATTCCATTTTTTTAACTCTGCAACCGTAACATTGTAATTGTCAGCAATTTTACCAAGGTTTTCACCTCTTTTAATTTTATGAATTTTAGTAACATCTTTGTTTACATATACTTTTTCCCATTTAAAATTAGCGGGTTCTCTTGAATTTTCAACTTCTTCATTTTTAGGATGTTGAATTTCAGCAACCGCTTCTATTGTAGCTTGATCAGTATTTTTAGTTTCAGGCAATTTTTTTGATCGTAAAGCTACACGGTCATAAGAAATAATTTTAAGACTTCTTCCTCTTGAAACGCTGTTGCCTCTCAAATGATTCCATTTTTTTATTTGGGACATTGAAACGTCATATCGACTTGCAATTTCACTCAAACTTTCACCTCGTCTAACCTTGTGGAATTTAGTTTTTTGAACATTTTTAAAACTCATTTCAGATTCTATATCAGAATCGGCAATAGCTGTTTGAATTTTGGTAAAAGGTTTTTCTCTTTTACTTAGTTCATGTTGAACATAAGCATAAATTTTATCTTCATTAGCCGTAAAAACAGCAATTTTATCAATTGGTAATCTTAAATAATGTGCTTTATCTTTGTAATTAGGAACAACTTTTAATTTATAAGAAGGATTAAATAGTTGCAATTGAGCTTCGGAAATGTCTAATAAATCAGAAATTTGTTTGAACGATAATTGTTGTTTTATTTGAATAGTATCGGTTTCAAAATGTTTTACATCGGCTCTTCTTGGAACAATTCCGTGTTCTTTATGGTATTCATAAATGTACATAGTTGCTAAAAAAGCTGGAACATATCCTTGTGTTTCTTTAGGTAAATACTTTTTAATATTCCAAAAGTTTTTTTGTCCACCTGATCTTCTAATAGCTTTAGAAACATTTCCTGCACCTGAATTATAAGCCGCTAAAACCAAATCCCAATCGCCAAAAATTTTATACATATTAGTCATGTATTGCGAGGCAGCGGCACTAGCTTTTAATGGATCACTTCTTTCGTCAACATAAGAATCGATACTTAGTTTGTATTCTTTTCCTGTTTGATACATAAATTGCCAAAGACCAGTTGCACCAACTCTAGAAACCGCTTTAGGATTTAAGGCAGACTCAACAACCGCTAAATATTTGATTTCTAAAGGAATATTTTGCTTGGAAAAAGCATCTTCAAAAAGAGGAAAATAATATTCAGACAACCCCATCAATCGTTCAAAAGATTTTCTTCGATTCTTTAAAAACGATTTTATCAGATTTTCCAAACCTGCATTGTATTCAATATTGAAAGGTGATTTAGCATCCATTTCGGCTAATCTTGCCTTTAATAAACCTGTAGGGAGTTCAAAATCAACATCTTGATTAAGGTCTATTGTTTCAATATCGCTGGTAATATCGGTGTACAAATCATTGTTGTTCAGCTCCTTAACCCACATACTATCTACTTTAGAAGCAATATCATACTTAACAAATGTCTTTTTGATAGAATCTAAATACGTGATTTTTGTTGATTGAATGGTTGAATCTTCTTGAGCAAAAACACTTCCAGTTAGAAGTATTAGTAGTGAATATGTGATTTTTTTTAGTTTCATTTAGTATGTTTTTGTTTCCGAAAAAGCCATAAAATGACTATTAAAAAACTTGATTTTTTTATATGCAACAAGTTTGCGAAAGACCTCTTTTTTTTAAAGTTTTCGCAAATTATTAGTTTTCAAACGTTTATATAATCTGCAAAGATACAAATCTTACTTCAAAATTATATAATTATAAAACGTAATTTTTTCTTAAAAATTGTTCGCTATAAAAATTAATCCAAAATTGCTGCGATTCCAGGCAAAATTCTTCCTTCAAGCATTTCGAGCATTGCGCCGCCTCCTGTAGAAACATAGCTAACTTTGTCTTCGAGCCCGAATTGTTTTACTGCCGAAACCGAATCGCCGCCGCCAACTAGAGAAAAAGCTCCGTTTGCAGTTGACTCGGCAATATATTTGCCTAAAGTGATTGTTCCATTTGCAAAATTTTCCATTTCAAAAACACCTAATGGACCATTCCAAAGAATAGTTTTTGAATTCATAATCACTTCTTTAAAATTTTCTAAAGATTTTGGACCGGCATCTAATCCTTGCCATCCATCTGGAATATGGCTTACATCTACAATCTGAGTTTTTGCATCATTAGAAAAAGAATTAGCAGCAACAACATCAACTGGAATATGAATATGGACGTGTTTTTGTTTTGCTTTATTTAAAATTTCTAATGCTAAATCTAACTTATCCAACTCACAAATAGAATCACCAACGTTTCCTCCTAGCGCTTTTATGAATGTAAAAGTCATTCCGCCACCAATAATCATATGGTCAACTTTGTCTAAAATGTTTTCAATAATGGTTATTTTAGTCGAAACTTTGCTTCCGCCAAGAACGGCTGTTACTGGTTTTTCTGAATCTTTTAAAACTTTATTTAAACTTGTAATTTCTTTTTCCATCAACAATCCAAAACATTTGCTGTTAGGAAAAAATTGAGCAATAATAGCTGTTGAAGCATGCGCACGATGTGCCGTTCCGAATGCGTCATTTACATAAATATCGCCAAGTGAAGCTAGTTTTTTAGCAAAATCAACATTGCCTGCTTCTTCTTCGGCGTAATATCTTAGATTTTCTAAAACTAAAACTTCTTTAGGTTGAAGATTTTTAGCCGCTGTTTCAGCCACTTCACCAATACAATCAGAGGCAAATTTTACATCAACTCCTATTACTTCCGAAACCGTTTTTAAAATATGTTTTAGTGAATATTTATCTTCTTTCCCTTTAGGTCTTCCTAAATGTGACATCAATATCACGCTTCCGCCATCAGCTAAAATCTTGTCTATTGTTGGTTTGGCAGCAACAATTCTCGAAGTGTCAGTAACGTTGAAATTTTCATCTAGTGGAACATTAAAATCTACACGAATTAAAGCTTTTTTGGAATTGAAATTGAAGTCGGAAATGGTTTTCATTATAAATATATTTTAAAGTAGTTAATCGCAAAGGTAACTAATTTGTTTTTTTAAATAAAAGACAAAAGCCAAGTTTAAAAGAGCTACTTTCAAACCTGACTTTTTATAAAAAATCCCAACTAACTATTCTTCTGATGCCAACATCGAGTTTGAAGTAAAACTTTCTTCGTTGTTTACTGATAAAACCCATGTTTTAACTTGTTGCTTTGTTTCTGCTAAAGCCAAATATTGACTAACTGCATCTTGCTCATTGGCAGATTTAGTAACATAAACATATCTAAAACTATTTTCTGGATTTACAAAACAATCTGCTTCAAAACCTTGAGATTTCAATGTTTTGATGTATTCTTCTGCAAAATAAGGATCAGAAAAAACATTAGCTACTATATAATAACCGTTTTTTTGATTTGGTATGCTTCGCGCTTGAATTTGAACATTTTTATCAATAGAAGTAACTTCATGTTTATCTGTTACTGTTGTAACTGTCGTGCTTGTTTGATAAGCATCGGCAACAGTTTGATTTTTAACATCATTTGTTTGTGTAGGCTCAACACAAACAACCATTGTATTTGAATCACTAACTTGCACATTAAAAGCTGTAAAAAACACATATGTTCTGTCTCCTGTTGAGTTAAATTTTAGTGTAACTTCACTTGCATTATTATCAAGATTTACATTGTCAGCATTAGGAATATCCATTACAAATGAATCATACCCTAGTGTGTTTTTGCTATTTGGAACTCTATTTGACATTTCTCCATTTTCATTAGAGATTGAACTATTAAAAAAATTTGTTTCGCTTCTAGTTTTGTTTCCTAAAGCAACCAACCCCGTTGAAGAAGTTCCAGCAAATAACAATTGATCATTTTTAAGATTTGCATCACCTTCAAGAGCTGCACAGGCAACTTTTGCAGAAACATTTCCTTGTTGAAGTGCTTTAAATCCAGTAACTTTTATGCTTGCATTATTTTCATTTATGTTAGCAAAACCATCATAACTTGCCACAAATTTTTCTGGCATTTGATCATCTTCATACACAACAAATAATGTCCATCCAGAAGCAACTCCGCCCTCTATTATTCCGTTAGTTGCTCTTACATTTGCAACCGTATAAGAACCATTTGGATTAACCAAACTTGACATTAAACTAGTTACATCTGCATAAACTGCATAAGGTGTGTTTTGGTTGTAGTCTTTAGAATTGTTTCCATCAAAAATAATTTCGCCCAATACATCCGTGTATTCTTCTTGATTTGGCAATTTTATTTTTACTTTTTTGATTGCATCTCTTTTATTTGGTATTGCTACAAATTTTCCTTCTTCTTTTATAACTCCTGGATTAAACTTGTAAGTTGCAGACCAATATAAACCTGCATAAACTACTTTTTTGTTTTGCGAATTTTCTAATTGTAAAGTTGCAGAACTAGAAGAAAAAGTTGTTTCATCAGAATCAATGTCGATATAACTCATTTCAAGTTCATCATTCAACAATGCGTTTTTAATTTTATTATAGGGTGTTAAGGCACTTCCATTAGCATCAACTCTATTGGTTATACCATTTGCAATAATAGTCATGTCGCCTTTTATAGTAGATTGGTATCTCATTTTAAAAGGAATGCCTGTTTGAGCAAATGAAAAAGAAGAAAATAATACTAAAGATAGTAAAGCTTGAACTGGGTTTATAGAATTAGTTTTCATAGTAGTAGTTTTTATAAAATCAATAATTAGTTTTGGAATTGCTAAAGTACATATCAAAACCAAATCATCGCTAAAAAACACAAAATAATCGATGAAATGCATTATTTTATCAATTTTATAATCTATATACTACAATATTGATTTATTTTAAAATAGATTTTTAATTATGATTTAGGTGTCATTTCAATAATTATATTAACTTTGCTATATGCTATTTTCAGAAATATTAGGACACGACTACAATAAGAATCACTTACTAAAAAGTGCTTCACAAGGAAGAATTCCTCATGCACAACTGTTTATTGGTCCGGAAGGTTGTGGAACATTACCAATGGCAATAGCTTATTCGCAGTATATTTTATGTCAAAATTCAGACAATGAAAATTCTAATGGAAATGAAGCTTGTAACTTGAAATTTGAGAATTACTCGCATCCTGACTTGCATTTTATATTTCCAACCGTTACAACTGAAGATGTAAAATCAAAACCAAAAAGTATAGATTTTATTATCGATTTCAGACAGTTTCTAAAGGAAAATCCATACGGAAGTTTGTTTGATTGGTATCAGTTATTGGATGTAAAAAACAAACAAGGTGAAATTAGGGTTGATGATGCACAAGAAATTTTGAAATCATTAGCCTTAAAATCTTATGAAGGCGGTTATAAAATAATGATTATTTGGATGGCCGAAAAGCTGAATATTGCCGCTTCTAACAAATTATTAAAATTACTTGAAGAACCAACCGATAAAACGGTTTTTATTCTAATTTCAGAAAATGAAGAAGACATTATTCAAACCATCCGTTCGCGTTGTCAAGTAGTTCATTTTAATGCTTTGCCAGAAAAAGTAATTGAAGAAGGATTGATTATCAAATACAATATCGACCCAAAAACGGCAACTAAAATTGCACATCAGGCACAAGGAAATTTCAATAAAGCCTTGCAATTACTTAGTGATGATGGCGAAGATTCTCATTTTGAAAAATGGTTTGTTGAATGGGTTCGTGCTGCTTTTAGAGCAAAAGGAAACGCAGCTGCTATTCAGGATTTAATTAATTGGAGCGACCAAATTGCAGGTTTAGGTAGAGAAACACAGAAAAAATTCCTAGATTTTTGCATTAATATGTTTAGACAAGCGTTGTTACTAAATTACGAAACGCCAAAATTGGTTTATTTAGAACCCAAAGTTGATAAATTCAAACTTGAAAATTTTGCGCCTTTTGTTAATGGAAACAATATTCAAGACATTTTCAAAGAACTTTCAGATGCGATGTATCATATTGAAAGAAATGGAAATGCGAAGATTATCTTGACCGATTTATCCATAAAATTAACTCGTTTAATTCATAAAAAATAATGCTATGAACAATACTGCTTCTATATTGGTTTTGATTTTTTTGGCGATAACATTTATAATGTCAGCACATGACAAAGTTTTTCATTGGAACGATAACATGAGTTGGCTAAAACCACATTTTGAAAAAACTTATCTCAAGAATTTTGTTCCACAAAGTGTATTTTTGTTAATGGTTGTTGAGTTAATTGCAGGAATATTATGCGTTGCAGGAATATTTCAGTTGTTGTTTTATTCCTCAAGAACTTTTGGTTTTTATGGCGCAATTTTCTCCTGTATTTCATTGTTACTAATGCTTTTTGGGCAACGACTAGCGAAAGATTATGACGGCGCAAGAAATATTGCCATATACTTTATTCCTGCGGTACTGGCGGTTTTTTGGTTGAGTTGATTTTATCTAAACAAGTTTTTGTTTTTTACATAAATAATTATCATTTTTATAATCAAATTCAAAACGTTATGAGTGTAGAAACCCAACGTAAAAATATAGTTCACAGAATATTTGAAACTCAAAATTGTTGTCACAAATTGAAGAGTTATTGGATAATGATGTTTATGCTTATACAAGATCAGGAAAACCATTATCTGTACAGGAATATAAAGTACATTTGGACGAAATTATGATGGCTTCTGATGTTGGTGAAATTGGCTATTCTACTAGTGAAGCAAATGCAAAAATTTCAAGAAAATGAAACCTGTCATTTGGTCTGAAAAATCATTACTTTGAGATGCTTCCAGCATGACAAACTAGACGCATAAAGAATTTTTAACCACAACGTTTGTCATTCCGGAGGAATCTCAAAAAACTATACAAACCTACTATTCAAAAACTCCATTTCTGGATTAAATTCTTTTATTAAGGCTTCTTTTTTGTCTCTTTTTAAATCTTTAATTTCTTTTTCTCGAGCTATTGCAAGTTGAATCCATCCAAAATGCTCATAATAAACTAAAAATTCAACATTATACTTAGCGGTAAAACTATTTGAATTTAATTTTTCTTAGTGTTCGATTAATCTTCTTTTTAAATCATTAGTTACACCCGTGTACAAAACCGTTTTGTGTTTATTTGTTAAAATGTAAACATAAAAGTTATAAATGCCTTCTGTATATTCAATCATTTCTCGAAATTTTAATTACGTTTTGAGATGCTTCCAGCATGACAAACTAGACTCATAAAGAATTTTTAACCACAACGTTTGTCATTCCGGAGGAATCTCATAAACTCGCTTTATACATTCGTAGTGTACTCCAAGAGTATTTTTCGCCACATTTTTCTTTTAATTCCGTTAAAGATTCATTATTGTAGCCTTCAAAAAGTGCTGCTAAATTTATTAAATCACTTTCTGGCAAAATTGCATCAATAGAAATTGTTTTTTCTTGAATAAGTTTTGTAAAATGACCATAAATGGTCTCAGTAGAAAATTTTCTAAGTATAGCAATTTCTTCAATCGACTTATTTTCAAGCCATAATTCGTGTGTGATTTTATAGGTTGATTTTTTGGGTTCTTTGGTCTTTTTCTTTTTCTCGTATCTATCTAAGTCAACTTCATCTTCAATAAGTGTTACATTTACTTTTTTGAATTCTTCTGAAATTACTTTTAACTTATTGATTCTGTAATATTTAATTTCATCTGAAGTTAGTTTTTCTTTAGAAATTGTTTCGCCGTTTACTATTGTTTCTATCAATAATTTGGCTTTCATCAAGCGTAAAACTGCTTTAATTTGAAGTTCTTCTAAGACCAACAATTCTTCGTAATAGGCTTTTACTTTTTTAATACGTTTGACTTCTTCAAGTTTCCATAAAAGCTCATAAACCAAATTATCCATTGGTTGTAAAAAGTAATTAAATGCCGCTTGAATTCTTTCATTAATATACTTCAAGTCAATGTCTTGCGAAAAAAGTTTATTCAATTGTAAAATAAATTTTTTGGAAGGTTCGATTAGTTTATCAATTTCTTCGGTACATTTTTTTGCCCAAATAGCATGCTTTGATTTTTCTGATGCATCCGGTTTTTCGTTGTAACTAAACTGATGGTTTCGCCATTCTTGCGCCAAATCTGACCAATCAAAACTGTTTATCAAATAGTTATGAATAAAATTTTTGGTGTCTTGCTGTAAGGTGTTTTCTAAGACTTCTTCGGTAGCTTTGTTATTGGCGTATTCCATCACATCTTGATCGTTAGAAATGCCATTCATTCGCAACGGAGAAAGTAAAATTAAACCATTTAACGAACGTAAACGCGACAAGGCAACATAGGCTTGTCCTGGTAAAAAAACTTGCGAAACATCGAGCGCAGCTTTATCAAACGTTAATCCTTGACTTTTATGAACGGTTATCGCCCAAGCCAATTTGATGGGATAATGCACAAAAGTTCCTAAAACTTCTTCTTCAATTTCTTTGGTATTTTCATTTAAATAATACCTAATATTCTGCCATTCATACTTTTCGACTTCAATGGTTCGGTTTTCATCTGGAAAATGGACTAAAATTTCTTTTTCAGAAATGGATTTAATAAAACCCATTTTGCCGTTGAAGAATTTTTTTTCGAAAGACAAATCGTTTTTTATAAACATAATTTGTGCTCCTACTTTCAATTCCAAATATTCTTCAATTGGATATATTTTATCTGGAAAATCGTCTGTAATTTCGGCTTTATAAACCTTTGATTCGCCTTCTAAATCAAGTAGTGACTGAATATTTATAGCATCCGCTTTTGAATTATGCGTTGTTAATGTTATATAACCTTTGTTGGTTTTTAAATCAAAATTTGGTTTTACAAACTCATTAAGAATTTGAATATCATTTTGAGTAATTGTATTATTTCGAAGATTATTCAAAACCGAAATAAATCGTTCATCGGTTTGACGGAAAATCTTAGATAATTCAATATATAGCGGTGGATTTTGCTCGATAACATGCGAATGAAAAAAGAATTTTCCTCTATAATAATTTCGCAATGTTCGCCATTCTTCATCGCGAATTACAGGTGGAAGTTGCAATAAATCACCAATAAAAAGGACTTGAACACCACCAAAAGCGTGGTTGTTTTTACGAACCGATTGCAACATAAAGTCCATTGCGTCTAACAAATCGGAGCGCAACATACTCACTTCATCTACAATAAGCAATTCCATGTTTCGTATAACCGAACGTTTTAAACTACTCATTTTGAAATATCTACGAAGCGTTGCTCGACTTTCAAACTTAGAACTTTCGTTAAATTGTGGCGAAGAATTATCTGGGATAAAACCACCAAAAGGCAATTGAAACATTGAGTGAATCGTTACGCCGCCAGCATTTAATGCTGCAATTCCTGTTGGCGCAACAACGACACAATTTTTGTATGTGGTTTGGATAATTTCTTTAAGAAGTGTAGTTTTTCCAGTTCCTGCTTTGCCGGTTAGAAAAATAGAACGATTGGTTTGGTTGATAAATTGCAAAACGTATTTTGCTTCGGCTGATATAAATTCCATGGCTTATATATTTAAAAGTCAAAGATATAAATTTAAATTAAAGTGTAAAAATAAAAAAACCTTCAACTAAATAAGTGAAGGTTTTATGTAAAAATAATTTACTTTTTTTATTTTGTAACTTCTATAGAATCAGCTTTAACGGCTTCTTTTTCAGTAGTTTTTGGTTTGTTTTTATAATTTTCGTTTATCAACTTAATCATTTCTTTAGTGATATCAAGCTTGTCTTCTGCGTATAAAACAGTTGCTACTTCACCTGTTCCATATATGTAAGTGTAACCGTTTTTCTTGCCATACTCTTTAATAAATTTCTTCAAATTTGACTTTAAAGAATCCATTTCTTTACCGCTTTCTTCTTCTAGTTGTCTTTGAATTGCTTGTTGCGCATAGGTTAATTGTTGTTCTTTTTGTTGCAATTCGGCTCCTTTTTTCTGGGCCCAAGCCTGTCCGTTTTTTTGAGCATTTGCTTCAAAATTTTGAGCTTCTTGTTGGAATTTTGCAATTTCGGTTTGCAAATCGGTTCCCATTATTTTAGCTTTTTCTTTATATTTAGTTTCAATATCTTTAGCTTCGTCATAATTTTTCAACAATTCCATCGTGTCAACATAAGCTGTTTTATATTCTTTTGCTTCAGGTGCTTTTTGACAAGAAAAAATGGTTGCCGTTAATGCCAAAATTACTATTGCTTTTTTCATAAGTGATTTTTTAATTATATAAAATGATTTTGTTCAAAAGTAGTAAAAAAAGTTGTTTTGGTTAACTATAAAAAAATGTTATAGCTTTTATTTAATCGATTTTAAAATCTTATCGAAAGTGAATTCATATAAAGCGATTTAAAAGGATTTTATAAAAGCGCCAACAAAAGCGATGTTTTAACCTAAAATCGTTTAAAATTTAGTTTTATTTAGCTTTTTATTCTTTTTTTAGAATATAAATGTGTGAAGAATACTCCGAATTACGTTTTCCGTATCGATTGGACTTCCATCCTATCCAAAAAGCTTTTAGGTAATTAATTTTTCCATTTTTATATTTTTCAGAAAGTAAGCTCACATAAAAACTGTCAAATTTCATTGGAAGCACTTTTTGCAATTTTAATTTTTGAGGTGCAAATAATTTTGCAATAGCTGTTTTTGAAAAATGCCAAAAATGGATTGGTACATCGTAAGCTGCCCAAAATTTACCATAATAATTTGCGTCAAAAGAATTGAAATTAGGAACAGCAATAATTATAGTTCCGTTAGCTTTTATTAATCGTTTCAATTCTGAAATATATTCTTCGAGATTTGGAACGTGTTCTAAAACGTGCCACATGGTAATTATGTCGAAAGAATTATTTTCTAATGAAGCTAAATCATTTACAAATGAAACACCTTTTTGAATAGCAATTGCTTTTGCTTTTTCGCTAGGTTCAATTCCGACAGTTTGCCAACCATCATTTTTACAAACGGATAAAAAATCGCCAACACCTGCTCCAATATCTAAAATTCTTCCTTTTGGCGATTGCTCATTAATTAACTTCAATTTATTTTTTAAAGCAATACTTTTTACAAATTGATATAATTTTTCAAAAAGCGATTTGTTTCCGTCGGTGTGAGAAATATAATCCTTGCTTTCGTAATAGCTTGGCAATTTTTCTAAAGAAGGTTGCGGATGTGTAATCAACATATCCAAATCGGCATCGTGAAGCAACTCGAAAGTTTCTCCAGAAACTGAATAGTCTTTTACTATTAAAAAAGGTTTGGAATTTGCATTATTCATTTTTATTTGGTTTTCAGTTTTCAGTCACGGTTAGGGCTGAACACCTTTTAATTTAATTGTTTTTAAATATTGTTTCACGTGGAACGTAGACGGAATGTTTTCATCTGAATATTGAAAACTGAGGCTACTAACTCATATTATCTTCCCATATAAATTAATAATACAGAAATGTCGCTTGGTGAAACCCCGCTTATTCTTGACGCTTGTGAAATGGTTACAGGTCTAATGGTTGATAATTTTTGTTTCGCTTCTATCGACATAGATTTGATTTTGTTATAATCGAAGTTTTCTGGGATTTTAACATCTTCTAATCTTGTTAATTTATCAGCGTTATTTCTTTCCTTTTCAATATAGCCAGAATATTTCACTTGAATTTCAGCTTGTTCAATTATTTCTTTATCTAAATCATTAGTACTGATATATTCTTGTACTTTTTCAAATTTAATAAAATCATCTAACTCTATTTGTGGCCTTGAAAAGACTTTGAACATTTTATCAGATTGATTCATGGGCGTGCTTCCTTTTGCTTCAAGAATCGGATTAGCTTCTTCTATAGTAACGCTAGTTTCTTTGAAAAAAGCAACCATTGCATCACTTTTAGAAAACTTCTCTTCCATACGACGCATTCTCTTTTCAGATGCTAAACCAATTTTGAACGACTTAGGCGTTAAACGAGCATCGGCATTATCTTGGCGTAATAAAGTTCTGAATTCTGCTCTAGAAGTAAACATTCTATAAGGCTCTTCTGTTCCTTTGGTAATCAAATCATCAATTAAAACGCCTATATAAGCTTCGTCACGTTTTAATATTAATGGTTCTTGTTCTTTAACCTTTAAAGCCGCATTAACTCCCGCCATCATTCCTTGAGAAGCGGCTTCTTCATATCCTGTCGTTCCATTTATTTGTCCGGCGAAATACAGACCTTCAACCAACTTAGTTTCTAAAGTATGTTTTAGTTGTGTTGGTGGAAAATAATCATATTCGATTGCGTAACCTGGTCTAAAGAATTTTACTTTTTCAAATCCGGCTACTGAACTTAATGCTTTAAACTGAATGTCTTCTGGAAGCGATGTTGAAAAGCCATTAACATAAACTTCACATGTATTCCAGCCTTCAGGTTCAACAAATAATTGATGCCTTTCTTTGTCAGCAAAACGATTGATTTTATCTTCAATAGACGGGCAGTATCTTGGTCCAAGACTTTTTATTCTTCCATTAAACATAGGAGAACGATCAAAACCTTCACGAAGAATATTGTGAACTTCTAACGATGTGTATGTCATGTGACATGATTTTTGATGTGTCAAAGGTTTGGTTTCATCAGAATAAGAAAACTTATCTGGACGAATGTCTCCAGGTTCTTCATTCATTTTAGAATAATCTAGCGAACGTCCATCAACTCTTGGCGGTGTTCCTGTTTTCATCCTGCCCGACTCAAATCCTGCTTTGACTAAATCTTCTGTGATACCATAAGCAGCACTTTCTCCAGCACGACCTCCTCCAAATTGTTTTTCGCCAATATGAATTAATCCATTTAAGAAAGTTCCATTAGTTAAAACAACTGTTTTTGCTTTAATTTCAATTCCGAGTGACGTTTTAATCCCTTCGACTTTACCATTATTAATTAGTAAACCAGAAACCATTTCTTGGTAAAAATCGAGATTAGGTGTTTTTTCCAACATCAAACGCCATTCTTCAGCAAAACGCATTCTGTCAGATTGTACTCTAGGCGACCACATTGCTGGACCTTTAGACTTATTGAGCATCTTGAATTGGATAGCTGTTTTATCAGAAATAATTCCTGAATAACCACCAAGAGCATCAATTTCTCGCACAATTTGTCCTTTGGCAATTCCGCCCATCGCTGGATTACAGGACATTTGTGCAATGTTTTGCAAACTCATTGTGACCAACAAAGTTGAACAACCTAAATTAGCTGCTGCTGCCGCTGCTTCACAACCAGCATGGCCTGCTCCTACTACTATTACATCGTATGTGTTAAACATTTAGAATTTAGAATTTAGAATTTAGAAATAAGAACAATCCTATTCTAAATGCGTTTGTGTTCCACGTGGAACGATTATTTTGTTTATAATTTTTCAAGATGTTTGCGCTAATGTTCCACGTGAAACATATTTGTTTTTTCATCTTCTTTACTGCGCATTAAGGCTTCGTCTTCATCTGATTTATCTTTGTATCCGCAATAATGTAATATACCGTGAATAATTACACGTTTGAGTTCTTCATCAAATGTGGTATTAAAATCTGTTGCGTTTTCTTTAACCCTATCAATAGAAACAAAAATATCGCCATTCAATTCGTTGCCAACAGAATAATCAAAACTAATTATGTCTGTATAATAATCATGATCTAAATACTGCTTATTGATTTCGAGTATATAATCGTCATCGCAAAAAATGTAATTAATGTCGCCTTCCTTTTTGTTTTCAGATAAAATAACTCTTGAAATCCAATCAGAAAATTGGATTTCGCCATCGAGTAAAAAATCTGTTTCGTAATTAAAACTAATCATTTTTTTTGAAATATTCTTGAACCTTCTGGTTGAAATTAGCGCGCAAAGGTAATGTTTGTCTGTTTAATATTTCAATGCTATTGATATATTCTTGCAATCGTTTCGGTAACGCATTTGAAGTGTTAGTAAACTCCTTTTGGTTGGTTTCCGATTGGCGTTTCTTTTCTTCACCTTGTTGTTGAACTGCTTTTTCCAATTTCAATAATTCGTATTTCAAATTCATCATCTTTTGAAGCACTTCATTATTAAAGCCTTTGTTAAGCAATTGTTTTTCCAATTGTTTCATTTGATCAAGCGTTCCTTGACCAACACCGCCAAGTCCTTTTTTGTTAAGTTCGTTTTGTAAAGCTTCTCGTAATTGTTGTTGCTCTTTGTATATTTCCATTATACGTTCAGCTTCGCCTTCGCCATCTTCACCGTTCTCTCCATTTTTATTTCCTTGGCCATTTCCACCTCCGCCTTGTCCGTCTTTTCCGCTTTTACCCTGACCTTCTTTTCCAGATTTTCCTTCTTTCCCTTTGCCTTCTTTGCCACCTTCTTTTTCACCTTCACTTCCTTCTTTTCCATCGCCAGGTTTTTTACCAGGTTTCTTTCCTTGCTTTG
>Ga0208597_1000516_pt1 | contig 15194 bp, 38 predicted proteins | sample LakMenEpi05May12_FD_150673 | JGI IMG/M metagenome (GOLD analysis project Ga0208597, IMG submission 150673) | Freshwater microbial communities from Lake Mendota, WI - 05MAY2012 deep hole epilimnion (SPAdes) | ecosystem: Environmental > Aquatic > Freshwater > Lake > Epilimnion/Euphotic zone ...
CCCCATAATTCAGTAAGTTCTGCTGGGGCAATGATATCAACATATTCATCAACTAAAACTATTGTTAGTGGATAAGTAGTATCAGTCTTTGAATCATGTGCTGTTGCATCATATGTCCATCCAGTAGTATCATACTCGTCTACTTCATTTTTTTCAAGGAAGGAAACTCTAAGTTTTGCTGTATCCCCTCTAACAATAGACCATAGTATATTTGCAGGGTTTGAGCCAAAAATGTGGGTATTACTTTCATTATAATTCATAACTGTATTATACCATAACTATATAATTAAAAGACTAGTGCCCAGGTTGCAGAGGGGTGGGTAGATGTTACCTAGACACCAGTCTAAATAATTATATCATAACAAAATGGTAACAATTCAATAAACGAAAGGGAAGTAGGTGCTTGTGGATAACCTGTGTATAAAATCGTTATAAAAGAGTTATAAAAAATCAGGGTATAAAAGTTGATATTTCGAAATTCATGTGTATAATAATATATATTATATATACAGCTAGTTAGATACCAAGATATACTTTAGTAAATATATATTATATATAGACTACTTGGTTTTATTAGAATTAGACTTTAGTCCATTTTCGACAATAACATCGTAAATTTTATCAACTTTAGATTTAAGTTCGCCGTGTTGAGCTTCAAGTCTATTAACTTGATCTTTTAAACTAGATCCGCCATTAGGTTTGAATTCCGCTTTAATCTCGTCGAAATAATGTTTTGTGAGCCAGCGAATGCCTGCCGCCGAAACTGTAATAACTGTTGAAAATCCAATTATAAGTCCGACGATAGTTACTGTAGTTTCTACTGCCATGGCTGTAACACTTTCTATGCCTAATCTCATCCTATTATTATACCAAAGTTTTTACAAATAAAGTACGGCGCATAGAGCTCGGCGTGATATATGAGATACCAAACCACCTATTGACAAACAATGGTTTTACCAAACCAGCTATGTCAAATTATTGGTTATTTTCCAGGGTATACGCTATAATATAAATATGGACGAGAAAGACTTTGAACCAGTAATAAGAGACAACACTATAGAAGCACGTCCATGGCATATGCTAACAGAAGAAAAAGTAAAACAAGATGAGTTTGATCGTAGAATGAGTATTTGTCGTAGCTGCGAATTTCTCAAAAGACCTGCAGAACAATGTTCCAAATGCGGATGTTTTATGAAGCTTAAGACTAAGATAGATAGGGCTCATTGTCCTATACATAAATGGTGATGGTTTTTTAGCTTCGCCATCAAAGATGACTTGATACCCCGAAATATAAGCTATCTAGCTAATATCAAACCATTATCCTTGACAAACCATTGTTTGCTTGATATACTGGCTATATGACATCAGAGATTGTATTATGGTTTATTGTTATAGGATTGGCTATTAAGGTATTCTCTATGGATACCCCGAAAAAGTAACGATATCGTTATCAAACCGTTATATTAGTTTTTCTTCTCGCACTTGCATGTGTCGCATTTGCAATCATTCATGACTAGTCCCTATCTCTGTATTTGATCAAGATGGCAATGCAGATTATCATTGAAGCGATTATGATTCCTTCTAGTAATGCCATGATTAATTATACCCCCAAAATCTGAAAATATTTGTAAAAATGAGATCTACCAAAATCTGAATATTTTGTTGAAATGTATGATACATAATTTTAGAAAAAAAATAAAAATAAATTAGTGAGAACACACCCCCTTATGGGGTAGGGGTATGCCCCCTAGCCGTTATGCGATAACCGCAACTGTTGCCCAAAACTCTTTTGAGGTTGGACTGTAATTATTTTTTGATACTCTAACCGCATAGACTAATCCATTTGGAAAGTGAACATCGCCTCGCAACTTAGCTTCTAGTATCTCACCAAAGCCAGTCCTAATTCTTGACTGATACTCTCTACCAATTAGCAATTCGCCAACATTGATTTCTTCCATTTGTAGTTTCTTCATTTTTATTCTTCTTTCTATTTTGTAATTGTTAGATTGTCTAATGCGTTTAGTGATTCACTAAACATTTGGTTGAAAGCATTTTGTGAACGCCTAAGTTCCCAACAAGCGTTTAGGTCGTGACCCTTAGCCCAAGCCTTACTATGCTTGTAGTAGCTAGTGTAATCTGTTTGGGTATACCCGCAAACTTTACATTCCATAGTTCTAGGCATAACTGTTGATTTTCTCATTTATTTATTTCCTTATCATTTATAGCAATTGTTAGTGTAGTGATAGAAGAGATAGCGTTATCAAACTCTTCCCAAGTATCGAAGGTTAGGGTAATCATACTTTACCGCCTAAGCTCTTGACTAACTTAGTTAGTGATAGTAGCTCATTGTGAAAGCTCTTATCAAAACTAACATTAGCGTTTAGACTTGATTGAGCAACCGCTTTCATAGCGTCATACTCTTTTTGTAATTGTGATAATTTATTCATTCACCATCACCGCATTCCAAGCTAGACTCGCAATTTTCCCAATAGGCAAAACTTGAACAGAACGAGCAACCTTGAAACTTATCGTGTTTCACACAATAAAGTCTATCTTGGTATTCTTCACAACACCTAAATAGGTCGTCACCGCTAAGTGAGTAGTAAAAGCCTTCTGGCTTTAGTATTGTTTTGACTTGTGTCATAATTTGTATCCTTTCTAAAATACTTGGCTCTTTTATTTGCTAGGCTCATACTATTTCTAGTCTTATTTGCTAGGCTCAAAAAGCTCTTTTTGTTTCTTATTTATTTATCTTGCTTATAGCCTATCACGACCTACTGACATTTATACCCCTTTTTTTGCCCTTTTTGATACAAACTTTTACCCTGATTTTTGTAGGGTATCTACAACTTATTCCCAATGTTATCAAATTGTTATAATTGCTACGGCGTGTCGTATTGACATCGCATAAATTTTGGGCCCGAGGGGGATCGGCGGCCTGTGGATAACTACTTATAAGAATGTCTAAGAAATCCCTGGAAATTGGGCGTGTCTAATTTGACAAATGTCGTAGGTGTGTGATAGGTTATAACTACAACGAAAGGAAATAACAAATGAACATAGTAGTAGAAATTCTAGGTGTAGAGATACCTGCCCTTGTATTGGTGTGGAGCTTTGGTGCTCTATTCTTGATTGCCCTATTCGTAGGCATAACACTTGACAACAAGAAGGAAGGCAACTAATGCTTACAGTAATAATCTCAATGCTAGTAATTGGCTTGATTGCTAAGGTAATTGTATTGCTTTGGAATAAAGCTTACTAGGAGTGTCGTCTTGACATACCCCCAGAAATGGGCTCGGCGCCCCCTGTGGATAACCTGTGTATAAGAATGTTATAAAAATTCCCTGAAAATACGGCGTGTCGTTTTGACTTTGTCAGTGGTCTATGCTAGTGTAATAGTAGTTCAAAGAAAGGATAAAAAATGAACGAAATGGTAATTGAAGGTTTCAAGTGTGTTGAGTGTGAGGACACTTACTACTCTATGCCTAGTTTTGGCTACTGCGATAACACTCTTGAGTGTGCGATTTCTGATGGTGATAGCGTCAAGCCTCACTCTTGGGTTGTTACCAAAGATGACTTAGCTTACCTAGCTAAGTAATGTCAGTGGTCTGTGCTACACTCTAACTAACTAAAGAAAAGGATAATAAAATGACCAAGCAAAATGTAATGACAATCAAACTAGCAATTCTATCAACCCTAGGCGTAGCCCTAACATTCTTCCTAGGCAACTATGCTATGAATAACATTCAGTCAATAGTTGGTTATGGCAGTCAGCTTCTTGCTGTTGTAGTTGGTATCTTTTCAGGTCTTGGCGTAATTGCTACTATTGTTTATTTTCTAGTAGAAGAGGAATCAAACTAATGATTTTTTATAACGGTTTCAATCTATTGTTAGATTTGGTATTGGTTGCTGTTGCTTATGTTATTGGGCACGGAATTGGATACCGCAAAAATAAGCCACCTTTTTAGGCGTGTTGGTTTGACACCACCCAGAAATGGGGCCGAGTGGGATCGGCCGCCTGTGGATAACTTCGTTATGAAATTGTTATGAAAAACCCTAGAAAAGTGCCACAAATGTCAGAGGTGTGTGATAGGGTAATAGTAAGTCAAAAGAAAGGAAATACCAAATGGACAAGATGTGTGTTTATTGCGAGAGCGTGTTCACAAGCGATACTGTAATCTGCCATAACTGTAATGAGTATGACGGACTAATGGACTTGGATAGTGCCATTGACTATCTACACCTAGACCCTAACGATTTTTACTAAGGAGAAAAATGAAAAAAATAGAAGAAATGTTTGAGGCATTAGTTAGCCTAAAGAAAAATTGCTACACTGCCGAAAGTAGCGATGACGGCTCTGCCGTTAGCCGTGAAGAGTGGCGTTATGAAAAGGCTCTAGCTAGCCAACACTACTTTACTGATAGCCAAATCACTAACGAGGCTAATACTCGTTGGGATAAAATGATTGCTAAAATGAATGAAGATTACAAAAAAAGAAATGAGAAATAAAAAATGAAAAAAAGAGAAACAAAATCAAGTAATGAAATTATGCTATTGGTAGACGCTATCAAAAAGAACAGAGGTCTAAACAACCTTCAAGCCGTTAGTTTTTTGTCTGGCTTACTTTACAGCTACGCTACTGAAGAAAACATAGATGAGATTTTCAAGATTGTGTCAAAAGAAAAGGTTGGTGTTTAGATAATGAGTGAAAGTTTAGAAGAGCGTTTTGATGACTATCTTGACCAGATTCACGAGGAGTATTCTATGGGCTGGATAACCTTTAGACCTTCACAAATTCTAAAAGAGTGCGACCCTATCGCATACAGAATTGCGTTAGCAGAATTTGAGGAAGATGAAGAAAATGATAATTAGCGAATTAGAAATGTTGATTTATCAAATTGACCTAATGCTAACGGAAGATGTTGGCGAATTATTTACAACACCAGAGGAGAAATAAATGGAATGGATAATTGGATTTGCGATTGTTGCGTTTTTGATTGTTGTGTTTGTTGTTCTTCAGCTAATAGGAATTTTATTTTTGTTAGATGAGAATAGAAGAATTGGCGAAGAGCTAGAAAAAAATCAACCACCATTTTAGAAAGGAAACAAATGATACTTTGGCTTGTTCTGGAAGATTGCTGTAATCACTTTACAGGATTGTTTGCTACTGAGGCAGAGGCTAAGGCTTGTGTTGAAGAGTATGGAGATGGATTTAGTTATTCAGAGTGTGTCGTTTGACATACCCGCAGAAATGCGGTCGGGCCCTTTTATAACAATTGGATAACTTTAAGTAGTCTATTAAAAAACTCACTGAAAAATTGCCAGAAATGTCAGAGGGTAATGGTAAGATAAGTAGTATGTTAGGTAAAAGAAACGAAGCAAGACGCAAGGCAGAAGCCAGAGCGTTGTTTTCGTCTATGCTAAAAGCCCCTCACTTAGTAGAGCAACCTAAGAAATACAAAGGCACACGCCAAAGCAACAGAATAAACGCTATCAAAGAAAGTAGAGCTAATGGTTAGTTATGTTTGTGAAGACTGTAATAAGTTTGTTCACGCTGAAACAGTCTATGGATACTTGCTCAAGAATGTCTGTGGTAGATGTTATGCTATCTATGTAAATCACCCCTCAACAAGAAAGTGGTCAAGCAATGCCAAAGTATAATGTAGCAGTTCAATTATCAGGTAATGACGGTAATGCGTTTGCCGTAATGGGAGCAGTCAAGTCTGCCCTCAAAAAAGCTGGAGCAACTAAAGAAGAGCTAGAGCAGTATCTAGCAGATTCAATGGCTGGCGACTATGACAACCTATTGCGAGTAGCAATGGAATGGGTAGAAGTAGCCTAATGTTAGGACAACTAAGCGTTCACTTTTGTGAAGTGTGTTGTGAGTTTGGTATGGTGTCAGTAGTCAATGGTAAGATAATGGTTCAGTATTGCGATTGTGAAATAGAAACGGAAGAAGGAGAATAGCAATGGGAATGATGACAGCAATGGGAATTGCAGAAACAGAAGTATCACTAGAGCAACAGATTGGTTGGCACTTGGCAGGTAATCACTACCCTCCAATTCCTCAGTCAATGATTCCAGTTTGTATTGAAGCTATTGACGCTTATTGGGAAATGGACTATGACAGACTAATCCAGTTGCCAATTGACGGACTAGACCGTAATGGAGAGCCATTCCAAATTAGATGGCGTGATGGTTCAGACAAGGCACCAGCAAGCGCAATTATTGAACACGCTCACCTTGACGCTTGGTTGGTTGATGAGTATGACGAAGAAGAAGACTAAGTAGTATTGGCCTAGGTGCCCCCAGAAATGGGGCCGAGCCTAAATGGATCTAAAAGTCAAATTAAGAATGTTTAAGAAATCCCTGGAATGTCCCTAGAAATGTCGTAGGTCAATGGTAAGATAGTCTTATCAATGAAAGGAACCCCTATGGATTACTATGCAGTTTATTCAGGAATAATCAAAGACGCTACTTTTGGACAAGTAGAGCAAGCAAGCAAGTGGTATGTAGACGCTGAAAAGGTTGCACACGAAGTTGCACGTAACCTAGACATTAGTTTAGAAAAGGGTGCCAGCGTAATCTCTGCATTCTCACCTAGAGAACGTTGGACTACTAACGTTGCCAAGGCTATTGCATTCTCACTTGGTCAAGATGTTGTTGGACTTAGCAACAACCTAAAAATGGCTAGCAATTCTTTACTACTTGGATACCAAGCGTTGAAGGGTCTCAAAACTAATTCATTCGCTAAAGCTATTGCAGGTGACGAGAACGCTGTTGTGATTGACGTCTGGATGTTGAGAGCTGTTGGAATTGAAAAAAAGTCACCTAACCAAACTTTATACTTTGAGTTGGCAGACGCTGTCAAAAAAGTTGCAACTGATAACGGTATGACACCTAGAGCAATGCAAGCCCTAATCTGGATTGTTGTTAGAGGTAGTTCCCAATGATTGACAAACTAGGAAGATTGTGAGATAATGGTAGTCTATGGAAATTGGTATCCTTTTTGTAATCTTTGGCTTAGTTGCTATGTGGTTTATTGGTAGTATGAAATAAATACCCTGGCCCCTTGACAAAAGGGGATCAGAGGCCTCGGCCGCAAACCTGCCCCAAAATCAAGTTAAGAAGTATAACGATTTTTCCCCAGAATTGTTATAAACAAAATACCCTAAAATGGTTGATAATGTCGTAGGGTGGGTGTAGAATAGGGTTATCAGCAAAAGTTGGTAAAAATCAAGTAGAAAGAAGCAATAAATGAAAAACGCAAATCTAACTGTTGGCTCGCAGTTCACAACCGCAAAGAGCGGTATTGTTGGCACAATTCAGGAAGTCAAGGAGAACAAGACTGGCTCGTTCAGAGTTCGCCTAGATGTAAATGGACAGCCACGCTGGACTACTGTAAAGTAGTATAAGGGGATTGAGGGGGATAGCGTTTCTTATCCTTTCACTATCCCTCTCTACCCCACAAATGTCAGACCCTAATGCTAGAATAGAAAAGTAATAACCCCTTATAGAAAGTAGAAAAAGCAAATGGCAAAATTGGTAGTATCAACTGAAAAGTGGAACACCTCCAATGGTGAGGTTTACAAAGCAGTAGTAAGAACATCAGCAGGTAGATTTGTTGGGGCAACCAACCAGACCAAATCTATCCCTGTAAAGCAGAAGCGCAAGTCTTCTCGTTTCTCACTAATGGGCAAGTAATAAAATAATTTGTTGGCGTAGGACTACATAAAAGGTATAAGCCAGAGTTCTTACAGGACTTACCTGCCAATCATAAATGTCAGACCCTAATGGTAAAATAGAAAAGTAAACAACAACAATAAAAAGAAAAGGAAGTAATAAATTATGGCAAGAACAATGTCAGTAAAAATCCCAACCGCAAAACTAATCGCAGATGTAGAAGCGTCTATTGCTAAGATAGATGTTGATGTTGCTAACTACGCAGAAGAAGTAAAAGCGTATAGAGATGAAATGGTTGAGTATGAAAAGGCTCTTATCGCAAAAGCGATTGAGGCTATGAGCAACCCTGATAACATTGGAACAGACCACAACTCTCCAATTCGTATTCAGAGAAACTCTTATCGTAATGATGTGTCTGTTGAGTTTGACCCTGAAGCACTAGGTTTCCCAGAGAAGCCAACAGAGCCAATCAAGCCAAATGACAAAACCTATTTTGGTCGTGAATACATCACTCGTAAGGAATTGCTAGGTCGTAATCTTCGTATCCTGAAGATGACAACCCAAGAGGAAGTATCAGCAAGTTCTTACTCTGCTGTTATTGACCTTATCTAATTTTCCTACACGCCTCTATTGGTGAGGCATACAGGAATAACCACCTAAGCAAGTGGCTAAACTGCTTCCCAAATTGGGGTAGCGACTAGATGGGTAAAATAATTTCGCTCAACCTGAGTATGTTGTAAAACTGCTTCCACTCCCCTCCTAAAGCTGAAGATCGCAAGATCACAAATACTGTGAGGGGAAAAGTGGGCCGAGGCCAAAATAACAGCTTAGTAACGATTTAAGAACTATTAAGCGAAACCCCCAGAAAACCCTTGTAAATGTCGTAGGGTCGTAGTAGAATAGGGGTAATGAAGAAAGGAAGCCAAATGGCGTATGACGAAATCAAAAACATAGGATACGTGTCCTATGACGGAAACTATGGTGAGCAGGCAGATTTGCTTATGTTTGATAGCAATGCCCTTACCCCCCAGCAATGGGAAACTCTAGGTGAGGTAAACGACAACAGCAGGTATGAGTATGTTGAGGCTATCTTCAATGGCAAAGACCTATCAGAATGGGAGCAGTAATGAGTGATTTTGAACAGCTATGGAATGTAGCAATGTCAGAGGCTAGTGCTAGACTAGAAGCATTATCAGATGAAGAAATAGAAAGGATTTTCAATGATGAGTCTAACAAGTGATGACGGAAAGACTTGGCAGGTAGAGTATTCTGCTACCTATTGGGTAGAAGCAACAAGTGAAGAAGAAGCTATTGACCTAGCAATTGAGCAACATTCTGATTTGCCTAATGGCGATTGGTCTGCCTTTATTGAACAGAAATGGGGGAAGAACTAATGTCAGTAGGTAGCCTTATAATGGAACCTATGATAGTTGAATGTCCTAGGCACGAAGGCAATTTTGATTGCACACCTTTTTGCAATGTTTGTGAGGGTGAGCAAGAGTATGAGTATACAGAGACAATTCCTTGTAGGGATTGTTCTACCCCAGTAGACCATGACATTTGGTTTGAAGAGCTAGAGATGTGCGTTGATTGTTCAAATAAATTCTATACACACGAAGATGAGGAAGAGGAATAAAATGGGAACACGTGGACTAACTAAAGTAATCAAGAATGACAAAGTAGTTGTAGCGCAGTATGGCCAATGGGACCACTACCCAAGCGGACAAGGTATAACAGCGCTAAACTTTTTGCGGGATGAAGCTAACGTAGAGAAGCTAGACAAAGGTCTCTACTGGCTCTATGAGGTAGAGAGTAAAGACGTTGGAGAGATAGTAGACCGCATAGGTGAAGAGCGTTTTGTGACAGCTTATCCTAGTCTTATTAGAGATACTGGTGCAGGAATTCTTGAACTCATTGCTAATGCTAAGGGTGCCCTGCCAGTTTTGCTAGATACTGGTTTTGAAAAAGATGAGCTATTTTGTGAGGGCGTCTTTACAGTAGACCTAGACAAGAAAATGTTTATCACAAAAACTGATGAGGGCATAACTACATTGCTACTTGATTCACTAAAAGATGTTAGCGATGAAATGTATCTGGAGCAGACAAGGTGCCCAGTACATGCATACCACAAAAATGAAACAGCTGTAGCCTAAAGCATGTTGGTCTAACCTTACTTCCTTTCTGTTAGGTCAACCGTCCTGGATATGACGTAAAACTATCCACTTTTTGCGATCGGGCCCAAATGTAACAGAAGTATAACATTTAAGAAGATAATTAAGAAAACCCCAGAAATCCCCCAAAATAGGATTGACAATGTCAGTGGTTGGGTGTAAAATAGGACTATAAATAACAACCCCTAAAGAAAGGCAACAAATGGCACACTTGCTAGAAACAGTAAATGGAGAAACCGCTTTTGCTTCCCTAAGAGAGCCAGCTTGGCACGGCTTGGGTGAAGTCTTCACTGAGGAAGTATCCACAGCAGAAATGCTAAAGAAAGCTAAGCTAAACAAATGGAATGTTCGTCTTGAAGATGTAGCAATTCCAGCAGGTATGGAATCAGACAAGAGCTACTCTTTCGTAGTTCGTGATAACCCATTCATTCAAGGCAATAAAGATGTTCTTGGTGTTGTTGGTGAGCGTTATGCCCCACTACAAAACGAAGAGCTTTTTGACTTTGCTGATAACTTGCTAGATAATGGTGGTCGTTGGGAAACCGCTGGTTCAATCAAGGGTGGTCGTGTTGTCTTTGGTGCTTTGGCATTGGAGAGAGAAACAGTCATTGACCCTAATGGCGTATCAGATAAGGTAAACACTTACCTTCTTGTAAACACTAGCCACGACGGCTCTATTTCAATTCAGGCAAGTATCACGCCTGTTCGTGTTGTATGTGCTAACACTCTAAACCTAGCGTTGGGTAATCGTGGGCGTGGTGGTTCTGTGAAGCAGTCTTTCAAGATTCGCCACACACAGACCGCAAGTGGTAAAGTTCAAATTGCTCGTGAGGCTCTAGGACTTGCTAACGCATACATTGACGAGTTTAGTCTAATGGCAAACAAAATGATTCAGACTGAGGTTAGCAAAAAGAAGTTTGATGAAATTGTTTTGGCATTGTATCCACAGCCAAAAGAAGAGGCTAAGGGTGCTACTAGCCGTTGGGAAAACAAGTTAGACCTAATCAACGACATCTATGTTGGCGATTACAATAACACAATTACTGGCACAGCTTGGGGCGTTGCTAACGCTCTAACTGAAAGACTAGACTGGTATCGCACAGGTCGCAAGGGCAAGACAGAATCTATTCTTGCTTCTGCTTCTGGCTTTGACCCAATGACTAACGCAGAGAAGAACAGAATCTTCAAGGCAGTTCAGTTGGCAACAGCCTAAAAACAAAACACCTGAGCAAGTGTGAAAACTGCTCCCCATTTTGGGGCCGAGGCCTTCTTTACATAACTTAGTTAATGATAAAATGTAATTAAGAACCTTAGTGAAAAAACCCCAGAAGTTTGATTAAAACCCTTTACAAATGTCGTAGGGTCCTTGTATACTATACTCATGAACGTAAAAATGATAGATATAGAAAAAGCAGAAATCCTTCTAGGCATGACTAAAGAGGGGCATTGGGTTGCTCCTCATGCTGTTGTAAATACCCCCAAAGGTTTAGCAACTGTATGCTATGAAGGCGTAGGTTGGTTTGAATACGAGGGTATGTACAGTATCCTTGTTGGAGACGACTATAGAGATTGGACTAAGCTAATTACTAAAAAGGAATTACTTAGTATTATCTCTAATGAGGAGACTACTCTTCATAAAATGATTGACCCACATAATGATAGGACTAGGTCTAATCTGTTTACTTGGGAGAATCAAATCAAGAATACCCCACAAAATGTCGTAGGGTCACAGTATAATGAAAGAAAGAAAGAGGTGGCAAATGCCGTTTTATAAAGTACAACGAGAATACACTAACTGGGAAGAAATCACAGTTGAGGCAGAATCACAAGAAGAAGCGCTAAGCCAGGCAGAGGACGATGAAAGTATTTGGGACATGGCTTATGACGTAAACTCATATAACTATACTGGAGAGACATGGGTAGGAGAAGCAGATGAGTAAGAAGCACGTTCATTACTATGCATATGGAGCATGTGCATTCTGTGGCAAGGTAGTCAACAAAGGTCTTGGTGTAGATCTATACCAGGGAAAAAAAGTTTAAGAACCCTCTTGACAAATCCCCTGAAATCTGATACCATTTACTTATAAACCCCTACAAGAAAGAAACCCCAAATGCACGTATTACAATATATAGCAATTCAAGCAGATACCCAAGATGAAGCATTTCGCACAGTAAAAGATACACTAGAATCAGAGCTAGGTGGTATTGAATCTACCACCAACTCTTGGTTTGATTGGTTCGTAGCTGGTGGTGGTAGGTTTGTAGAGGGAGACCCATATACAGATTCTACTGATAGTATAATCTCATATGATGAAGCTCCATTAGACTATAGGTCTATGATTGATAGGGCTATTAGTAATCGTATGGATGAGTTTGAGAGCTACCGCAAATCTTATGGTGAAAAGGGTATTGACCTTGAAGCTAAGTTAGATAACTATAGAGGTGTTATGAACTATGACTTTGAGTTATACCCCCTGAAAAAGATGATTGATATGATTCAGGGTGAATGGGATATGAACTCATACTTTTATGATATGCACCACGCTAGTACTAATCCTGACCATATGTATAAGTCTATTGACTTGGGCAACAAGAACTGGTATCTTGTTCCTGTGGACTTTCATTTCTAATGGATACTAAATACGTAACTGGCGATTTGGCCAGGGATACACAATTCATAAGAGATAACCTTAGTAATACAGATAAGGCTATGATTGAGGCACAGCTACGCTTGATAATGTCAGTGGGTAGTGGTAAAATGGAAGCAAACAAAGGAGAGGTAAATGGACGAAAGATTTAGGGACAAAGACAAGTCTTTTTGGGAAGGCGTGTATAGGGCATTAGAACATCTTGACGAGGAATACGACGGCTATTATTGGGATACTGAGTTAGGTGAAGAAGCTCTTAGACAAGTAGAGGGAAGAGAGTGACAATCAAACCAATAATTCTAGAAGATGAACAACCAACGCACACAGAATACCAAGGTTGGGACAAGTGGGAAGAAAAGTTCAAGCCTGTCAAGAACCACCTTGTCAATGACCCTGACCAACAGATGTTTGAAACCTATGGTGAAGAGGTAGAGTATGTCACCAAAGCAGATAACAAGTATGTTTGGACTTGGATACAGGGAGATATGTCTGACCTAATTGTGGCAGGGTATCACTATGTAAATAGGCTTGGTTATTACATCACTGAAGTTCCTTGGGACGATGAATATGACTATGCCCTGCTATCTGTAGAGATAGAGTGTGACTGCTACGACGAAGAGACTGGCGAAGGCAAAGACGAATGTCCTGAATGTGAAGGGTATGGATTGGTGACTAAGTATGTTGACTAGAAGCAAGAGTAAAGCGCTGACTCCATTTGACTATGACCTTAACATATTCAAACGTGAACAGATGGATGCTCATGGACAGTATGCACATTTTGGTCCATGGTATATTCACGTATACATGTGTGAGGATGGTACCAGCCAAGAGCTGGGCGATCCAATTAAACTAACTAATGAAGAGTCAGCTGTACTTATTGACAATGACCCTTACTTTCAAGACCATGAACCAGACCTATGGTATGGCCTAGATGGATTCATGTTTCATAAGTGGGACGTCATGTCAGATAGGCTGAAGTCCATCTTTGAAGGGTTACCTAAATACCAGGAAGAGGTTCTATTTAATGCTTGACAAGCTGAGCTCCATCCTGTACAATTGGATAGGTATAACTAAACATAGGTTTGGTGGGTAGAGATAACTCCCTACCAACACGTAAAGAGATGAGGGGTCATCTGCTTTACACAAGGGGAGGCGCAGGTTGTTATACCTTTCTTACTTGTGCTTCCCCTTACTTTTTGATACAATAGGAATGATAACCAAATAGGAGAGCTTTGCCAAGAAGCATAAGATTACCAATAACCAAAGAAGAAAAGATAGCTAGGAAGCTATCAGACATAGTAAATGATTATACGCTAAACTTAGATGAAGTGGGTAAATACTTTTACAGAGTAGCCCCAAAAGTATCTTACAACAGAATAGCAGAAATCATAGATGTAGCAGAAATGGAAAGAGAGAACGCAGATGTCAGAAATCACCACAACCCCCTTTTCTAATAAGTGTGAAATTTTGGGGGAGCTATGGTTGAAGTATCGTTCAGAACCAGAGTTTGAAGACTTTATAGATTACAATGACTTAGGACTACCAATTGCTTATGCTATTGCCAATGACATAGTCAAATCAACAGACTTGGCAAAATCGTTTATTGAAGAAACCTTTGACTTGTTGCTCGTAGCCCTTGGCTTAGAAGATGAGGATTGGGAAAACTTAGACGAAATGCTAAGTGCTGAAAACAGACCATAATAAAATAACTACGAGATGTATCCTGGGTGCTTGACTTGGGATCCATTTTGTGGTCGGGGCCTTTTGCATTATACCAAACCCTCTTACGAATGTCAAGTAAAAAACCCCAGAAAGTTATTAAGAACCTTCTCCAAAAAATCACTGAAAGTTTTGGGGGTATCTATCAAACCATCCTAACATCAAACCATCCTTGATCCCAAACCATCATATCCCCATATATACCAAACCATCTTTTCCCAATATGACATTATGAACCCTATTTGAAAATTCATGGGAAGTTATTGTATATCAGACTATAGTGGTTTGTTATTATGTGGTTTGGTATTACGATAGTCTTCTAGATCCCCTGGAATTTTAGCAGCGGAGCTGCAGCCCAAAGGGCCAGGGTATCAGAAAGTATACTCAAAAGCCCTAGTATAATACACAATACAAAACCATTATCTTTTGATATAAAACCATTATGTTCTGCTAAATAACTATGTGGTTTGATCCAAAAACCCCTATGTTTTGCTATGTTTTATATGGTGGTTTGGCAGCTATAATGGTTTGTAGGAAACCTAGAAAACGTGGTTTGGTATAAGATTTTAGGTTTCCACTATTGACATAGGGAGGTTTCTGTGGTAAAATGATTACGACGCCATCTTAATGGGGCTCCATTCTCCATTACAAACCACTCTACTCCACTACTAGGTCAAATCTTAATATAATCAGTAAGATTTATCTGTGGATAAACCTGTGTAAAACCATCATATCGTGTGTATAACTATCAAACCATGTGTATAACTTTCGGGGTATCAGAGTAATCTTGATGTGGGGGATATGGGTATATTGGGGCTATGGGGCTAGCCTAAAAACAATGGTTTGGTACTAGGGGTTATATATTATACTAGGGATTATGAAGTCTTCTCTTTATACCCCGAAATTAATTCACGTGCTCTTTTAAGTCCATCTAAGGCATCATAATCAAGATACTGCCAAGCCTCTTTAATCT
>Ga0208597_1000517_pt1 | contig 15192 bp, 11 predicted proteins | sample LakMenEpi05May12_FD_150673 | JGI IMG/M metagenome (GOLD analysis project Ga0208597, IMG submission 150673) | Freshwater microbial communities from Lake Mendota, WI - 05MAY2012 deep hole epilimnion (SPAdes) | ecosystem: Environmental > Aquatic > Freshwater > Lake > Epilimnion/Euphotic zone ...
TTTTATTCGTTAGATGGCAATTATGGCAATCGCGCCTCTAGCGCCGTCAACATTGCCCCAGGGCCCGATCGTTATGATTTCGGCAAGTGGAATGACGTCAAGGATGTGTTTTTCGGTCGCTATGATGCCTTAGTGGAAAACAATACCAGCCCCGAAAATGCGAGTCACAATAGCGAAGGAGATTGGTTCGATGTGGCTGATGCGGACTGGACCAGCAATGACTTTGTGCAAGGTGGAATTGCCAAAAATACCACGCGGCAAGTGTGGCAATACTTCGCTCGTTACGCCGTGCATTGGTTAGAAAAAACGCGACCTGTGGGGCAAAATCGCAACAGTTCAACCGAGCCCGAATTGAGCATCGCCCAGCGTTATGCATGGGACGCGCGCGGCATTGATGGCAACCGTTGTGACTTCGGCCAAGGTCTACCACCGCAGGCGTGGGAATACATCATCAACGTAGCCCGCTCGTATAAATGGAATTTTGTGATGATGGCAGAATCTCTCGATGGCGGCGCTGTGACATATCGCTCCAATCGTCACTTCGACATTCTCAACGAAAACATCGTCTTCCCGCTGCAAAGTGCGAGCAACAAGTCCAGCTATCGCGACATCTACGAAAGCCGTCGCAATGCGTATGGCCAAGGCCTAGTGCTGGCGAATACGACATCGCACGATGAGGAAAACTACACCGATCCCTGGCAGGCGCTGCTGCGTATGGGAGTCACCGCGAGCCTCGATGGTGTGCCGATGATTTTTCCTGGTCAGGAACTGGGCATCAGTCGCACCTTTGGCTACGATCACTACGAGACCAACTTCGGCAAGCAGATTGCTCATTTCAAACGCTATAACTCGATGATGCCGATCTGGAACGATGCGAATTACGGCAATGATCAATTGTTTCACGTCTATGCCGGTATGGCTCGTGCGCGACAAGCAAGCCGCGCGCTGCGTTCGTCGAACCGCTGGTTCCTTAATGGCGATGGCGGCAACGCGAAGATTCATGCTGTGGCGAAATACGAAAGCGCCAATGTTTCACCCGCCTTCCAAGATGTGGTACTGGCATTTGCGAATTTGGATCGCAACAACGCGCAGGCGGATCAATTCAAAATTCCCGCAACACTCGCCAATCTGTTAGGGGTAAAAGATGGTCGCAGTTACAACGTGAAAAATCGATCCGCTTACGAAAATGCGGGCAACGGCACAGCAGGGCGAAGCGCTGCTTGGCTGTGGTCGGGCGGGGGATTGAGCGGTGCGCAGTTGAAAAGCTCGGGGCTCTTTGTTTCTCTGGCAAAAGTTCCCACTACAGGAACCAGCAATGCCGCGCCGGGAGACTGGGCAAGCGCTCCGTTCGAAGCACAATACTTGAAGCTCTATGATGTCACCGCGCCACCCGCACCGCTGCCACTCAGCGCAGCTTATGTGTTAGGAAATAGCGCGACCATCACTTGGCTGTCGAATGCTGGGCCAGACGATGCCATTTCTCACTATCTCGTGAGCATCGGCACCACGCAGGGAGGCAATCAAGTGATCGACCAGGCCGTGGTGCCTGCTACTCAATTTTCTTACAGATTTACGGGCAACATTGGCACGGTGTATTATGCGAGCATCAAAGCTGTTTCTGCGGCTGGTGTTGCATCGAGTGTCGCCGCGATGACCGATGCGGGAGCTCCGAACATGGCATCGACGAGCTCGCCGATGATTTTGTTAGATCCGCTTGCTGACAACGATGGCGACTCCGTGAGCAATGCTGATGAAGACATCGCAGGCACCAATCCTTTGCTTAATACTTCGCGTCTCGCCATTTCAGCGATCAATCGCAGTGGTGCTGATGTTGTGCTCACATTCCCGAGCATTCCTGGTCGCTACTATCGACTGGAAACCAGCACTAGCCTTGCGCCGAATTCGTGGAGTTTCGTTTCGAACAGCACCATGGCCACAAGCAACAGTGGAAGCTTTACCCATACAAACGGTGGCAGTGATCCTAAGCGCTTTTATCGCATCCGAGTTTCGACTACGCCAATTTTTTAGCAAATGGCACTGGGCTGAAGTCGCGCGGAAATGTCTTAGGCTTCGAGCAGGCTCTTGGCCATCGCGCGGGCGGATTCGCCGCCGCCGCCGAGCATGCGCACGAGCTCATGGATGCGCGCTTCTCCCGTTACAGGGAAAAGACGTGAGCGGGTGCGGCCGTGGCTGATTTCTTTTTCGACGACGAAATGTCGTGCTGCGGTTGCTGCCACTTGCGGGAAGTGGGTGATGGCGATCACCTGGTGTCTCGCACCGAGCACGGCCATCTTGCGACCCACGGCTTTGGCAACCTCGCCGCCGACGTTGGCATCGATCTCATCGAAGACCATCAATGGCGTCGCATCTTGATCGGCGAGTGCACTCTTCACGGCCAACATAACGCGGCTGATTTCACCGCTGGAGGCTACTTGGCGCAGCGGATGAAGTGGTTCGCCTGGGTTCGGTCCAAAGAGGAAATCGGTGGACTCCATGCCGTGCGAGGATGGATCGTTCAGGGCGGTGAGGGAAATCTCGAAGGCTGATTGCTTGAAGCCGAGGTCTTTGAGTTGCGCAGCAATTTCCTTGGCTAGCTTCGGCGCGGCTTTGCGGCGTGTCGTGCTGAGCTTGTTGGCGGCGGCATCGAGTTGGCTGCGCAGCTCGGTGATTTGTGCTTGCAGGAGATCGAGCTTTTCCCCGCGATTCTCGATGTTGTCGAGTCGGTTGCTGGCCTCATCGCGGGCGAGCAAGATGTTGGCAATGCTGCCACCGTATTTGCGCTTGAGCGATTCTAACAGATTGACGCGCTCTTCCAACGCGGCTGCTTCCTCGGGATTGATTTCGAGTTCATCGAGATAATCGGAGAGAGTGCTTTCGAGTTCTTGCAGCTCTACAACTGCGGTCTCCAGCCCAGTGCAGCGTTCGCCGATTGATGGATCAAGTTTTTCCAGATCGCGGATGTGGCGTTGCAGTTCGCTGAGGCGGGTGAGAATGCCATCATCTTCGCCCGCAAGCAGAGCCATGGCGGCAGAGGTGTTTTCTAACAAACGCGCGGCACTATTGGCGCGGCGGTAGCGATTCATCAGTTCGGTTTCTTCATCGGCCTGAAAATTGGCGGCGTTGATTTCATCGACTTGATGACGCAGGAGATCCAGCTCACGCGTGGAGACGGCATCGGCATTGCGCAGTTCTTCCCACTCGGCGACTTTTTGCTTCCACTGTTGCCATTGGCCGCGGTATTGGCTGACTAGCGAATCAGCATTGGCGTAGGCATCGAGCATGGCCATTTGGCGATCGGTGGAGAGCAGCGATTGGTGATCGTGAGGACCATGCAGATCGACGAGGTGCTCGCCGAGTTTTTTCAAAAGCCCGAGCGTGACGGGGGAGTCATTGATGAATTGACGGGTGTTGGATTGGCCGATGACGCGGCGAATGATCAGGTCGTCACCAGGGAAAAAATCGAGCGCATTTTCGGCGAGGATCGCTTGGATCTCCTCGGCAGTGCTCAGGGAAAATACGGCTTCTACGGTGCAGGATTCTTCTCCTGTGCGGATCAGTGATTTATCGGCGCGTTCCCCTAACACGAGCTTGAGTGCGCCAACGATGACGGATTTTCCTGCTCCAGTCTCACCGGTGACGCTGATGAGTCCGCGATCGAGTTCCCAAGAAAGCTCATCGACGAGGGCTAGGTTGCGAATTTTTAACAGAGTGAGCATGCGTGTTTTTTGTTGAGAAAATGGTTAGCGCAGAGTGGGGCGGTGATCAATCGGGATTTTGTGAAATTATTCCTCGATCGGAACCGCGCGGAGTGGTGTGCGACCTTGGCCTTGCGGAAGATCGTTTTCTTCTACGGGTTGGGCGCGGAGGGGGCGATTGCTTGGTTGATTGGGATCTTCGACAGGGATGGCGCGGATCGGACGATCAAGCGGTCTCGTTGCGCTATTTCCTGCATCGGAGTCATCGAGCGGCACGGCGCGAATCGGATGGATCGGGCAATAGTCATTTTCTGCGGGCAAGCTATCGGGATGCACTTGATCGACGTACGAAGTATTCGCGGCGTGGCAGCCTTCGGTGGCACGCTTGCCTGAAGAACGGCATAAGGTGCAGGAAACGAGGCCAGTCTCGGGTGTCATTTCAGTAAAAGGATTGGCCTTATAGCCAAGGCGGTCGGCCGTTTTCATGATGTCCACCCAGATCGGTAGGGCGAGAGTGGCGCCGTAGCCTCCGGAAACAGTGCGCGTCGAGTCATCCATGCCACACCATACGGCGCAGGTGAGCGAAGACGTATAGCCCGCGAACCAGGCATCTTTGAAATTGTTCGTAGTGCCTGTTTTGCCCGCGCATGGCTTGTCGAAGCCGAGTCGGCGAACGGCGGAAGCTGTGCCGCTGGTGGTGACTTCTTGGAGGATGCGCGAGACCGAGTAGGCTGAGCCTGGTGAGCCAGCCTGGAAGGGCAGAGCATCGGTCTGATACACAATCTCGCCACTGCGTTTGCGGATCGAGGAAATCAAATAGGGTCGATAGCGGACGCCGCCGTTAGGGAGCATCGAGTAGGCAGAGGCAACTTGATAGGGCGTAGCCTCCCATGAGCCGAGATAGGAGGAGGGCGTGGGTGGTAGATCGACATTGAATGCCTGCGTGCAGACATTCGCAACGTTATCGAATCCAGCGTAGTTGCCGACGCGCACGGACATGGTGTTGCGGGATTTGATCAGGCCATAAGAAACGGGGTGATTGCCGCCGTAGGTGCCGTCGGAGTTTTTGGGATGCCAGCTTGCGGGGGCTCCTTTGATTTCGCCAGCAGAGATGTAGGAGTCGGAGATCATGGTGTTCGGGCGTAGGCCTTTGTCGAACGCTGCGAGATAGACAAAAGGTTTGAACACGGAACCGATTTGGCGCTTGGCTTGGATTGCGCGATTGAATTTAGATTCATCGGCAGAGCGACCACCGACGAAGGCGAGCACTTGTCCGGAGTGGTTCTCGATGACCACGGCAGCACCTTGGATGTAGGCGGTGGGTGTTTTTTTCCCTTCGGGAATGGACTGCCACTTGGCGCGAGTCTGGTGCTGGTAGCCGGAGGTTCTTTCGATTTTGGAGAGCGATGCCTCGACGGCTTCTTCGGCCTTGGTCTGGATGAGTTGATCGATGGTGGTGCTGATGATCAGACCGCCGAGCTCGATGTTTTCTTTTTCGAGAATGATTTCCAGATCGCGGCGGATGGCATCAAGGGCATAGGACTCGCGGATTTTGCGGCGATTGGCAGGTCGGATGTCGAGCGTTTGCAGCTGGGCGGCAGCGGCTTGCTCGGCACTGATGACCTCGGCGGTGACCATGCGATCCAGCGTGCTATTGCGCTCGCGGATGGCGGCTTCCATGTTGTTGAAGGGATTGAAGGCATCGGGGCCACGAACGATGCCTGCGAGCATGGCGGACTCGGAAAGATTGAGCTCGGAGGCATTTTTTTCAAAGTAAATGCGCGATGCCTCTTGGATGCCGCGGATGGAGCGGCCCCAGTTGATCGAGTTCAGATAGGCCTCTAACACTTTATCTTTGGTGCCGAGATAGGACTCGATGCGGTAGGCGATAGCGATTTCCAAAAACTTGCGGTCGATCTGTTGCCAGAGGCTTTTCTTTTCGCCATAGCGCTTGAGCTTGAAAACATCCGAGGCGAGCTGTTGGGTGATGGTAGATGCGCCCTCGCGTTTGCCTTGGAGGTTTTTCAAAAACGCGCGGACGATGCCGATGGGGTCGAAGGCGCCGTGTTGATAAAAGCGTTCGTCCTCGCGTGCGAGAATGGCTTTGCGGAAATCGGGTGCGACTTGGTCAAGTGAGATGATGTCGCGGATCTCGCCGTGGAGTCGTGCGAGCTCGGTGCCGCGGCGGTCGAGAATGATCGAGCGCTCGGGCATTTCATGAATTTTTCCGAGATCGTATTGCTTCGAGCGGAGTCCGTAAACAATGCTCAAAAACACCAACACATAGAGCCCTGCGATGGCGGGATCTCCGATCAGGCGGAGCAGGAAACGAATGGGCGTCGAGTAATTTCGGATGACGAAATGGAACAAGTGGAAGGGCCAGAAAACAAGGAGTGATCCCAGCGATTTTGGCTGGTGCTCGGGCTCACGTGAGCGCCTGCTGCGGGTGGCAGCGCTGTGTGTTTTGCTGGACTTGGATGATGGGCTTGGAGTGGTGCGCGCCATAGAAAATTCTTTCGCCGCAGAGTAGGCGGGATTGGCGCAAAGAGCGAGAGCGATTTTGTGAAAAATCGGTGAAGAAGATCCTTATTCTCGAACTCGCTAATGAGTTAGTAGAATGATTAGATTGTCATCGCGTGGAAGCCACCATCGACGATCATTTCATGACCGGTGATGAATGAGCCTGCGGTGGATGAGGCGAGCAGCAGGGTGGCTCCGATCAATTCTTCGGCATTGCCGAAGCGTGATGCGGGAGTTTGACGCAGGATGTCGAGCACGCGTGATTCATCGAGCACCTTGCGGTTTTGCTCGGCGGGGAAAAAGCCCGGAACGAGAGTGTTGACGCGGATGTCTTTATCGGCCCACTCACGCGCAAGGTTTTTCGATAGATTGTGCACCGCTGCTTTCGAGGCCGAGTAGGTGAACACGCGGGAAAGCGGGCTGAGGCCAGAAATGGAACCAAGATTGATGATCGAGGCGGGCTGGGAGTTATCGATGAAATATTTGCCGAATACCTGGCAGGAACGGAACACCGCAGCGAGGTTGGTGTCCATGATGCGAGCGTATTCCTCCTCGGAGACTTCTAGAAATGGAGTAGGGGAATTGGTGCCAGCACCGTTGATGAGGATGTCCACTTGGCCTGAGCGCTCGATTACGGTATCAAGCAGATTTTGCAAGGACTCGCGGGAGGTCACATCGACGGGCACGAAGTAGCCTTTGCCACCGTGCGAGGTGATCTCGGCGAGGCGACGCTCGGCTTTCTCGGGGATGCGACCGCCGAGAACGACTTCTGCACCTGCGCGAGCGAGGCCGACTGCCATGGTGCCGCAGAGTTCGCCAGTGCCGCCGATGACGACTGCGACTTTGCCTGTGAGATCGAAGAGGGATTTGAGGAAGCTGGTAGTTTGCATGGTGTCAAAAATAGGTTGCTGGCAGGCACTGTGAACGCTGTAGGGGATTTTGCAAAGGGTAAAGTCGATCATGTCGCAAGTTGCGTGCGTCGAGAATCAGGCAGAGAGTCGCAGAAAAAATCCCCGATGCTGGGTGGTTTGCTGTTGCGCCCGACGGGAGATACTGGTTCTCTGTGCGTCGAATATGATTGGAATTGGATATGATGTGCATCGTTTTGCGGAGAACCGTCCGCTGATTTTGGGTGGTGTAGAAATTCCTCACACCATGGGATTGGACGGTCACTCGGATGCGGATGTCTTGTGTCACGCCGTGGCAGATGCCGTTCTGGGTGCGCTCGGCGAGCCTGACATCGGTTTCTTTTTTCCTCCGGGAGACCCTGCTTGTAAGGGGATTTCTTCCCTGAAAATTCTCGAAAAATGCCGCCAGCGCTGCGAGGAATTGGGGTATCGACTGGTCAACATCGATTCCACCATCATCGCCGAGGCTCCGAAGGTGCTGCCCCACCGCGATGCCATGCGTCAAGCCATGGGCACCGCACTCCAGCTCGACCCTGCGCGGGTAGGCATCAAGGCCACAACTAACGAAACCATGGGCTTCGTCGGTCGCAAAGAAGGCATCGCCGCCATGGCCGTGGCGATGTTAGTGCCGTTGTGAGTTTTGATTTCTAGCGGATTTGAGAGTAAAGCCGCTGCTCGATGGTTATCGGGGATCAATCGCTCAGCGTTGTGAAGATCTCTATATCCTGCCATTGGCTGGGAAATGAGACATCTCGAAGCCATGAATGTGGCCGAAATGGTTGTTTCGAGAGTGTGTAGTGGGGGGATGTGCGATCACGCAAAATGGAAACAATGCACTTTTCCAAGGATTGATTGCATTTTGTGTCTCAGCTTGCGAATAATTCTTCTGTTTTTGGTTGCGTTAAGGATCTATTTTAGTTACATGGATGGCGTGCGCTCGCTGTGCATGGCACGTTTTTCTATTGCGACACACTCGCAAGGGGTCGAACGAAATGCTGAGAGTCTTAACGGCGTCTGCGCGCGGCCAATAACAGCTTTGCGAGGCGGATATAAAGAAGATCTCATAAATAGAGTCATGAACGAGTGCTAGGATAAGAGTATTTGTAAATGACTCTATTTTTGAAGCCTGGCGTTGCTGCACGCGAAATGGTTTTTCTCTGAGAGTTTCCACGGTTGAAGTCGGGGATGGCTCTAGGTGCGATGATCAAATCAACTGGTATTTTTGATGTTTTTTAGTGATTCAGGGTTGAATCGTTTTTGGTGGCTTAGGTTAGCGTTGATTTCAGCACCTACCCACCCTAATCATAGCTTAAGCGCTGGCCCGATTTCCGGGGTCCCGCTCAGTTGAAGTCAACGTCGTCGATGATGGAGCCGGGAATAAGTTCGACACCATTGTGACCGAAGTCTGCTTTACCGTAAGTGCCTCCAACGAACCAACCGCCGAGTCTAGGCGCTGGCGCAGAGGGGGATATCACTTCTTTGGAGGATCCACCTGCAAATGGGGTGGTTGTCATGGATACAGCTGTAGTAATTGGTGGTAGTAGTTTGATATTGTTAGCCGTATAGTGACTGAGGCTCATCCGGCAAACGGTTTTTGGAGAATTTTTTGCAGTTCCGCGGGCAAATGAATTGCTTGCTGAAGGGAAGTGCTTACAATCCGCTGCATGCGCACCTTGTTTCTACTCACAATTATTGTTAGCCTAATTAACTCTAGCGTCTTTGCTCAGAGTGTTGCCATGGCTGATGGACTTCGCAAGGAGTTTAAGGGGAAGATGGATGTCTGGACGCTAAGTTTGAGTGCCGCTAAGACGAGAGAGGCTCAGCAAAAACTCTGGGATCAGCGTCCTTCTGGTGATGAATATGCAAAAAAAATCTGGAGCGCTCTTCGTGGTTCTCTGGATCAAGAGGCCTGTTTGGAGACAGCGAGTTGGTTGTTAAAATTGGTGCGCTCATTACCAGCGCAAGACGCTTCTCCTGATATCCTAGAACTACGTGCCGAGATTGTGCAGCAGGTGAGCGCAGTTGTTGAAAAACAACATTTGCGTAGTCCGCGTCTTGCTTCTATGTGCATGGGTTTAGTGGCTGTGGGCGATATGCGTTCGATGAAGTTGTTAGAGAGGATCGAAAAAGAAAATCCGGATCGTGCGGTACAAGGCGTTGCCGCACTGGGGGTTGCCATGTTGTTGGAGAGCTTGAGTGATGATGTGAAGACGATGAAGCGTCGTTTGAATCTGATCCGCAAAGCGATCATTGAAAGTGCGCATGTGGAGATCGATGGGGTGACGATCGCGAAGCTTGCTGATGATCAGCTATATGTGATCCGTTATCTCACTAAAGGACGTGAGGCCCCTGATTTGAAAGGCATTGATGTGAGCGGTAATCCACTGAGCCTTTCCGAGCTCAAGGGAAAAGTGGTGGTGTTGATATTCTGGAACACGGCCATGGACGACTTCGAGCGTTTTCTCGACATTCATCAGAAGCTAACAAAAAAGATGGAGGGCAAAAATTTTGCGTTGATAGGCGTGACGAATGACAGCTCGACGACGTTGCGCTTGCTGCAAGCAAACGGTTCTTTACCATGGCGCAATATCTGCGATGCGGATAGTGCTCTGGCGAAACAGTATCGCGTGCAATCTCGTCCCTTTGCCTATGTGCTCGATCAAAACCGGGTGATTCAATACATGGGCAGTCCCGGCTCTTTCGCCGAGCTTACAGCGGATGCATTGATGCTGAATCCTTGAGCGATCTTGCGGCTTTCGTGTCGAGTGGAAAAATGATCGTATTTTCTACACGGTGGTTCCTTGCAGATTCGAGGATTCGATTTATAATTTGAATCATGATCGAATTTGTTGCAATGATTCCTGCATGCTTATCACAGACGACACCGACGGGGGGCTCGGGCTTTATGGGCATTCACATGGGCTACCTCCTTGTCATGGGTGGTACAATGTTGCTAAGCTTTTTGATATCTTCGACGCTCAAGCGGCGGTTTCATGAGTATTCACAGATTCCGCTGCGCATTACGGGTGCTCAAGTCGCAGAGATGATGTTGCGGCAAAATGGAATTCACGACGTCAAGGTGATGCACACGCCAGGACACCTGACGGACCACTATGATCCGACGAATAAGACGGTGAACTTAAGCGAGTCAGTATATCACCAAAACAGTGTTGCAGCGGCAGCTGTTGCAGCCCATGAGTGCGGCCACGCAGTTCAGCATCAAACGGCTTATGCTTGGCTGGGTTTCCGCTCACGGATGGTGCCGATGGTCAACATTGCAAGCCAGTTAATGAATGTTGTGATGCTTCTGGGCGTGGTTGGCATGTTTGCACTGGGCAATGGCGCGCTGATCTGGGTGATTGTCGCCTGCCTTGGTGTCACTACTGCCTTTGCTTTGGTGACATTACCTGTGGAGTTCGATGCGAGTCGACGTGCGATGGTATGGCTGGAAAGCAGTGGTCTGGCCAATAGTATGGAGCATGATCGGGCGAAAAATGCACTTTTTTGGGCTGCCATGACTTATGTGGCTGGCGCTATTGGCTCAGCTGCGATGCTAGTCTACTACCTCATGCAAGTTATGGGTGCTCGTCGCGAGGAGTAATCCAACCGTTTCGCTGCCTAACGGATGTTTTTTCTTGGCACTCTCGATATGCTGTGCTATGAAATTCGCCGAGGATGCGAAACTTTTTACAGAATCCAGCGTGGACGGAAGAAGACTTGGGCATCGCTCTACCTGACTCACTTCATGCAGTATCAGTCTGCTTGCCTACATGGAAAGCGATTGTCGATTACGAAGAGGGGCGAGATCGTGTGGTGCGCAAGATGAGATTGGGCTATCCACGTTTTTTTCGCCATCCTGCCGTCGAGAGGTTGTTTGAAGTGGCACGAAAGGAGTTGGCTGTGGACGGGCAAAATGTGGTAATTTTTCCCTCTCGCGTCTCTGCTCAACGTGCCCAGCGTTACGTAGAAAGACGTGCGGAAGTGGCGACACGCATCGCGAGTTTCCATGGATTACAAGCTTTGATTGTCCCTGAAAAAGCAGCGCAAACAGCTGTCGATTACTGGAGGTTTTCGGGCGAAGTTGTGAGCAGTCGTCAGGCAATTGACATACTCGATGGCAATACGCCTCCTTCTGGCAGATCGAAAATTCTACGCGCTAAGATTGGTCGGATCGTGGGTGCTGGCAAGGATCAAATTTTTGTGTTTGCTAGTGGTATGGCCGCATGCACCTCAGTATTGCGTAGCTTACCTGGTTTGCGCATGGGAAAGAAAACGTTGCAGATTGAGTTCCCGTATGTCGATTGCCTGAAAGTGCAGGAAATGTTCGGTAATGGCGTGGTTTTCCTTAACGAGGGATCGGGTGAATCGCTCGATGAGGCCATCCATCGGATCAGACAGGGAGAATTTGCCGGTGTCTTTTTGGAGGTGCCTAGCAATCCATTACTGCGCACAGTGAATCTCACACGTGTGGCTGAGGCATGTCGTGCCGGAAGTACGCCTCTGATCATCGATGACTCTACGGCATGCCCTGGCAACATTGATGTACTGCGTTTTGCTGATGTGGTAACGACGAGTCTCACGAAGTGGATCTCTGGCTCAGGTGATGTGATGGCGGGCATGGCTGTGGTGCGGGAAGACAGCCCATTTAATGCGGATTTTTCCGTCGCACTGGCTGGAGAAGTATCCGAATGCGCCCCACTATATGCCGCAGACAGTCTTGCCCTTTTGGCGAATCTGAAAGAAAATGAATCGCTTTGGAAAGCGGCGAACGAATCTGGCCTAGCTCTCGCCCAGATGCTGGCGGTTCATCCTTCAGTGGAAAAGGTATGGCATCCCTCGTTGACTTGCCGCGCAGAGTATGATGCCATTCGCAAGCCTGACGGCGGATATGGAGGCCTGCTCTCTTTTGTTTTGAAGTCGCCGAAAAAAACGGCGAAACTCTATGACGCTCTTCCTTTTTCTAAGGGGCCTAGTTTTGCCACTCCTTTCACTTTGATTTGTCCCTACGTATTGCTCGCGCACTATCGTGAGCTCCCGTGGGCCGAAGGATGTGGCGTGCCGGCGCATTTGATTCGTGTAAGCTTGGGTATGGAAGGCTCTGAGGAAATCTGCAAGGCGTTTGCCGAGGCACTGGATTCACTGTAAACTTGAGATTGTCATCTTGCGCAAATTCACATGTTTTTTACGCAAAGTCTCATATACAAATCCGTGTTCTGGATGTAGCTTTATTCCACCTCGCATGAACGCTATTGCAACAACCCAGTTTTCCAAGCTGTCACTTCGTGTAAATGAAACAAACGAAAACCATCACCTGTGGAATAATCGTGGTGTTTGGTGGTGCCATCTCACGATTCATCAGGCCGATGCTACGGCGAAACGCTTACGTTTTTCACTAAAAACGCGAGAAATTGAAAAGGCTCGCGAGCGCCGTGATCGGATTTTTCAAAAGCTCGAAACGTTGCAAATTGCGGTTTGATTTCCTGTTACGTTACGCGGGATCATTAGCCCTTGTGACTGTCGTCTGCTCTGCTTTCTAGGTGGATCATTTGCCGAGTGATTGGACCATTGAATAGAATGTTAAAGTTGGATGTGTTTGAGAATTTTTCACACTCGGATCTTTTTGCATGCGGCGCTAATACTTAATCTGTCTACTATTTGGCCTTGTGCTACTTTTTGTTTTCCTGCATTAAATGTTTTTTTCTCACGATCAAAACGGCATTTTAATTTGTACTATAAATTGACTCTGTACTCTTTTTTGTATTTTTTTGTTGCACTTGTCATACAGAAACGCCAAATTCGTCGCGCATGAAAAAAACTGCAACAGTCGTGATGAAGATCAACGATGGAAATGAAAACCATCATCTTTGGAACAATCGTGGAATCTGGTGGTGCCATGTGACGATTCACAAGGCTGATGCGACATCAGAGCGGATGCGTTTTTCTCTCAAGACGAAGGACGTCGAGAAAGCGCGTGAACGCCGAGATCGAATCTTTAAGAAGATCGCTGAGGTATACGACATTGCAGCGTAAAAGCTCGAAGTGTTTTTTAATAAAATAGCGCTAAAGGGAGTAATCTTGCTTCTTTTAGCGTTTTTTTTATAAAAACGAAATCGGCGCGTGCTAAATTGCAAACTTTTCTTGCCAAGTTGGCACAGGCTAGTCTAGCCTGACGACGTCGTTCGGAGCCTTCTGCTCCCAGCGCGAATCAACCGAGCAAAAACGATTGTGGGATTTTGGGATGCTTTCAAACGATGGAGATTGGCTCAAAAGGGGCTGTCTTCGGGAAAAAAACGTCGGGTGTATGATGCGGAAGAGCGCATCTCATCGGTGCTAGGCAATGCCCGTTGGATCCACTGGTTGCTGTCTGCTGTTTTTGTGATTTGCTTTACCCTGCTAGTTGTAAATCAAGAGCCGTCATCGACTTTGGCTGGCCAAGAGGCAAAATCGGCCTGTGCCGCCATTGCTCTCTCGCTAACAGCGTTGGTAATGATCCGGATCAATCATCGTGAGTTACTGCGCAAAAATGGCGTGCTTTTGCTGTTATTAGGTGGTGTATTGTTGCAAGTTGTTCTGGTGCGTTTGATTTCCTATTGGGTCGACCTCAATGGAATGCAAGTGCAGTATAAGCTCCTATTGATTCCCTTTGCGCTGGCGCCGATGGTGCACTCGGTTTTGTTGGGACGAAGGGCCGGTACGTTTAGCGCGGTATTTGTTAGCATGGCGGGCACTTTGTTGGTTCCATCTGATGAAGTGATCGTTTATTTAATCATGAGTTTGGCGTGTGGCATTGCGGTGGTGATGCTTACGAGTCGTGTACGCAAACGAGTGCAGTTGTTACGCGCGGGTATTTATGCAGGTGCGCTAGCGCTGTTGTTTACGATTCTATTTGGCAAGGTGTTGCATTTGGATCGCATGCCGCAGACGACACAGATTATGTCGGACGGTACGATGTTTGTCGTCGCATTCTCGGTCGGCTTCATTACTGCCCTGATTGTGAGTGGGTTACTTCCTTTGCTTGAGGGGGCGTTTTCTTTGACTACCAACATCAGTTGGCTGGAGTTGGCCGACCTGAATCATCCGCTGCTTAAGCAAATGCAGCTCAACGCTCCGGGCACCTTTCATCATAGTTTAGTGGTGGCATCGTTGGCTGAATCAGCGGCAGAGGCAATTGGGGCTAATGCTGTATTGTGTCGGGCGAGCGCATATTTTCATGATGTCGGGAAATTGAAAAAACCAGAATACTTCATCGAGAATCAATCTGAAGGGATGGAAAATCCGCATGACCTCTTGACTCCGACGATGAGCGCCTTGGTGATCATTGCCCATGTGAAAGATGGGGTGGACATGGCCCTGAAGCATAAACTCAATCCAAGAATCATCGATGCCATTCTGGAGCACCATGGTGACTCGATGGTGTATTACTTCTATCGCAAAGCGCAGGAGCAAAAAGCACTCGAACAAGATAAAGTGGGTAGGGGATTAGAGAATGTGGAAGATTTGCCGCAGATCGACGACAAAAACTTTCGTTACCCAGGCCCCCGTCCGAGGTCAAAGGAGACTGGGATTTTAAGCTTAGCAGATGCAATCGAAAGCGCTTCCCGTAGTCTGAAAAAACCCAATCCAATTAAGATTCGCGGGCTAGTCGATGATATCGTGAAGTCGCGGTGGAATGATGGTCAGTTGGATGATTGCGCTCTTACATTACGCGATCTGACGCGGGTTAAGGAAAGCTTTGCTGCGACCCTACGCAGCATGATGCATAGTCGTATCAGTTACAATAAATCGGAAGAGGGTAGTGATCGTAAGTCCTCTGGTGGAAATAGTGTTGGAGATTCTACCATGGGACGTCAAATATTACCTCCTTCTTCGCCTGGTCCGGCCTCTGATGTTTCTCCATTATGAGGCTTCACATTGCAATTGATGTTCAAAATCACCAAGCAGAAATTGATTTATCTGCTGGGGTAATTGCCTTGTTGCATGCTGCGGCACAAGATGCATGGAGCGAACTCGAGCACGTTAAACTCTCGGAGAATTCGGTGGATGAGCTCGATGCACTGGACATCGCAATG
>Ga0208597_1000522_pt1 | contig 15137 bp, 11 predicted proteins | sample LakMenEpi05May12_FD_150673 | JGI IMG/M metagenome (GOLD analysis project Ga0208597, IMG submission 150673) | Freshwater microbial communities from Lake Mendota, WI - 05MAY2012 deep hole epilimnion (SPAdes) | ecosystem: Environmental > Aquatic > Freshwater > Lake > Epilimnion/Euphotic zone ...
ACTTGGGAGCGACTTGGTAATTAGCCATAAACTCAGCGCCTATTCTGTAGCTTTTATCTACATTTTGTCGAATGGGTGATCCTACATCATTCACTGCGCCCGTATTGATCAATTGATCTTTGTAGAGCATAGCAAATATATTCGTTTCAATTTGAAGTTTTTCAGTATTGTAAATATGCCCCAGTTCAAAATTTAGCATTTTTTCAGCTTTTGGATTTTCGTTCATTTTGGCATCTATAAAATCACTTCTATTCGGTTCTTTTTGTCCAATTCCTGCAAAAAAGTACATTTTATTTTTATTATTAAACGTATAATTTATACCGAATTTTGGATTGAAAAATAAAAAATTTTGATCTATAAAAACAGGAATATTATCTCTAAGCATGCCTGATGCATTATAATTTACAAATCGAGCTTGCAAATCAAAATTTAAAACCCAATTTTTAAGCGTTAGAGAAGATTTTGAGAAATAAGTAGCATCCATTTTGGTAGATTTATTATTGTAGAATCGGAAAGGAGCTACAAAATTTGGATTATCAATGATGGAAACGAGTTCTCCGAAATGATTTCCACTATAATTATTTAAATGGAAAGCCGTTTGATTTTGAAATATCCCTTTTTGATAATTATTGGACATATTGAATCCAATCAAATGATTATCTAGCCATAGTTGTCTTACCAAATCACTTGATTGTGTGGTATTGATATTATAATTGCTCAAACTTTGTCCCACTTTGTACTCTTCATAGAATCCACCTCCTTTGACATAATAAGCCGAAAATCCAGACTGCCAATTGGAGTTCCATTCAAAATTATTTAGCCATTGTACATGGGTTTGGCTATAGTCATCTACTTGATTTTCATAAGGATTTCCCATTTTTTGTTCATAATCTGTTCCCGCAATATTATATTGTCTATTGACAGCATATTGTCCTTGCTCCACGCCATACCATGCTTGATACGTTTTCTCATTTCCATTAAAAACAATCAAATGCGTATTGAACTTTTTTTGATAATTGGATAAAGCAACATAAGAAGAATTTAATCGGCTAAAGGCTCTATCTATATAGCCATCGGAGGTGGCGTAAGTAGCTCTAGCTGTGGCTTGCCATCCATTTTTCAAAATACCTGTAGATCCCATTACCGAAGTTCTAAGCGTATTAAAAGAACCTAAACTAGTAGATAATTTCAAAAAAGGTTGTGAATATTTTTTTGTAGTTTTAATAGAGACTGCTCCACCAAAACTAGTGCCACCCAAAGTGGAAAACCCTACACCACGTTGTACTTGAATATCATCAGCACTTGAAAGTATATCAGGAATATTGACCCAATAAACCGAATGACTTTCGGCATCGTTGTATGGAATGCCATTGATATTGACTTGAATACGTTGTGCATCGCTGCCACGAAGATTCATATTGGTGTAGCCTATTCCATTTCCAGCATCGCTACTAAAAGTCAACGAAGGAACACTTTGAAGTAAGACAGGTACATCTTGCCCTAGATTGAGCGAGGACAATTGCTCTACTTTTATATTTTGGAATGAATTTAAATACGTTTGATTGGCGCGAGTGGAAAAAATGCTAATTTCTTTTTGAAAACGAATGGTATCATTCATTTTTCTTTGTGAAAACAAAGATATACAGAAACAAAATGTAAAGATAAAAATGCTATTTTTTTTCATAAACTAGATAATTTAAATGATTAAATAAACCCAAATTAATCATTAAAAATGATTAATCGTACAATGTCTTGTAATTCAATCAATGTAACATTGATTGAAACAATCCATTTACGGGGTTAAACCCAACTAACGCCTTATTTTATTACTTCGTAATAATCTAATGCATAATTTGGGTTAAACTATCTAGGGATACATTTCATCCAATAGAATGAAAAACATCGCAGCTTTCTTCCCTACGTTGGCATTAACCAAATCAGGTGAATAAGGGTTTTTTCTCAGCATTTAGAATAATCTAATGCACCCCTAGAAAGTTTTATGCAAAATTATATCAAAAAAAATTAATGCAACGATTAATTCATCAAATCTTCAATTTCTGCCACTTCTATAGGACAGTCTTTGAATAAATCGATGTGATTTCCGTCTGACTTTACTACAATATCATTTTCTATACGAATACCCAATCCTTCTTCTTGAATATAAATTCCAGGTTCACAAGTCAATACTGCATTATTAGGTATTTTAGCATAATGATTTCCTATATCATGCACATCCAATCCTAAGAAATGCGCTACCCCATGAGGAAAATACTTTCTATATAATGGATTCAAAGGGTCTTGATTCTGCACAGCCGTAGCATCAAGCAAGCCTACTTGAACCAATTCCATTTCCATCAACTTTTTACATTCATTATTGTAATCTAATAAAGATATTTGGGTAGAAAACAATTTTTTACATTCCTTAAAGACATTCAAGCACGCATTATAAATTGTTTTTTGTCTGTCCGAAAAACGACCTCCTACTGGTATAGTTCGCGTCATATCCGATGCGTAGTTAGCAAAACTACTTCCCACATCCATCAATAATAAATCGCCATTACACAATTCTTTATCATTATCATTATAATGCAAAACACAAGCATTGGCACCACCAGCAATAATAGGATTGTATGCATGTATGGCTTTATGTCTATTAAAAATATAAGTGTATTCAGCTTCTACTTCAAATTCATATTTGAATTTTTTCATGTCTTTCAAAATAGATTTGAAGGCTTCAATCGTAATATTGGAAGCAGCCTGAATCATGTCTATTTCTTGTTGTTTTTTTGCAGTGCGAAGCGCTCCCATAATTGGTGCGGAACGCTCAAATTGATGTAGTGGAAATTTAGATTTAGTTTCATTCAAAAATCGTAAATCTTTGTAATCTCCATCAAAATGAGCACGGTCATGTTCGTTCAAATTGATATAAACATGAGCTGCATAATGCATCATCATTTCAAACAATCCATTAAATCCCTTATTCCATTGAATATTTTGTATTCCAGAAATTGAAGTTGCTTGCTCTTTTGTATATTTATACCCTTCCCAAACTTTGATAAGTTCGGAAGTTTCTTTTACAAACAAAACTTCTTCCCAAGCTTCATTGGGCGCATCGGGAAATAATACGAGAATGGTATCTTCCTGATCAATTCCTGTAAGATAATATAAATCTGGATTTTGGAAAAATGCATGTGTAGCATCGGCAGATTTCATAAATTGGTCTCCCGAATGAAAAATTGCAATAGAATTGGGTTTTAACTGTGCTGTAAAATCTTTTCTATTTTGAATAAATAAACTAGAGTCTAAAGGACTGAATCGTTTCATACATTGGATTTTGAATACTTTTTAAAAAACATAACCGACATTTAAGCCAGTGCCAAAAGTAGTCAATTTATCCGATTCGGTTCCAGAAAAATAATTGTGAAATATAGATTTGAAAAACACACTTACTGTAAAAGCGTTATCTCCATCAAATTTATTCATCAATCCTAATTCAATTTTCACTCCAGGATTGTAAAGCATATAGGTTCCTTCTGCATATTTCATGTCAAAAGCAGTTGGTTTTTCTTCTTTTGTTTTCTTCATCTCAGAAGATAGCGCAAGCGCATTGATATAAGATAACCCAAAATAATACGATGTAGATTTTGAATTTTGATCGGTCATATATTTGATTCCCAATGGAATCTCTAAGACATGAGAACGATTCATCTGATATTGATAACCTTCCGCATCTTTGTTGGTCCACATTTCAAAAGGTGCATAGTTATAGGTCAATCCCGAAGCAAATGCAACATTGCAAGACAAAAATTTACTCATATCTATTCCGGCTCCAAATCCTATTCGCATGCCACGCATTACTTTGTCTTGTCCGCTCAACACACCATTAAACTCAGGCCCCGCAAAAATTCTAAATTGTGTACTACCACATTCTTGAGCTACTAAATTCAAAGAAGTAATAAACATTAAAATTGAAAATAAAGTGTATTTTTGTATCATAATTTTTAAATTTATTAATTATTTAGCTATTCTTGAATCAAATATTATACAAAAATACTATCTTTTTTTCACAAGATACAATTTTATTAAGATATTAACCTTTTTTAAGAATATTATTATAAAAAACTTATTATAAACACAATAAAAACATGAAAGATTTATTCTACAATGCTCATTTCAATAAGCTTTCGATGCGCATAAAAGCCTTTGATTCCATATTTTTTATAGGATCTTGTTTTTCAAGCAATATCTCAGAGAAAATGCATGATAGAAAATTCCATATTTTGTCAAATCCCTTTGGAATTTTATTCGATACCCTTTCTATTCATAAAGCATTGGAGTATATAATAGACAAAAAAGAATATCAAACATCTGATTTATTTTATCATCAAGAATTGTATGGCAGCTGGAACCATCATACGGAATTTTCAGACACCTCGGCAGAAATAGCTTTACACAAAATCAATCAAAAAATTATTGAGGCGCATTCTTTTTTGAAAAATACAGATACGGTGGTCATTACGCTAGGTTCTGCTTTTTCATATTTTCATACAAACACAAATCAATTCGTAGCTAATTGTCATAAAATTCCACAAAAAGAATTTGAAAAGAAATTGATTTCAGCAATCGAATTGACAGTATATTTAGACGAAATTATACAAAAAATTAAAACATTTAACCCAAAAGCTGAAATTATTTTAACGATAAGCCCAGTAAGACACTTGAGAGATGGCGTGATAGAAAACAATAGAAGTAAAGCTCAACTGATAGAAGCTGTTCATCAAATGATTTCCAAAAACAAAAAAACACACTATTTTCCTTCTTATGAAATTGTAATCGACATTTTGCGCGATTATCGTTTTTTTGACATTGATTTTGCGCATCCCAATTATTTGGCTACAGAAATTGTATTTCAATATTTTGTAGATTTGTGTATGGATATGGAAGATATAGAACTGATAGAAGAAATGTATAAACTAAAAAAAGCATTCAATCATAGATCATTGCATCCCAATACCATAGCACATCAAAATTTCCTAAAAAACCATTTTGAAAAAGTGATGAATTATGCGCAAAAGTTCCCAAATGTAGATTTTAGCAACGAAATTGACTATTTTTCTAAAAATGCATAAAAATTAAAAAATTAGTTTGCATATATAAAATTTATTGTATTTTTAACTTCGTAATTTATTATTTTATATATGGGTAGTTCCTCTTCAAAGACATTGAATTTAAGCCAATTATTACAAGAAAATTTTGGATTTGACACTTTTAAAGGTGAACAAGAAACTATTATTCAATCTATATTGGATGGCAAAGATGCCTTTGTGCTAATGCCTACTGGTGGTGGCAAATCGCTATGTTATCAACTACCTGCGATTATTTCCGAAGGGACAGCCATAATCGTTTCCCCATTGATAGCTTTGATGAAAAATCAAGTAGATTTAATACGAAATTACAATGAAAATGAAAGCATAGCGCATTTTTATAACAGTACGCTCAATGTAACACAGAAAAGACAAGTAGAAAAAGACGTGATAGAAGGAAAAACAAAACTCCTCTATGTAGCACCCGAAACCCTTGCAAAAGAGGATAATTTTCAGTTTTACAGTAGTTTCAAAATCTCGTTTATCGCCATAGATGAAGCACATTGTATTTCGGAATGGGGGCATGATTTTAGGCCTGAATATAGACGTATCAAAGATGCCATAAATAAAATTCCCTATCCTTTCCCAATCATAGCACTTACTGCTACCGCTACACCAAAAGTACAAACGGATATTGCCAAAAATTTGGGATTGAAAGATTATAATTTATTTGTTTCTTCATTTAATAGACCTAATTTATACTACGAAATACGCCATAAAGTAAACGACGACTGGGCTATACGTAATATTGTGATGTACATAAAGGGACAAGAAGGAAAATCGGGTATCGTATATGTATTGAATCGTAAATCTGCTGAGAAAATTGCAGAAATACTTTGTGTCAATGGAGTGAAAGCAGCTCCATATCACGCAGGGATTGAAGGAAAATTGCGTAGCAAAACCCAAGATGACTTTTTGAATGAAGAAATCAATGTCATTGTAGCTACCGTTGCTTTTGGAATGGGAATAGATAAACCCGATATTCGTTTTGTAATACATTATAATATAGCCAAAAGTATTGAAAATTATTATCAAGAAACGGGAAGAGCTGGAAGAGATGGATTGGAGGGAAATTGTATTGCTTATTTCAACTACAAAGATATCAACAAAGTAGAAAAAATGCTCAGCGACAAAACCGTCACAGAGCGCGAGCGTGGCATGGTGCTGATAGATGAAACTGTTGCCTATATTGAGACAGGAGAATGTAGAAGAAAATTTTTGCTCAATTATTTTGGACAAGACTATAAAGACAACTTATGTTCGGAACATAAAATGTGTGACAATTGCAGAAACCCTAAAGAACAAAAAGATATTACCCAAGATATGGTTTTGGCACTTGAAACCATAAATGTATGCGAAGAAGCACATTATTTAAATCATATTGCCAAAATATTAACCGGAATTAAATCCGATGCAATTGCATCATACAAACATCATCTATTGCCTCAGTTTGGAGCTGGAAAAGACAAAGAAGAATTGTACTGGACATCGGTTCTTAGAAATGCCATCATTCAAAATCTAATCTATAGAGAAATAGAAGAATACGGCACTCTTAAAATGAATCCAAAAGGTTATGAATATATAGAAAAGCCTTATAAGATTAAGATAGCACTCAACCATGATTATGAGAATGAAAGTGGTGTGATATTAGCTTCAAGCAACCATTCGGCATTAGACAAAGCTTTATTCCAAATCTTAAAGGATATAAGAAAATCGGAGGCAAAAAAACAAAATTTGCCGCCGTATGTATTGATTCAAGATCCATCGCTAGAGGAAATGTGCCTCAAATATCCTATTACTTTAGAGGAATTTGCGGATATTACAGGAATTACCAAAGCTAAAGTTCATAAATTTGGTGCGTTATTTGTAAAAGAAATTGCAAAGCATGTTGAATTGAACCAAATTGAACGTCCGATGGATTATACCATCAGAACGGTTATAAATAAAAGCAGCGATAAAGTCAAAATTATCAAAAGTATTGATAAGAAAATTTCACTGGATATACTTTCCGACGAGCTTCAATATACTTTTGAAGAGCTGGTAGACGAGCTAGAAAGTATTGTAATGAATGGCACCAAAGTAGATATCAATTATTATCTAAACGATATTATGGACGGAGAGTTGCTTGAAGAAATGTTTGACTGGTTCAAAGGAAATGAAATGGGAGACATTGAAGAATGCTACAAAGCCTTTGTAGATGATGATTTGCCAAAAGACGACATTCAACTTGTAAAACTTCAATTTATTAGTAATTATATTAAATAAATCTAAACCAAAAAAAACTAAAAATCAGTCATGAATTTTCAAGCCTTATTTGCGCCCGAAGCATTAATTGCAATTTTAACCCTTACTTTTTTAGAGATTATTTTGGGTATTGACAATATTGTTTTTATTTCCATTATCACAGGCAAATTATCTTCCAAAGATCGTCCCAAAGCCCGAAATATAGGATTGGGACTGGCTTTACTTTTTCGTATTATGATGCTTTTTGGGCTTTCTTTTATCCTTTCTCTCAACCAACCATTTTTCAGTATACACAACGATTTGCTTTCTTTTGGCATTTCGGGACAGAGTATCATAGTACTTTTAGGAGGACTATTCCTTCTCTATAAAAGTGTAAGTGAAATTCACGAAAAACTTGAAGGCGAAACAGAAGGAGAATCCAAAGAATCAAAAGGAGGCGTTTCAAAAGCCATTATACAAATAGCACTTTTGAACCTTGTATTTTCATTCGACAGTATTCTTACGGCTATTGGATTGGTGAGCTTGAAAGAAGCACCCGAAGGATTTGGATATGCTACAGGTATGGAAATTATGATAGTTTCGGTCATTATTTCTGTTATCATTATGATGGTATTTGCAGGGCCTGTGAGTGATTTTGTAAATAAAAATCCTACCATTCAGATATTAGGATTATCATTTTTGATCTTAATTGGCGTTATGTTATTGGCAGAAGCTTCGCACATGTCGCATCTTAAATTCATGAATGGGTTAGAAGTGAATTCGATACCTAAAGGTTATTTATATTTTGCGATAATGTTCTCATTATTTATAGAATTTTTGAATATAAAAATGCGCAAAGGCAAAAACCCAGTAAAACTCCATGATAGTAAAATTATGGATAAAGAATTGAAATAAAAAAAAACTAGAAAATTATATATAAAAAATGAATATGAAATTCAAAAAGTATGTACTCGTTTCCTTAATTGGAATTAGCTCATTGTTCTACATTTCGGCTACAACAGGTCAAGTAGACTATTTTGAAGTATCAAAAAATATCGATATTTTTGTATCGCTCTTCAAAGAATTGAATGTGTTTTATGTAGATAAAATTGACCCTAGCACCGTTATCCGAAAAGGAATTGATGCTATGCTAGAGAGTTTGGACCCGTATACCGAATTCTATTCTGAAGCAGAAACAGAAGATTTTAGAGCAGAAACTACTGGTAAATACGGAGGTGTAGGAAGTGTCATTTCACAAAGAGGCGAATTTGTGTATATTGAAGATCCTTATGAGGAAATGCCTGCGTACAAGGCGGGGCTTAGAATTGGAGATAAAATCACTGAAATTGATGGAAAATCGATGAAAAGCAAAGCAACGGGCGATATAAGTAAATTGCTAAAAGGAACCGCTGGCACCAAAGTGAAAGTGACTATTATGCGTATGCAAGCTGATGGAACAGAGAAAAAAATGGATTTTGAAATTTTGAGACAAGAAATCAAACTCAAAAGTATTCCTTATGCAGGTTTGGCATCGCCCAATATTGGTTATATCACCTTAAATAGCTTTACGGACAATGCGGGAAATGAAGTGCGTGAAGAATTAAAAAAATTGAAAAAAGACAACAATTTAGAAGGTGTAATTTTGGATTTGAGGAGCAATCCAGGTGGGCTTTTGCATGAAGCGGTAAATTTGAGCAATGTATTTTTGGACCAAGATATCGAAATTGTAAGTACAAAAGGAAAAATTGCTGAATGGAACAAAACCTATAGAACCCAGCAAAGAGCTGAAGACAATAAAATCCCTTTGGTGATTCTTACCAATGGTGCATCTGCGTCGGCGTCGGAGATTGTATCGGGAGCTATACAAGACTATGATAGAGGTGTCATTGTAGGTGGCAAAACCTTTGGAAAAGGATTGGTGCAGCAGACACGTCCACTTCCATACAATACACAATTGAAAGTAACGACTTCTAAATATTACATTCCATCGGGAAGATGTATTCAAGCTATTAATTATGCTGAAAAAAATCCAGATGGTAGCGTAAAGAAAATCCCCGATTCATTGAAAGTTGCCTTCAAAACTAAAGGAGGCCGTGTAGTATATGATGGTGGTGGTATTGACCCCGATGTAAAAACAAAAAAAGAGTATTACCACGATATTACGGTAGCCTTGATTACCAAAGGCTTGATAGCGGAGTTTGCAAATGACTATATTCTCAAAAATCCAAAACCTGCCAATGCAAATCAATATAATTTCACAGATGCAGACTTTGAAAAATTCACAAAATTCATTCAAAGCAAGAAATTTGAGTACGATTCAGATTTGGAAAAACCGCTAAAAGCACTAAAAGCAAAAGCAGAAGATGAAAAAAGCTTTGAGATTTTGAAATCCCAATTTGAGGCATTGAGCCAAAAAATTAAAGAATCAAAAAATCAACAATTGCAATTGAATAAGAAAGATATTACAGATTTGATTGAAGGAGAAATTATACGAAGATATTATAGCCGCAAAGACCAAACAGAAAGAGGTTTTACTCATGACGAAGATATCAAAGCCGCTATCAAATTGATCAAAAATCCTACGGAATATCAATCATTATTGAAAAAACAATAATATGCATCACCCCAAAACAGCCTTGGATTTGCAGATAAGTGCAAGTTTGAAAGAGAAATTGTATCAAAACAGCATCGTCAAAAGCTATAAAGCAGGCGATGTCATAATGAATGAAAATTCGAGAATCAATGCCATTCCTATTATTGCAAAAGGGGTTTTGTCTATATTTCGTACCGAAGAAGATGGAAGAGAAATTCTACTCTATTATCTTCAAGCAGGCGAAAGTTGTGTCATGTCTTTTCTAGGAGGACTCCACAATGAAAATTGTAGAATCAAGGCCAGCGTAGAAGAAGATGCCGAAATTCTCTTTTTGCCTATAGATAAATTCTCTCTTTTTATGAAAGAATATCCACAGTGGCTCGAATATATTTTTCAGTTATATCACAAGCGTTTTGAAGAATTACTAGAAATCATTGATGCTATATCATTCAAAAAAGTAGATGAACGACTTTGGATGCTTCTCAACAAAAAAAGAGAAGTTTCGGGAAAAATGATCTTGAATGTATCGCACGAACAACTAGCCAATGAATTGGGAACAGCTCGTGTGGTAGTTTCAAGACTTCTAAAACTATTGGAAGAAGATGGGAAATTAAAATTAGGCCGAAATAAAATTACATTGCGATAATATGTCATTGTCTAGCCTCAAAAAAGAGCTTCAGCATTTTGATAAAAGCGCCTTGGAATCTATCATTTTAGATTTATACTCAAAGAGCAAAGAAAACAAAGACTATTTGGAGTATTTTTTGAATCCCGACGAAGCCAAATTATTGGATAAATACAAAACCAAAGTTTCGGATTATATCTATCCCAAAAGGGGTTATAGAGCCAAAATAGCAAAAGCAAAGGCCGTTTTGAGAGAATTTTCGAAATGGTATCCCAATCCAGAAATGGAAGCCGAACTTCAATTGACATATATTTTGAGAGGTATTGATTTTGGCAAAAATGTCTATATGACAACTGCATTAGACGATTCTTTGCACAAAATGACTATTTCTTTTTTTGAATTTATAAAAAAACATCCACTTGAAAATCAGTTTATGGATCGGATAGAAAACAACATTTATTTATCCAAAAGATGGGAAAATATCAAAAACAATGTTGAAGAATAGTTTGTCTAAACTTAATATTTTGAAAAAATAGATTTTTTCAAGCGGAATAAAACAAATACCTATGAGCAAAAACAAAAAAATAGCCGTAAAAGGAACCGAAATAACTATTGTAAAAGATAGTAAGGGCGATTTTATATCTCTAACCGATATGATCAAAGCTAAAGATGGAGATTTTTTCATCTCAGATTGGCTTAGGAATCGCAATACCGTTGAGTTTTTAGGTATTTGGGAGTCGGTTTATAATCCCGATTTTAATTATGGCGAATTCGCCATAATTAAAAGTCAAGCCGGATTAAATAGTTATAAAATAAGCGTAAAAGAATGGGTAGAAAAAACCAACGCAATAGGTATAAGAGCTACTTCTGGCAGGTATGGTGGTACTTATGCCCATAGTGATATTGCTTTTGAATTTGGGATGTGGATCAGTGCCGAATTTAAAATATACCTCATCAAAGAATTTCAACGATTGAAAAATGAAGAATCCGATCGTTTAAAACTAGAATGGAACTACCAACGCTACCTCTCTAAGGTAAATTATCTTATCCATACCGATGCTATAAAAGAAAATTTAATTCCTGCTGAAATTGATAAAAAACAATCCTCCATTATATATGCCAATGAAGCTGATGTGCTGAATGTAGCCCTTTTTGGGAAAACCGCCAAACAATGGCGAGATGAAAACCCCAGTGAAAAAGGAAACATAAGAGATACCGCAACCCTAGAACAACTTGTAGTGCTATCGAATATGGAAAGTACCAATGCGTTGCTCATTCATCAAGGATTAAAACAAATCGACCGCTTATTGTACTTAAATAAATTAGCCATTACTCAAATGAAATCACTACTACAACATAATACCCATTCATTAAAATAGAAATCTAATTAAAACAAGTCCAGTTTATATCTAATTGATAGACAATATTATAAAAAATAAAAAGTGAAAGAATATTTTGAGCTGCAATATAAAATGATAAATCGCAAATTTAAAGATGCGGGAATTAATCCAATGATGGCTTCTATTCTAGTTGTTATACTTTTTGTGGGGATTTCGGTATACCTTTTTTACAAAACAGAATTCGCTACTTATATTTATTTGATAATAGCTTTAACATTAATAAGTAACCTATCCGATATAAAAAGAACAGAATTTTTAAAAATCTGTTTTGAGGATTTTCTTTTAAAAAAAATAAGAATTATAGAAAATCTCGCTTTGGGATTACCTTTTATAGCATTCTTACTTTATAAAAACCAGTTTGTATTTGCCATGATTTTATTGATTTTAACAATTAGTTTAGCAATTGTAAGATTTCAAACAAAATTTAATTTCACAATTTGGACACCTTTTTCAAAAAGACCTTTTGAATTTACTATTGGATTTAGAAATACATTTTATATTTTTATTCTGGCCTATATTTTGACCATTATTTCCATATTTGTAAAGAATTTTAACCTTGGAATATTTGCGATGTTACTTGTTTTTGCTACAACTCTAAACTATTATTCAAAACCAGAAAATGAATATTATGTTTGGATATTTAATCAAAAGCCAAGTGATTTTTTATTAAACAAAATTAAAATAGCATTGCTTTATACAACACTTCTCGCATTGCCAATTATTGTATTTATTTCCATTTATAATCTACAACAAATTGGAATAATATTACTTTTTGTAATTATTGGATGGGCATTTCTTATCTTTTTGATACTTGCTAAATATTCGACATATCCTGATGAAATTAATGTTGGACACGGTGTTCTTTTTTCACTTTGTATAATTTTCCCTCCACTTTTAACTGTATTAATTCCATACTTTTTTAGTTTATCAAAAAACCGATTAAATAATTACTTAAAATGATATCAATCAAAAATTTATCAAAAAAATATGGCAATATTGATGTATTGAAAAATATCAATACTGAATTTAATTCGGGAAAGGTATATGGGATTGTAGGTGAAAATGGTGCTGGAAAAACAACATTGTTTAGATGTATTGCCGATTTAGAGGACTACGAAGGCAAAATTTCTTCATCAATATCCCCTATAAAAAATCATCTTGGATTATTATTAACAGATACTTTCTTTTTTCAAAAAATAACAGGAAAGGAATATATTCAGCTACTTTGTAATGCCAGGAACATTAAAATCTCCAATATTGAAGATAAAAATATATTCGATTTACCTTTAAATCAATATGCCTCAACTTATTCCACGGGGATGAAGAAGAAATTGGCTCTTACTGCAATTCTTTTTCAAAACAATAAATTTTTCATATTAGACGAGCCCTTTAATGGAGTGGATATTCAAAGTAATATTCTAATTACGGAAATTATTCACAAACTAAGAACGCTAGATAAAACTATTATAATTTCATCACATATTTTCTCTACTTTACGCGAAACCTGTGATGAAATCCATTTGTTGCAAGCTGGAAATCTTATTAAATCCGTAGAAAAAAAGGACTTTTCAATTCTAGAAAACGAAATGAGGCAAATGACAATTGGCAATAAAATAGAAAATCTGAATTTAATATAAAAATTAAACACTAGTTTCAAAAAACTAAGATAAAATCATCTATTAACTACCCCCCTAGCCCAGATAGCAACGGCATAGCGCATACTAGAGCGCCGATAGGGCCAGCAGGTGGATGCTGGAACAAAGTGGAAGCACACGCACTGCCTGTCCTAGCGTGCCGCTCTAGGAGGTGCTATACAGTGGATAGCTGGCTGTAATCTTCGTGAGAAAAAGAATTGTTTTGCTCCATTTCCATCAAATATTAAGCATATTAAATTCTTTTTTTTATTTTTACAAATTGGTAGTAACGTAATTAAATACAAAAATATGAATCCAAATAAATCTTCGTTGTATTCGCTGGTATCCATTTTCTTCTTTTTTGGCTTTGTGGCGGCTTCCAATAGTATATTGATTCCCACGTTCAAAGGATTTTTTAATATATCGCAATTAGAGGCGCAGTTGGTGGATTTGGCATTTTATTTGGCCTATTTTGTAGGTTCGTTGGTCTATTTGATGTATTCACAAACTCAAGGCGACTGGCTCAATAAAGTGGGCTACAAAAAAGGTCTTATATTGGGCTTAGGTATTTCCACCATTGGCGCAATTCTTTTTATTCCTGCGTCGTTGGTAGCTAATTTTCATTTATTTTTAGTGGCATTATTTATAATCGGTTTTGGATTTTCATTGCAACAAATCGTGCTCAATCCCTTTTTGCTGGCTATGGGAACTCCCGAAACGGGCAATCATCGCATCAATATTGCAGGAAGCGTCAATTCGTTTGCTACAATGATAGCGCCCATTTTATTGAGCCAAGTACTTTTTGGGTCGGTAGAAATAAGCGAACCTATTACCAATTTGAAAAGTTTGATTCCGGTGGCGGTTATTTTATCGGTATTTTTTGCGTTGGCTATAGCTGTCATTACGTTTAGCAAAGTACCTGAAGTGAAAAAAGGCGAACCGATGATGCAAGATTTTTCAATTTCCAAATATCCCGAATTGATACTAGGCATAGTAGCCATATTTGTGTATGTGGGCGTGGAAGTGGCGATTGGGAGCAATTTGGGCGAATTATTGAAAAAAGAATACTCGGTGGATGAACAAAAAATATCTATGTGGGTATCGCTGTATTGGGGTAGCTTGATGATAGGACGCTGGGCAGGAAGTACCGAGGTGTTTTTTGAAAAACATTCGCAGCTGAAATTCATCAAATTTGTTGCTCCGTTTTTTGCATTTGGAGTGATTTTATTTGTAAATCATCTCAAATCGAATGATATTAGTCAAATTTATCCTTACGCATTTTTTGTATGTGTGGCTTCGCTCACCTATATTTTTTCGGGCAAAAAAGCTCCTAAAAATTTATTGATTATGAGTATTTTGGGCGGATTATCGGTAGCTGCGGGCTTATTGATGCATTCTCAGTGGACGTTGATGCTCATCATTAGTGGAGGCTTGTATTTGAGTATTATGTGGCCTTGTATTTTTGAGATAGCTACCAAGCGTTTGGGCAAATATACCAATATAGGTTCTTCGTGGCTC
>Ga0208597_1000526_pt1 | contig 15128 bp, 9 predicted proteins | sample LakMenEpi05May12_FD_150673 | JGI IMG/M metagenome (GOLD analysis project Ga0208597, IMG submission 150673) | Freshwater microbial communities from Lake Mendota, WI - 05MAY2012 deep hole epilimnion (SPAdes) | ecosystem: Environmental > Aquatic > Freshwater > Lake > Epilimnion/Euphotic zone ...
ATTGGATATGGTGGAAGTTGCTTCCCTAAGGATGTTCAAGCATTGGTACACAGTGCTTCTGAGGTGAATTATGATTTTAAAATTTTGAAGGCGGTTGAGGAAGTGAATTACGATCAGAAAAAGGCTTTGTTGCCAAAGATCGATGCGCATTACGGCGATATCAAAGGGAAAACCGTGGCGATGTGGGGATTGGCGTTTAAGCCGAATACCGATGACATTCGCGAGGCCCCAGCTTTGGAAATGATCGATGCGTTATTGCAAAGAGGTGCTAAAGTGCAGTGTTATGATCCAGAAGCGATGCCAAATGTGCAGCGCATTTTGGGCGATAGCGTGGTGTTTTCAGAGAAGATGTATACCGCTTTAGAGGGTGCAGATTTCTTGGTAGTTGCTACGGAATGGCCTGAGTTTAGAACCCCTGATTTTGGAAAATTGGATACCTTGTTGGCAGAAAAAGTGATTTTCGATGGCCGCAATGTATTTGAAATGGATACCATGCGCAAACATGGATACACTTATTATAGCATCGGTCGTAAAGACATCAAATGAAAAGAGAACGAGTTTTAATAACAGGCGCCGCCGGCTTTTTGGGAAGTCATTTGTGTGAGCGATTCTTGAAAGAAGGATATCATGTGATTGGGATGGACAATCTCATTACAGGTGACTTGAGAAATATCGAACATTTGTTTCCTTTGGAGCACTTCGAGTTCCACAATCATGATGTCAGCAAGTTTGTGCATGTGGCCGGTGATTTGAAATACATCCTCCATTTTGCATCACCTGCGTCACCCATTGATTATTTGAAAATCCCAATCCAAACCCTAAAAGTTGGGTCGTTGGGTACACATAACTTATTGGGTCTTGCGATGGCGAAAAAGGCTAGAATTCTAGTTGCAAGTACATCTGAAGTCTATGGTGATCCTACGGTTCATCCACAAACTGAAGAATATTGGGGCAATGTAAATCCGGTTGGACCCAGAGGTGTTTACGATGAAGCCAAGCGTTTTCAAGAGGCTATCACGATGGCGTATCATACTTTTCACGGCTTAGAGACTCGCATCGTAAGGATTTTTAATACCTACGGACCGAGAATGCGTCTAAACGACGGTCGAGTGTTGCCTGCATTTATGGGACAAGCCCTACGCGGTGAAGATCTTACCGTGTTTGGCGATGGCAGTCAGACCCGCAGTTTTTGTTATGTTGATGATTTGGTGGAAGGAATTTACCGTTTGCTATTAAGCGAATGTGCTGATCCAGTGAACGTTGGGAATCCCCATGAAATCACGATTGGACAGTTTGCGGAGGAGATTATCAAGTTAACGGGTACAGACCAGAAGGTGATTTATAAGCCTTTGCCTACGGATGATCCAAAGCAACGTCAGCCAGATATCACCAAGGCCAAAGCGATCTTGAATTGGGGCCCAAAGGTGGATCGTGCGGAAGGTTTGAGAATTACTTGGGAATACTTCAAATCATTGCCTACGGAGCGATTGTACGAAGAATCACATCACCGTGATTTCGTGAAGAGCGTTTAATTCATTGGATTTTTAGGAGAGTCCCGTACTTTGGATAAGAACGGCGACTTCATAATTCCCCCTGCCACTGATGTAGGGTGTAAACTTATGCGAGTTGATTGGCGAGCTGACCGCAAGCGGCATCGATGTCTTTGCCTCGGCTACGTCTTACGTGTACGATTAACTTTTGCTTTTCTAGCGCTGCAGCAAATGCGTCTAGCCGGTCTGTAGGTTGATAATCGGCCAGAGAAATAGGATTGTATTCGATCAGATTAATTTTTGAAGGGAATTTTCGGGCAAAAATCACGAGTTCCTTTTCTTCTTCTGGGCCATCGTTTACTCCTTCTATGACAGTGTATTCGAGGGTTGGGCGGATGCCAGTTTTATCGTACCAGTAATTGAGGGCCTCAGCGAGCATTTCTAGGTTGTTGCTATCATTGATAGGCATGATAGCCGATCTTTTTTCGTTGTTGGCGGAGTGTAGACTCAGTGCCAGATTGGTTTTGATGCCATCGTCGGCCAGTTTTTGAATCATCTTGGCGATGCCGGCGGTGGAGATTGTCAATCGTTGTGGACTCATTCCTAACCCATCGGGCGATGTTATTAGTTGAACACTACGGAGTACATTCACGTAGTTCAATAGTGGCTCACCCATCCCCATATAAACGATGTTATCTAGGCGTTTTCCGTGGTGTTCTTCGGCCAATTCGTTGATCATCCATACTTGATCAAAGATTTCAGCGGCTGAGAGATTTCTCATGCGTTTGAGGTAGCCCGTGGCGCAGAATTTACAATCTAAGGAGCAACCCACTTGAGAACTCACGCATGCTGTGGTTCTGCTGCTGGTTGGAATTAATACGCCTTCAATTTTATTGCCATCGTGGAGTTCAAAGGCCACTTTGATGGTACCGTCTTTGGAGTGTTGGGCGGTGTGAATTTTAGCGACATGAAACGTAAAAGCTTCGGCCAGTTTTTCTCTCAGAGGCTTGGAGAGATTGGTCATTTCTTCGAAGCTACGCGCGCCTTTTTGCCAAAGCCATTGATGGATTTGTTTGGCGCGAAAACTTGGTTCTCCCATGGCTTTTAAGGCCTCGGTGATTTGCAACACATCTAGGTCGCGAATGTCCGTGGTTTTGCTCATGAGAGATAAAAATTACTTCTTACGGTAGAACAAACTGATTGGGACGCCCGTTAATGGGAACTTCTCACGCATTTTATTTTCCAGGAATCGGGTATAGCTCTCAGCCACGTATTGCGGCAGGTTGCAGAACAAGGCAAAAGCAACACGCTTGCTCGGTAACTGAGTTACATATTTGATTTTAACAAATTTCCCCTTTTTACTTGGCGGGGGAGTGGCTTCCATAATTGGAAGGATGTAGTCGTTAAGTGCGCGGGTTGGGATTTTAATACTGAGGTTTTCATACACCTGCAGTACGGTTTCCATACCTTGGAATACGCGCTGTTTGGTAAGGGCTGAAACGTACATAACGGGTACGTCTGTAAATGGTGCGATTTCCTTACGGATATTCTCGGTATATTCTAAGTGGGTATTCGATTCTTTTTCTACCAAATCCCATTTATTTACTAAAATAACAACCCCTTTTCCTTGTCGGTGAGCCATCCAAAACAATGTCAGATCTTGGCTTTCCATACCTAGTGTTGCATCTAGGACTAAGACAACGATATCGGCATTTTCAAGGGCGCGCAAACTGCGCATCACCGAGTAAAATTCGATATTCTCGCTTACTTTGCTCTTACGTCTGATACCTGCAGTATCCACAAGTACAAATTCTTTTCCGTAAGCTTTATAGCGGGTATCAATGGAATCACGGGTGGTTCCAGCGATGCTTGTAACGATGTTTCTGTCTTCGCCGATCAGTGCGTTGATTAAACTCGATTTTCCAACATTCGGACGTCCAACGATGGCGATGCGGGGCAATCCTTCAATATTCTGTTGGTCGGGCTCTTCGTCCTTTAAAAACATAGCAACCTCATCGAGCAATTCACCTGTCCCTGAGCCGTTGGCGGAAGAAACTTCATGAAAGTGGTCGAATCCTAGTTTATAGAACGACGATGTTTCCATTCGAAGGCGGTCGTTATCAACCTTGTTTACGCAAAGGACTACGGGTTTTTTGCTTTTGCGAAGAATATGGGCGAAGTCTTCATCGAGTGGGTTAACATCGGTTTGAACATCAACAACAAATATGAGGACAGCGGCTTCCTGAATTGCAATATGCACTTGGTCGCGGATGGCGGCTTCAAAGGTATCGGAGCTTTCGGGAACAAATCCACCGGTATCAATTACGGTGAAATCTATGCCATTCCAATCGGAAAATCCGTAATGTCTATCGCGGGTAACGCCACTGTAATCATCTACTATGGCTTTGAATTCGCCGGTTAATCGGTTAAAAAGGGTACTCTTGCCTACGTTGGGACGACCTACTATGGCTACAATTCTGCTCATGAACCCGCAAAGATACAACCACGCGCTGTGGATTGTATATTTGTGATATGCTTATTTCTATGATTGCTGCGGTTGGCGAGAACCTAGAATTGGGAGCTGGCAACGCATTGTTGTGGCATTTACCCGATGATTTTTCTTGGTTTATCAAACATACGAAAGGAAAGGCCTTGATTATGGGCAGAAAAACGATGGAGAGTTTGGGTAAACCATTGAAAAATAGGACCAATATTGTACTAACATCAGGGAATGAGGTATTGCCCGGTTTTGAAATGGCGAGCAATTGGGAGCAGGCGTTGGAAATGGCCGAAAAGGCGTTGGATTTGAAATGGGCTAATGCACTAGAGGCGGGTGAATCGCTGCCTGAGGAAAAAGAAATCATGATCATTGGAGGTGGAGAGATTTACAAGCAGGCACTTTCATTTGCGGATCGGATTTACGTTACACGGGTTCAGGCGAAATTCGAGAATGCGGATACGTTTTTTCCTTCATGGGACGATGCGGTTTGGAATGAGGTTTTTAACGAGGCGCATGGAGTAGACGAACGACATCAATTTGGTTTTGATTTCAAGATTTTAGAGCGGAATGCGGACGATTAGAGTCCAGATATTATTGCTCTTTATTGGACTGATTGCGCCCCTAAAATCGCAAGTAAAGTCGATTGTTTTAGAAGGCAATCATCGAACAAAATCGGGAATTATTTACAAGGAATTAGGGTTTGAGCCGGGAGAAATTTTGGTAAGCAGTGATTCCTTGATGCTTGTTTGGCAATTGCGATTGGAATCTACAAAGTTGTTTAATGGGGTCAATTTGGACTTGAGTGAAGGGGGCGATACGCTAACACTGCGTTTGATAGAGCGTTGGTATTATTGGGTTCAGCCGGAGGGCGGGTTTGCCGATCGGAATTTTAATAGCTGGTGGAAGAACCGCGAACTGAATAGGGTTTTTGGTGGCGGTACCGTTTATGCGAATAATGTTTTGGGAGAGCAAAAGGGTTTGTTTGTTCACGCTCTTGCAGGGTATAATCAAGGATTAGGGATTGGGTTGAATATGCCATTTCAGAAATTCAAGGACTGTAATGCGTGGAAATTTTTAATTGATCGATTTTCAAACCATGAAATTTGGACGAATAGCATCGACAATAAAGTCGTTTTTTTTCAAACATCGGATCGATTTATACAACAGCAAACGATCGCAATGGCCGAATATCGTAGGCGTTTCACCTATCGTTGGCAGGGAATTGTACGATTGAAATACTCATCGATGAACGTTTCAGGCGCATTGGCTAAAATCAATCCAGAGTTTTTAATTGGAGGGTTTGATGGTTCTACAGGTGGTGAGGGATTGACGTGGAAGCAGACCACAAATACACTGCAATTGGGCTGGTCGAGGGATACACGAAATCAACTTAACTATCCTACGAAAGGCTCGGAGTGGAAAGGTGGCATTGCCGGGGGCTTGCAAAAAAGCGGAAATACGAGTGCGCCGATGGGTGAATTCGAATCTAAATACAGGGGGTTTAAACCACTAACGGAGAGAACATCTTTGGCTGTAATGGGACTTGTTAGGCTTCGTTTAGGGAATATTTCCTATGCTCAACAGCGACAGATGGGCTATGGGATGGAGTACGTTCGTGGATACGAATCATTTGTATTTGATGGCGCTGGACTAGCATTGGGTAAGGTGGCCTGGCGTTATAGTTTACTTGGAGAGGGTCGATCATTTTTTTTACGTTTATTGCCAAAAGCCTACGAAAAGGTGCCAATTCGCAGTTGGTTGAATATCTTTGCAGACGTGGGACGTACACTGTCGCCATATCATATCGAACAAAATCCACTAAGCAAACAAACTTTAATGTCGGTTGGCTTGGGCTTGGATGTTTTATGTTACTATGATGCGCTGGCCCGTCTCGATATGAGTTATAATCCATCTCTTCATCGTTGGGTTATGAATATTACTTTCTTTCACGCCATTTAACCATGAAAATAGCAGTTTACGCCAAATCAGTACGAGACCCAAAACACCAAGCAGGCTTTGGAGAATTGTTAATGGCCTTATCAAAGAGGGGGCATGAAATTTGGTTGCCACCTTCATTGGAGGATCACGTACACATGAATATTGGGTCTAGTATGCCGGTTCGGGTTTTTGATTATTTTTCTGTGGGCGGTGAAAATGCGGATGTTTTGATTTGTGTTGGGGGTGATGGTACAATTTTGGACACTTTGAGCATCGTCAGGGACTCTGGTGTGCCCGTTTTAGCATTGAATACAGGTCGTTTGGGGTTTTTGGCTGATGTGCAGTTGGAGAACTTGGGCGTTGCCTTAGACGATATCGAAAAGGGAAATTATACAATCGAAACGCGGTCTTTGTTACATCTTGAATCTTCGCATCCGTTATTTGATTACACGTTTGCGCTCAATGATTTTGTAATACACAAGAAAGAAACCTCAAGCATGATTGTGGTTCACACGTATTTGAATGGCGAGTTTTTGAATAGCTATTGGAGCGATGGTCTGATTATTTCAACACCCACCGGAAGTACAGGTTATTCGTTGAGTTGTGGCGGACCGATTATTTTCCCCAAGAGCGACAGTTTTGTTATTACGCCCATTGCGCCGCACAACTTAAACGTGAGGCCGGTGGTTGTAAGTGATGATGTGGTTATTAGTTTCGAGATTGAAGGCCGCGCAAGTAGTTATTTGGCCAGTTTAGATTCGCGAAGTCAGAGTATTTCTGGAGAAGTAAATATGGCAATCCGCAAAGCCGATCACGGATTAAATTTAATGCGACTCTCGAATATTCATTTTCTAGATACACTAAGAAGTAAGCTTCATTGGGGCTTTGATAAACGGAATTGATGCGGAGTGAGAACTGTGGATTATTGAGGAGGTTGATTCTTGCGATGCTTATTGCTGTGAGTTCTTTCATAGCGGGTTTTTCCCAAGTACCAAAAATTGGCTCGGATTCCACATTGGATGTCGCCACTTGGAATATTGAGTGGTTTGGCGATAGTATAAATGGCCCCAACAATGAGGTCACCCAGTTGAAAAATGTAACAGAAGTGATTACCTCGATGGATATGGATATCATGGCCTTCTGCGAGGTGTCTAACCCGGGTTATTGGCAAAAATTACAGAACAATCTAACGGAATACGGTGCGGTAATTACCACTTATACTCAAACCCAGAAGACGGCATTGTTGTATCGCAAATCGATGTTTAAGTTGCTGTATAGTAAGTCGATTCTGCTGGCGTATGATTACGAATTTGCCAGCGGTCGTTTCCCCCTTGAAGTGGCTCTGGAAACACAATGGGGAGCAAAGAAAGATACCGTTTATTGTTGGGTGATTCATTTGAAAGCCAATACGGGAAGTACTTCGGAAAAGTTGGCATCGTACGATCGCAGGGCCAAGGCGGCTGAGGAATTAAAAAAATATTTAGACCCTAAAAAGCGTTTGAAAGGCTGGGTTTTGGGCGATTGGAACGATGATTTGGATGTTTCAATTGTCAGTGGAAAAGCGAGTCCATTTTTGGCGTGGCGAAACGACACCAACTATGTTTTTCCAAGTTATCGACTCACACTAGCAAAGCAAAAGAGCACGGCGAATTACTCGGAGATGATTGATCATATGTCGTGTTTGCCAGCAATGAAACCCAATTGGCTCTTGAATCAAAGTGGCGTGATGGTTGGCGATGCCTACATTGGTAGTTATCGATTGAATACTTCGGATCATTATCCCGTGTGGGCTAAGTTTTCGATGGATTTCAAAGCCGTGAATTCCCTTGGCAATGATGCGCCAATGATGACTAGGCCTTTTGTGTATTGGAGCGGTGCGAAATGGGAAATCGCCAGAGATTATACTGCATCGCCAATATCTGCAGGCGATACAAAGATTTACGATGTATCGGGCAAGCTCATTTTTGCTGGTCGTATCGAGGATTTTGTTCCGCAATCAGTGGGAGTGAATTATTTGCAAATAGTGCGCAGCAATGGCGAGCTCTTTTCGCAGGTGTTGGTGCGTTGATTATTCTTTTACGGATTTCACAACAATCGGTTAACTGAAACCTATTTTGATAATTTTAGGGGCTTGAAAGTGCCGTTTTAGGGTTTTCCTTCGCCATCGAGCGATTTGGGTGGCAAATTTGGGCACTTCGTGCTATTTTTACACTTTATGCAATTGCGAAAATTCCTATATAGTATTGCCTTGTTATTCGGGTCGACATGCTCGACGCATGCCCAGGTTTCAATCGATAATAGTTCTTTGGGTTTGGCTCAGATGATTACGTTGCAGCCGGAGAAGACATGGGTTTGGCTAGATGGCTTTTATCCTTACGTTTCCGAAATTGATAGTATTACGATGCCTAGTGGGTCGCCAAGCTCTCAAAACCATTTGAATTATCAATGGGACAGAAGTCATGGCAATTGTGATTCGATGCAATTGTGGTGGGAAGGGGATGACTATGGCAAGTCAACCGCGCTTCAATACTTTAAAATTTGGTCGAAAGGAAAGTCGTTAACGGTTCCAGTTAGAAAATCAGAAAAGCGACTCAGGGAATTTCGCTGGACGACATCGAAAGGAAAATACGCATCGGTAAAAGTGAAGGGTACGTTTAACGCATGGAATCCAAACAATTTGGTTTTGCGATGGGAAGAGGATGCAACAAAACCGGGCGAGGGCGCTTGGGTTGGTAAAACTTGGGTGGGTCCAGGAAGTCATCAATATGTTTTTGTGGTGGATTATGCAAAAGTGCAAAAGGAAATTCGCGACCCCAACAATTCAGATTCTGTGGGCAATGGGATGGGTGGTTTTAACTCGACGTTTTTGGTTGAATCCTGCAATTTGCAGATTGAAACGGCCTATACGAGTCCAGCACCTATTGATTTTTGGAACAGTAATTTACCCACGGAAATATATGTCAGTACAAGATTTTCTGCGGGCATCGGAAAAGGCAATTACAATAGTGTTTTGGCGATGTGGCAGAATCAGAAATTGGAGGTTGGATTGGGTGAGCACGACAATCAATTGGATTTGGATATTTTGAAAATCGTTGTGCCAAAAGAGGCGTTTGCTGGAAGGGTGGCGTCGGACCTTTCCAATACTTTTATCAGGGTTTGGATCGGGTCTTCTGAAGGGGTGAGCAACGAAGTGTTGGTTCCTTTGGTTGGGGGCAGGGTGATGTTTGATCCGATGAAATTCATGGATAGAAAAGACCCGCATCGCATGATCATGTATAATCCGATGATTGATCGTTTTGTGGATGGGAACAAGGACAATAATCGCCCGTTGAACCGGCCGGACGTGGATCCCAAAGTGGATTTTTATGGTGGCGATGTGGTGGGTATTACCAAGAAAATTGAGGAGGGGTATTTTAACAATTTGGGCATCAATACATTGTGGATTTCTCCGGTGGTAAAAAATCCGGAGGGTCCTTATGGGCAGTGGACGAAGACGCCAAAAACCAAGTTCAGCGGCTATCATGGCTATTGGCCAGTGTCGCTCCGCGCCACCGACCCCCGTTTCTGTACCGAATCGGAGCTCAAGCAAATGATTGAAATCGCCCACAAACATCATATCAATGTCTTTTTGGATTATGTAGCCCATCACGTTCATGAAGAGCACCCCCTCGTGAAGCAAAAACCCAATTGGTTTACACCGCTTTACCTGCCCGATGGAAGTAAAAATACGGAGCGCTGGGACGATTATCGACTTACAACCTGGTTTGATGATTTTATGCCGACATTCAATTATTTCAAGCCAGAAGTGGTTGATGCAATGACAGATACGGCGCTTTGGTGGTTCAAGAATTTTGATATCGATGGATTTAGGCACGATGCAACCAAACACATCCCAGATCCATTTTGGCGCTCACTTACTTATAAACTGAAAACGCAGGTTGCTTTGCCCAATCATCGACCCTACTATCAAATAGGAGAAACTTACGGAAGCCCGGAGTTGATAAGCAGTTACTTGGGGACAGGTACTTTAGATGCTCAGTTCGATTTCAACATGTATGATGCTGCAGTAATGGCGTTCAAAGGCAACGGATCTTGTAAGAATTTGGCGCAAACGTTAAATGATAGTAAGAAGTGGTACGGCGCACACCACACCATGGGAAATGTGAGCGGAAACCAGGACAAACCGCGGATTATTTCGCTATTGGATGGCAGTATTAAGGATGGCGAGGATACCAAGCAAGCGGGTTGGGATCGCGATATTCAAGTGAAAAATTCGGAGAGTGCCTACCTCTCTGTGATGAATATGATGGCGTTTAATATGTCGATTCCGGGAATTCCTGTCATCTATTACGGCGATGAAATTGGAATGCCCGGCGCCAATGACCCCGATTGTAGACGAATGATGCGTTTTGATCAAGGCATACAATCCAACAGCGCTGTTTCTGCAGCCAAATCTCCTGGGGTTCCTATTTCAGCGGGTAATATTCCCCTCGGTCTGTCGGAGCAGGAAAGAGAATTGCGCACATGGATTTCGCAGTTGATCAATTTCCGAAATACACATTTGGCACTGACCTATGGCGATATGGAAGTGTCGGCTCTGGGCGATGATTTGATTATCATCAAACGCAAGTATTTTGGAGAAATCGTGTACGCGGTATTCAATCGCAGCGCGGAAAGTAAAACGGTGGAATTGTCGTTTAGCGATGTTGCGAATTTCACAAAAACCAAAAACGGCAAGTCGTATTTAGGAATTGTTGGTGCGGTGCATACGTTTAATGACTCGCCTTTGATAACCGACGATGTAAATACCTACACGGTGGTGATTCCGGCCAAAGGATTTGAGTATGTTTATAATTAAGGCGGACGGTCTGGAGAAACTGCGGATTACGCGGTTTTCCGCAAATTCGTAAGCGCAACTCTTTTACGCCAACGTAACGACAGTAATTTCGGGGTAAATGCCCATTCTACCGGGGTATCCGAGGTATCCGAAACCGCGGTTTACATACAAATGTTGGTCGTTTTCTGTATAAAGATCCAACCATTCCTTGTACACGTATTTCACTGGACTCCAGCGATAAAATTTGGTGTCGATTCCAAACTGCATGCCGTGTGTATGGCCTGCGAATGTTAGAGCGATATCAGTTTGTTTGCCAGCCACTTGCTCCCGCCAATGTGATGGGTCATGACTTAAAAGCAATTTCACGGAATCCGCAGGCGCATTTGCCAATGCCTTTTCAAGGTTTCCGTATTTCGGGAAGCGCGCTTTTGAGCTCCAGTTTTGAACGCCCACGATGCAAAGCTTTTCGCCGTCCTTTTCAATCACGCGATGTTCGTCGTTGAGTATATCCCAACCCATAGATTTATGATGACTGATGAGGTCGGCTAGATTTTTTTCTTTGGCTTGAGGGGTTGGCCACGGGACATAATCTCCGTAGTCGTGGTTTCCCAGGGTTGAGAAGACACCAAGCGGTGCAGTGATTTGTCCGAAAAGATCCATCCAAGGGACAATTTCATCGGAGCGATCGTTAACCAAATCTCCGGTGAAGAAAACCATATCGGCTTTTTGCTCATTCACCAATTTGATTCCTGCGGCAACGGCCTCGCGGTCCCAAAAACTGCCTGAGTGGATATCGGACAATTGGACAATCTTCAGCCCTTGAAAAGCTTTGGGAAGACCGGCAATTTTAATCGTTTTTCTATGAATGGTATAGTTGTGAGCGCCTTTGAATATACCCCAAATGGCAGTTCCAATAAACGCTGCGCCGATACCTAAACCGGTGTATTGTAAGAACTTTAAACGATTGATGCCACTGGGTTGATCTGGTGCCGAAGGGATATCGGTAAAAAAGTACTGATATATCCAACGAAACAAACGAATCAGGTCATCGATAATCAAAAAGAAGACCCAAAAAATCTTGGCAATGACGATGGCAAAAACGACGGCCGAAATCAATTTGGTGGCCGAGGGTGACAACATAACAAATTGGAATCGAATGAGTACAAAAAAGATAAATACCGCGGATCCATAGCCCCAGTAGCTCCATTTTAGGACGCTTTTGGCCTTGTTGCTCCAATGGGGAGTAATCGTTTTGATGCCTTGCCAAACGTAGGTATCGATTGCTAAGAAAAACAGGGTAAAAAATAGGAATCCGATGATTTGTTGTTTGAACATTTTTGCTTTTTGGCGATTTAGAACGCAAAGATAGATTGAATAACAAAAGATATGGATTAATGTTCGACAAACTAGACTTTGATGCCGTTGAATTTGGCGGGAAATCAGGAGTTTTTTTGTAGGTTTGAAACATGCGTATTTTTGGATTTCAAGTCTTGTCCACTGTGTCTATGGGCAAAATGGTTAACGGATTGATATGTCTGTCAGTGTGTTGCACTTCTGTACTATTAAATGCCCAAAAGAAAGGGGCTGCTGCGGGTCCAATTCCGGTGGTGCCTCAGGGTTTGACAGCGGTGATGGACTTTATTCCCCAACGCAATTTGGGTCCCGGCGCAATGAGTGGTCGTGTTACCGCTTTGGCGATGCCCAGAAAAGGGGCTTTGGAGTCAGTTAATCGCAATGTAATCTACGCAGGAACTGCCAGCGGTGGGGTTTGGAAAAGCGTGAATGGAGGGATCGCTTGGTCGCCCATTTTTGATGAAATGGATGTGCAGAGCATCGGTGCAGTGGCGGTTGACCCTCAAAATCCGAGTGTGGTTTATGTGGGAACGGGCGAAGGTAATCCAAGGAACAGTCACAACAGTGGCAAAGGAATTTATAAGAGTTTGGATGGCGGAAAGACTTGGAAATGTATCGGGTTGGAGGCCACAAAGACGATTTATCGTATCGTAATAAATCCAAGGAATCCAGCTCAATTATGGGTGGCGGCGATGGGTTCTGTTTGGGGCGGAAATAAGGAGCGTGGCGTTTATAAAAGTGATGATGGCGGTATCACTTGGAAGCAGGTGTTGTATGTCAATTTGACCACCGGATGTGCCGAGTTGGTGATCGACCCGATGAATCCTTTGAAGTTGTATGCGTCGATGTGGGATTATGAGCGCAAGCCTTGGACATTCCGCAGTGGTGGGCCAGGAAGTGGTTTATATATCAGTTTGGATGGAGGAAATACTTGGCAGCGGTCTACAGAGAAATCGGGGTTGCCAAAGGGGGAATTGGGGAGAATCGGATTGGCAGTGGCGGCTTCAAAACCGGATCGTGTGTATGCATTGGTTGAATCGGCGGAGACTGGGGTTTATCGCAGTGACGATGGCGGACTGCATTGGAGTAAAGTGAGTACGGAGGCAAATGCGGGGAACCGACCGTTTTACTATTCAGAGATTTATGTTGATCCGTCTAACGAGAATCGCGTTTACAGCGTTTGGAGTCAGATCACACGCAGCGAAGACGGCGGAAAGCACTGGGATGTATTGGCCGATTGGGGTCACATTCACCCGGATCACCATGCCTTTTTTGTGCATCCTGATGATCCCAAATATATTATTAATGGCAACGATGGGGGTTTAAATATCTCTTACGATGGTGGCGAGACATGGCGTTATGCGGAGAACATTCCTGTGGGTCAGTTCTATCACGTTGACGTGGACAATCAGGAGCCTTATAACGTTTACGGCGGTTTGCAAGACAACGGCAGTTGGGTAGGTCCGGCGTATCATTGGATAGATGGTGGCATCAAGAATAGCGAGTGGCAAGAGGTTTTGTTTGGCGATGGTTTTGATGTGGCTCCGATCCCTGGAAAACCGGGTGAGGGCTATGCGATGTACCAAGGGGGCAATGTGTATCATTACGATTTGAACAAGCATCGCAATACATTTATCAAGCCGCAGCATCCGGATGGTTTGCATTTGCGATACAATTGGAATGCGGCGATTGCGATAGATCCTTTTGATGCCAATGCGCTGTATTTTGGAAGTCAGTTTGTGCATTACAGTGCAGACCAGGGAATTTCGTGGCGCATCATTTCGCCCGATTTAACAAGCAACGACCCCAAGAAGATGGAGCAAGCGAAAAGCGGTGGACTTACGGTGGATGCTACAGGAGCCGAAGCTCATTGCACGATTTTGGCGATTTCACCATCGGCGGCGGATCGCAATGTAATTTATGTTACTACGGACGATGGCCGTGTCCATGTGACCAAAGATGGCGGAAAGTCTTGGTCGATGGTGGGTGCAGGGATCACAGGCATTGGTGTGAGTTCTTCTTCTTTGGCTTCTTCCGGTGCGTGGGTACCGTATATATGGACAAATCCAAAGAATGCGGCTGAGGCATGGGTGGTGGTGAACAATTACCGACAGAACGATTGGTTGCCTTATGTTTATACGACGAAGGATTTTGGGTCAACTTGGACACGAAAGGTGACGGCCGATGGATTTGGGAATAGCCAGGGCAAGGGGGATAAGATTACGGGGTATGTGCTAAGTGTTTTGCCGGATTTTGATGCCGAAGGCTTGGTGTTTTTGGGCACAGATCATGGGTTATATGTGAGCGTTGATGGGGGTTTGGTGTGGAATAAATGGAAGGGTTTTCCGAGTGTACCGGTGGCGGATTTAAAGATTCAAGCGCGGGAGAGGGATTTGGTTTTGGGCACATTTGGCCGTGGTATTTGGGTATTTGATGACATAGCGGTTTTGAGAAAGTTTGTCAAGGGAGAGATATCTGGTTCGCCGAATGGTGGCAACTATCTTTCAGGGCCTTTGGTGGGCTCGAACAATTTGGTGGGTACTGTAAACATTGATATTTTGCATGCAGGCGATGGGGTTTTGGCAAGGTATAAGCAACCGAGCGGAGCGAGGTTTTCTGCCGATGAGGCTTGGAGCGTAGCGAACAAGCCTTATGGTGCGATGTTGGATTTGAAAGTGGTTGCGGAGAAGGATGTCAAATCGGGCGATTGGAAAAAATTGGATTGCGTGGGTAAGGTTTATAATGAAGGAGGTAAGTTAATACGGACGCATAAATTCTCTTTTGATAGTTCAGGCTACTATCGAATTCCCTATCGGATGGTAGAAGATGGATTTCGTTGGCCATCGTATTATACACCCAAGCCAGATGATGGAATTCCTTCGGGTAGAAATGTAGCACCAGGCAAATACAAATTAGTTATTTCATCGGGAAAGGTTTCGGACTCGGTTTGGCTGACGGTAAGAATGCCCTTGGGTGAGGCGTTTGATGCAGCGGGGAATGCGAGGCAAGG
>Ga0208597_1000529_pt1 | contig 15112 bp, 14 predicted proteins | sample LakMenEpi05May12_FD_150673 | JGI IMG/M metagenome (GOLD analysis project Ga0208597, IMG submission 150673) | Freshwater microbial communities from Lake Mendota, WI - 05MAY2012 deep hole epilimnion (SPAdes) | ecosystem: Environmental > Aquatic > Freshwater > Lake > Epilimnion/Euphotic zone ...
TAGTCGTATTGTTAACTGGCGAAAAAGCAACATCGGAAAAAGTGATTGCTTTAAGAGCAGATATAGATGCATTACCCATTCAAGAAATGGGTGATAAGCCATATAAATCAACCGTTTCGGGTGTTATGCACGCCTGCGGACATGATGTTCATACGGCTTCATTGCTTACCTGTATTAAAATTTTGAACGAATGCAAAGCAGATTTTGCAGGTAGTGTTAAATTTATATTTCAACCTGCCGAAGAAAAACTACCTGGCGGTGCAAGTGTGTTGATTAAAGAAGGAGTATTAAAAAATCCAGTGCCACATCATATTTTAGGACAACATGTAATGCCCTTGATTGAAGTGGGCAAAGTTGGATTTAGAAATGGAAAATACATGGCTTCTACCGATGAACTTTATTTTACCGTAAAAGGTAAAGGTGGACATGGAGCAATGCCGCATTTAAATATAGATCCTGTGCTTATTGCTGCACAAATTATTATTGCCTTACAACAAGTAGTGAGCAGAGTTACAGACCCTAAAACCCCGTCTGTGTTATCGATTGGTAAAGTTATTGCAAACGGCGCAACCAATGTAATACCAAACGAAGTAAAAATGGAAGGGACTTTTAGAACACTAGATGAAACTTGGCGCGCTGCTGCAAAAATTAAAATTCAAGAAATTGCACAAGGTATTGCGCAAAGCATGGGCGGAACTTGTGACATAGAAATAAAAAATGGTTATCCGTTTTTAGTAAATGAAGAAAACACGACCAATATTACCCGACTTGCGGCAGAAGAATATTTAGGGAAAGAGCAGGTAGTGGAATTAGATATTTGGATGGCAGCAGAAGACTTTGCTTATTATTCTCAAGAAGTACCCGCTTGTTTTTATAGATTAGGCACCAGAAATGAATCAAAAGGAATTACGGCATCTGTACATACGCCAAATTTTGATATCGACGAAAGTGCATTAAACATTGGGCCCGGACTGATGGCCTATGCTGCTATTAAACTTTTAGAATCATAAAAAAGGCGCTTAATTTAAGCGCCTTTTTTTTAAATATTATTTGATTGAAGAAGCATTCGCATCGGTTCTTCTAAAAATTGTTTCAGTGTTTGTAAAAATGCTGCACCAGTTGCACCATCTACCGCTCTATGGTCGCAAGACAAAGTTACCTTCATAACATTTCCTGGAACAACTTGTCCATTCTTTATAACAGGTTGTTCTTGAATTCCACCAACTGCTAAAATACAGGCATCAGGTGTATTAATGATAGCGGTAAAATCATCGATACCAAACATACCTAAATTAGAAATAGTAAAAGTAGAGCCTTCCCAATCTGCAGGTTGTAATTTTTTATCTTTTGCTTTTTGAACAAATGTTTTTACTTCTGTAGAAATTTGAGACAATGCTTTACCATCTGCAAATCTTACTACTGGAACCAATAAGCCGTCTTCAACTGCAACCGCAACGCCTATGTTAACGTGTTCGTTGTATCTAATTTTATCGCCCAACCAAGATGAATTTACTTTTGGATGTTGCTTTAATGATAATGCAACTGCTTTTAAAACTAAGTCGTTGAAAGAAATTTTAACAGGCGCAAGGTCGTTGATAATTTTCCTTGCTTCCATAGCACTGCTCATTTCAATATTCATTTTTAAATAAAAATGAGGCGCTGTAAATAAACTTTCAGAAAGTCTTTTTGCAATGGTTTTACGCATTTGCGAAACGGGTACTTCTGTATATTTTTCTACACCAACAAATGCCGGCATACTTGCTCCACCTTTAAAGTTTTCGACATCTTTTTTAGTGATGCGTCCATTTTCTGCAGAACCTGAAATTTGATTTAAATTAATTCCTTTTTCTTGTGCAATTTTTTTAGCAAGTGGCGAAGCTTTCACACGCGCATCTGAAGATGTGCTAATCACCGTTGGTGCTGCAGCTACGGAAGCTACAGGACTTGCTTCAACAATTGCCGCAGGCGCTGCTGCTGCTACCGGTGCAGCTGTTACAGCTGCAGGGCTTTCGGTAAGTAAAGATTTAAAATCTTCTCCTTCTTTACCTAGTACAGCAATAATTGCATCAACAGGTACCGCTTTTCCTTCTTCAACTCCGATATATAAAATAGTACCTTCTTGAAAAGATTCGAAATCCATAGTGGCTTTATCTGTTTCCACTTCTGCAACCAAATCTCCAGATTTTACTTTATCTCCAACTTTTTTATGCCATTTAGTTAATACCCCTTCCGTCATGGTATCACTCATTTTAGGCATTCTTACTACTTCAGCCATATGCTTATTTTTTTTGTATGGTAATTATTAATGATAATAATTTAGTCACGAATATATGGGTAATCATTTTGAACGTATACGTCGGTATATAATTCTGCCGCAGTTGGATAAGGTGACTCTTCTGCAAAAGTTACCGATTCTTCTACAATTGCTTTTATCTTTTCGTCCATGCTATCAAACCATTTTTGATCTGCATATTTTTTAGCAACTATAGTTGCATGTACTTGTTCTAATGGATCTTTCGATTTGTATTCTTCTACTTCTTCTTTGCTACGGTATTTAGCTGGGTCAGACATAGAATGTCCTTTAAAACGATAGGTTCTAATATCTAAGAAAGTAGGGCCATCTCCTTTACGAGCGCGGTCTACCGCTATATCCATTGCTTCATGAACTGCTTCGCAACTCATACCATCTACTGGTGCAGAAGGCATATCAAAACCTAAACCAATTTTATAAATATCCGATAAATTAGTGGTACGCTCTACAGAAGTTCCCATTGCATAACCGTTGTTTTCACAAACAAAAATTACCGGCAACTTCCACAACATGGCCATATTAAATGTTTCGTTTAATGCACCTTGACGAACAGCGCCGTCTCCCATATAACAAACACAAACATTATCTGTGCCTTTATATTTTTCTGCAAATGCAATACCCGCACCTAATGGCATTTGACCACCCACAATTCCATGGCCACCATAAAAATTATGTGCCTTAGAAAACATGTGCATCGAACCACCTTTACCTTTAGAACAACCCGTTATTTTTCCAAATAATTCAGCCATTACAGCATTAGCTGAAATTCCTTTGGCAATCGCATGTGCATGATCTCTGTATGCGGTAATCATTCCGTCTTCTTTGCGCAACACGGTCATTGCTCCTGCTACTACTGCTTCTTGTCCAATATATAAATGGCAAAATCCTCTGATTTTTTGTTGACCATATAATTGACCCGCTCTTTCTTCAAACTTGCGCATCAATAACATGGATTCGTACCAGGCTAAATAAGTATCTTTTGTAATTTTAGTTGCCATATTTCTTATCAATTCAAAATAGAACACAAATCTATCAATAAAATTGAAAAAGCGTATAAATAGCCATTTATTTATAGAGAAATTTGGCCCATTTGAAGCACAATAGCAATCTTTTGCGCCTTGCTTACTGTACTAGTTACACTATCGATAATTTAAAGCTCATTTTATTAAAAATATTGCTTTTAGAAGTCTTAAGGCAATAAAAAGGCTATTTTATTTGGAATGCGTATTTTTGGACCCAATGAAGTACTTCCTAACCCTTATTTTGGTATTATCCCTTTGCTTTTCGGTTCAAGCCAGAAAAAAGCAAAGACCTCATCGAAAAAAAGCGGTTAAACGCAGCTATAGCATTCATCGAAAAATCGAAAAGGACCAAGATGTTTTAGATCCAGACACCTTGCGCTTTTTATATCATTCGCAAAAAACCGGCATCGACCTAGATACCACTTGCAATTTAAACTTGTATTATTTAATGTACAATTGGGTTGGCACACCCTATCAATTTGGCGGTAGCACTAAAAATGGCATTGATTGTTCGGGCTTTACCAAAATGCTGGTAGCAGAAATTTATAAGATCAATTTAACGCGAGATTCTAGGAGCATGTTCAAGCAATGTAATCCTGTGGCAAAGTCTGCATTAAAAGAAGGTGATTTGGTTTTTTTTAATATTGCAAGAGGTCAAATTTCGCATGTTGGTGTATACCTAGGAAATAATAAATTTGTTCACTCCTCTACTCAAAAAGGTGTCATCATGAGTGATCTAAGAGAAGGGTATTATAAAAGATATTTTTATAAAGGCGGAAGATTAATTCCAATCGAAATAAAATAAAAAGGCTACCAAATTTTTGATAGCCTTTTTTGTTTTAATGAAATCTTCTTATTTTATATTAAATGAATAAACATATCGACTGCCAGGATTCTGTGGATAAAAGCCTTCTACCGTTAACATATTATTTTCTGCGTCATTAACGATATTATCAACATCGGCAACCGCATCTACTGTTTTACTATTTAATCTAGTAATAATAAAACCTTGACGAATGCCGCTTGCAGCAAATTTTCCTGCTTTAATGCTTTGAATTTTAATGCCATTATTGATTTTGAAATTCTTTTTTTCTGAAGCCGAAAGCTCTGCAAAATCTGCACCTAATGCAGTTTTAGAATTAATTTGCTCTTTTTTATTTGCAGCCGTTGTATTGTCTGCGCCTCTTAAAATTACCGCAATCGTTTTTTTCTTTTCGCCACGAAACAACTCAATATTTATTTTATCTCCTGGTCTATGTCTGCCTACTTGTTCTGTTAATTCACTAGTGGTATTCACCGCAACATCGGCCACTGAAATAATAACGTCTCCTTCTTTAATACCAGCAGCTTCAGCTGCACTTTCGTTATTTACTTTGGCAACATAAATTCCACTAGTAGAACTTAATCCTTTTTCTTTCGCTACTTCAGAATTTATTTCGGTAATCTGTACCCCTAAAAAAGCGCGTTGTACTTTTCCAAATTCCAATAAATCATCCATTACTTTTTTCACTAAATTAACAGGAACCGCAAATGCATAACCAGCATAGGTGCCAGTCTGAGATGCAATAGCTGTATTAATTCCGATTAATTCGCCATTAGTATTAACGAGCGCACCGCCACTGTTTCCTGGGTTTACAGCCGCATCTGTTTGAATAAATGATTCAATAGGAAATGCAGATGTGCTGCCATTTTCACCAATAATATTTATATTTCTTCCTTTAGCAGATACAATACCTGCCGTTACGGTAGAAGTTAAATTGAATGGATTTCCAACTGCTAAAACCCATTCACCAATTTTTACATCATCAGAATTACCATAGGTAACAAATTGTAAATTGGTAGCCTCAATTTTAATCAGTGCCAAATCGGTATTTGGATCTACTCCAACAATTTTACCTTTAAACGAGCGGCGATCATTTAATACCACTTCAATTTTATCTGCTCCTTTTACCACATGGTTATTGGTAACAATATATCCATCTGAAGATATAATTACGCCAGAACCAGAACCAACGGCAGGTCCTCTTTGACCAAAATTAAAACCCCCATAACCCTCTCCAAAAAAATCGCGGAATGGATCAAAATAATTCGCATCCGATTGCTGCTCTTGCGTAACTTTAATATGTACAACTGCAGGTACTGTTTTAGCTGCCGCAATGGTAAAATTTGTATTGCCATCTGCTGCAGAAACAAAGCTTGGCAAGCTTGCAAATTGTGCTTTTTGCTGCGCTTCAATACTATAGGATTTATTTTCGCTAAATAAGTTATGAGCGCCCAAAGCCACTAAACCCCCTAAAAAGGCTGCCGATAATAAATAAATTACTTTTGTCTTCATTTTAAATTTAATTTAGAATGTTTGATTGATGCTTACAAAATCAATGCCATTTGAACGTCAATATTATTCAATAAATTGCAGTAGTTTTGTAAAAACTATTTTACAAAGCGCTGATTAATTAAAATGAAATACACTTTCTATAAATACCAAGGCACCGGAAACGATTTTATCATTTTTGATAATCGCCAGCACGAGCTTGATTTTTTAACAAAAAATCAAATTAAAAGCCTATGCGACAGAAGGTTTGGTATTGGTGCAGATGGTTTAATGTTATTAGAAAACCATCCCGATTTTGATTTTAAAATGGTTTATTATAATGCAGATGGTGGCGAAAGCAGCATGTGTGGAAATGGCGGCAGGTGTTTGGTGAATTTTGCAAAATCCTTACATATCATAGATACTGAAACCAATTTTTTGGCAGTAGATGGCGCACATTATGCCAAAATTTCAGAAAATTTAGTTTCCTTAAAAATGATTGATGTAACTGAAATTAATAGTTTAACAAATGCCTTAAGCTTAAATTCTGGTTCGCCGCATTACATTCAGTTTGTAAATGAAATTAAAAATTTTCCTGTCTTTACGGAAGGGAAAAAAATAAGAAATGCTGCATCATTTATTAAAGATGGCATCAATGTTAATTTTGTAGAAAAATTAAGTGCTGGTTTATTTGTGAGAACATACGAGCGCGGTGTAGAAGATGAAACATTATCTTGTGGAACCGGAGTAACTGCTGCTGCAATTGCTTATGCCTATGCAAATAATTTAAACAATCAACAATCTATTTCGGTAGAAACATTAGGTGGAAATTTAACCGTGTCTTTTAATGTTACGGCTAATAAATTTACAGAGGTTTACCTTAAAGGCCCTGCTGTACTAGTTTATAGCGGAAGCGTAGAAATATAATTAGTTAAATATTTTTTTGCTAGCGCAATTCTATTATCAAAATCTCCTTCAATAATAACATAATTTTCCTTTCTAGATTCCAGTTCGTTTTGGAATACTTTAAAAAAGTAAGGCCTTTGGTTGGGGAAATTTCTAAGGGGATCTTCTTCCCAAGGAATATCATCTTTCATTAAAAAATAAAGATCGTATTTTCTAGTATCACAAGTTTGCTTCACAATTTCAGGAGCCGTTCCAAAAACATGTTCGCACCAAACTTTCACATTTAAAATAGTGGTATCGGAAATCAAGATGGCCGGAGAATTACCAAGCGAAATTAAATCTTCGATGCATTTTTCTTCTGCTTTTAATTGCCCATAAAAAATAGCCAATTCATCTGCTAAGGTACAATCACTATTTAATTGTTCGCAGTATTCGCGGGCAAACTCTTTTACCCAAAGGGTATTAAAAGCATGCGCTAAAGCAGCCGCCAGCGTAGACTTTCCGGTCGACTCTGGTCCAACAATCGCAATTTTAATTAATTGATGGCTATTTGTTTTTTCCATGTCATCCAACCTTTAAATGCTAAAACAAAAAACAAACCATATAAAAATGCCGTTAAATAGGCGGCTTTATAAATATACATCGCAATATATATTGCATTCGTAAAAATCCAAATGGGCCAATTATCAATATATTTTTTGATGGCGAGTATTGTTGCGATAATACTCAATGCAAAACAAAAACTATCGAGGTATGGAAGGCTTGCAAGCGTATATAATTCAAGCATTTTACCCATTATCCATGTTAAACAAATAGCAAATAATCCAATTGCGAATCGATTACGATTATTTAAATATGTTAATTTAGTTTCGATGGGGTTTTTTATTTCATGCCATTGATAAAAACCAAAAACACTTACGATAATAAAAAAGTACTGCAATATGGCATCTGCGATTAATTGTATTTGAGCAAAATAAATGGAATACAATAAGGCGCTTAAAGCATTCCAAAACCAACACCATTTGTTTTTTTGAATGGTTAACCAAACGGCTAAAATAGATGCAATAAAGCTGGTTATTTCTAAATAGCTCATCATGTGTTTGGTGGATTTATTTTTTTGATTGTTTGAAGTTCAAAAGTAGGAAAATAATTAAGGGAAAGTTTTGAAATAAATATTGGAATTTTTATTCGATATTTTTCGAAATATGCGCCGAATAATATACCTTTGTCCAATTTAAATATATCCCTCCATGCCTAAAAATAACGATATACGCTCTGTATTAATCATTGGTTCCGGTCCTATTATTATTGGTCAAGCTTGTGAATTCGACTATTCTGGTTCTCAAGCGTCTTTATCCTTAAAAGAAGAAGGAATTGAAGTGTCGATTATCAATAGTAATCCCGCTACCATTATGACCGATAAAGTGATTGCAGATCATATATATTTATTGCCATTGAACTGCGATTCTATTGAACAAATATTAAAAGAACGTAAAATAGATGCCGTTTTGCCAACCATGGGCGGACAAACTGCTTTAAACTTATGTATAGAAGCAGCTGAAAGAGGAATTTGGGAAAAATATGGCGTAAAGATTATTGGGGTAGCACTTGATGCGATTGAAAAAACAGAAAATAGAGAAGCCTTTCGCCAATTAATGGTTGATATTGGCATTGGTGTAGCTAAATCTAGAATTGCCAATTCATTTTTAGAAGGTAAAGAAGCTGCACAAGAAATAGGATATCCTTTGGTTATTAGACCATCGTATACTTTAGGTGGTTATGGCGGAGGTTTTGTTCATACTAAAGAAGGAATAGACGCCGCATTAAATCATGGTTTGCAAGCTTCTCCTACACACGAAGTATTAGTAGAGCAAGCCGTATTAGGTTGGAAAGAATATGAATTAGAATTATTAAGAGACAATAATAATAACATCATTATTATATGCTCTATAGAAAATTTTGATCCTATGGGAATACACACTGGCGATTCTATAACCGTTGCGCCAGCCATGACCCTTTCGGATAAATGTTACCAAGACATGCGTAACCAGGCCATTAGAATGATGCGCGCGATTGGTGATTTTGCAGGTGGATGTAACGTTCAGTTTTCTGTTGATCCAATTACCGAAGCAATTATCGCAATTGAAATTAACCCTAGGGTTTCTCGTTCTTCTGCATTGGCATCAAAAGCAACAGGTTACCCAATTGCAAAAATTGCAGCTAAACTTGCCATCGGATATAACTTAGACGAAATAGAAAATCAAATTACCAAAACTACTTCTGCTTATTTCGAACCTTCACTTGATTATGTGATTGTAAAAATTCCACGTTGGAATTTCGATAAATTTAAAGGTGCGAACAGAGAACTTGGTTTGCAAATGAAATCGGTTGGCGAAGTAATGGGTATTGGCAGAAGTTTCAACGAAGCCTTACAAAAGGCTTGTCAATCTTTAGAGATTAACAGAAGCGGTTTAGGCGCAGACGGTAAACAAAGCAGAAACTTAGAAGAAATTATGCACTCTTTAGAACATCCTAGTTGGGATCGTTTGTTTCATGTAAGAGATGCCATAAGTTTGGGAGTGCCTATTACTTCGATTCAAAAAGCAACAAAAATTGACCGTTGGTTTTTAATGCAAATTAACGAATTGGTAAATATTGAATTAGAAATTAAAAGATATTCTTTAGCAAATATTCCAGAAGCTGTTTTATTTAATGCCAAACAAAAAGGATATTCTGATATTCAAATTGCTTATATATTAGGCGTAACCGAAGACGAAGTATACGATAAGCGAAAATCATTAAACATGCACCGTGTGTACAAAATGGTTGATACTTGTGCAGCAGAATTTCCAGCACAAACACCTTATTATTATTCTACTTTCGAAGGAGAAAACGAATCAACTGTTTCTGATAAGAAAAAAATTATTGTACTTGGATCAGGACCAAATAGAATTGGACAAGGAATAGAGTTCGACTATTCGTGTGTACATGGATTAATGGCTGCCAAAGAATGTGGTTACGAATCAATCATGATTAACTGTAATCCCGAAACAGTTTCTACCGATTTTAACATGGCGGATAAATTATATTTTGAACCCGTTTTTTGGGAACATGTTAGAGAAATTATTGAGTTAGAAAAACCAATTGGCGTAGTCGTACAATTAGGCGGACAAACTGCTTTAAAAATGGCAGAAAAATTACATGCCGCGGGTATTAAAATTTTAGGTACCTCTTACGACAATATGGATATTGCAGAAGACCGTGGACGTTTTTCAGATTTATTAAAAGAGATGGGCATTCCATATCCTAAATATGGTGTAGCAGAAAGTGCAGACGAAGCCCTAATAGTAGCAAAAGAAGTAGGTTACCCAGTTTTAGTAAGACCAAGCTATGTATTAGGTGGACAAGGCATGAGCATTGTGATTAACGATGATGAATTAGAAAAAGCAGTAGTAAAACTGTTAAGAGATATTCCAGGAAATAGAATTTTAATTGACCACTTTTTAGATAGAGCAGAAGAAGCAGAAACGGATTCTATTTCTGATGGTGATGATGTTCATATTGTTGGTATGATGGAACACATTGAACCTGCAGGAATTCACTCAGGCGATTCGAGTGCCGTTTTGCCACCATTTAATTTATCAAAAAATGTAATGGATAAAATGGAAGACTACAGTATTAAACTAGCCAAAGCATTAAATGTAATTGGTTTACTAAATATTCAGTTTGCTATTAAAAATGAAGAGGTGTTTGTGATTGAAGCAAACCCAAGAGCTTCTAGAACCGTACCTTTCATAGCCAAAGCATACGATGTACCTTACATCAATTATGCTGCAAAAATAATGTATGGCGAAAATAAATTAAAAGATTTTACCATCGAAAGAAAATTAACTGGATACGCAATAAAAGAGCCCGTATTTTCTTTTCATAAATTCCCTGAAGTTAAAAAAGAATTAGGTCCAGAAATGAGATCAACCGGAGAAGCTATTCGATTTATCAAAGATTTAGAAGATCCTTACTTTAGACAATTGTACAAAGAGAAATCAATGTACTTATCTAAATAACTAAACTATCAATTGATATATAGCTGGTAGACCTCGACCAATTTGGTCGTAGTCTAATCCATAACCAACCACAAATATTGGCTCGATTTCAAAGCCAACGTAATCTGGTTTGATGGTATGTACTAATGCTGCGGGTTTAAATAATAAACTGGCCACAGCAATGCTAGCAGGATTTTTTTGTTGAAAATGTTGCAACAAAAATTGCATCGTATTTCCGGTATCAATAATATCCTCGATTATAATAATATCTTTTGCTTCGAGTGAAAGCGCCGTATCTAAAGCTAATTCGCAGCTACCCGAACTATTTAGCCCTTCGTAAGAATTTACTTTTACACAAGCTAAACTTGCATCAATGGTTAATAAACGCATTAAATCTGCGGTAAAAAATAAAGCGCCAGACAAAACAGAAATTAAAATAGGGTTTCTGCCTTCATAATCGGCAGAAATTTGCTTAGCCAGTGCGGCTACTCTATTTTGTATGCTTTCTTCAGAAATAAATGCCTGGAAGTTTTTATCTTTAATTTTTATCATAGTATAAAATTAATTTAAAATTTTAAATAAATGGAATATCAATTACACAGTTTAAAAAATGGCATCAGGGTATTGCATAAAAAGAGCGATGCCAATGATATTAGCCATTGCTGTGTAGTGATCAATACCGGCGCAAGAGAAGAAGATCAAGACAAAGTTGGATTAGCTCATTTTATAGAACACTTATTTTTTAAAGGCACCGCAAACAGAAATACGAACCAGATTTTAAACAGGCTCGAAGTAGTTGGAGGCGATATTAATGCTTACACTACAAAAGAGCATACCTGTATACATGCTTCGTTTTTAAATCAGCACCTAGATAGAGCTGCAGAGTTGATAAGCGATATATTATTTCATTCTACTTTTCCAGAAAAAGAAATTCACAAAGAAAGAGGCGTTATTTTAGATGAAATAGATTCTTATTTAGATTTACCAGAAGAAGCCATACAAGATGATTTTGAAGGATTGCTATTTAAAGGACATGCTTTAGGTAATAATATATTAGGGACGGCAGAAACCGTCAATCAAATAAATAAAAAAGATGTTATTAAATTTCTAAGAAATAATTACCATACCGATGAGATTATTTTTGCAGTAGATGGCGGTAGCGATTTTCAGAAAATAATTGCGATTGCAGAAAAATATTTTGGCGACATTAAAACGAATTTAAGAAATTTCAAAAGGCTAAAAGCCAAAAAAAATAAAGCGATACAAGTTGTAAAAAATAAATCAATCATTCAGTCTCATGCCATTATTGGAAGCCAATGTTATGGAAATATGCATCCGAAAAAAACTGCTATGTTGTTGCTAAATAACTATTTAGGGGGGCCAGGCATGAGCGCTAAATTGAATTTAGAAATCAGAGAAAAACAGGGCATTTGTTATACGATAGAATCTAATTATATTCCTTTTTCGGATACCGGTATATTCAGTATTTACATGGGTACCGACAAAGAAAAAATGGAACGCTGTCAAAAATTAGTGCACAAAGAATTAAAAAAGCTAAGCGATAAAAAATTAGGTGCTATTAGTTTACATCAAGCAAAGCAAAAGTTTATTGGGCAAATATCCTTAGCCGAAGAAAATAGGTTATCTGTAATTATTTCTTTAGCAAAAAATATTATAGAAGAAGGAAAAGCAGATTCACTTACAGAAATTTATAAAAAAATAAATTTAGTAAGTGCACAAGATATACTTAGTGTGGCCAACGAAGTGTTATCGCCTGCAAACCTTAGCTCACTCACCTTTTTACCCGAATCATAATGGAATTTTTAGAACAAAATCTTGCGAATTATATTGTAGCGCACACCAGCGAATCGGCTATATTATTACAAGAATTAGAAAGAGAAACCAATCTCAAAGTTTTAATGCCTCGCATGATATCTGGCCATTTCCAAGGAAGGGTGTTGAGTATGCTTTCTAAAATGATTCGGCCAAAAAATATTTTAGAAATAGGTACCTATACGGGCTATTCGGCCCTGTGTTTAGCAGAGGGCTTAGTTCCTGATGGGCAGCTACTCACTATAGATATCAATGCAGAGTTAAGCGATTTAGTCCAAAAATATTTTCAAAAATCCGATTACAAAAATCAACTTAAATATATCAATGCAAACGCAATGGAATATTTAAAAAATATGGAAGGACTTTTCGACATTGTTTTTATAGATGCAGATAAAGAAAATTACCAGCAATATTATGATATGATTATTGATCATGTTAATCCGGGTGGATATATTATTGCAGACAATGTATTATGGAGTGGAAAAGTAGTGGCAGAATTAAAAAAAATAGATAAAGACACCCAAGCTATTTTAAATTTTAATGCTTTTGTTCAATCAGATGAAAGAGTTGAAAATGTTTTATTCCCAATTAGGGATGGACTTTTAATTGCAAGAAAAAAATAAATGAAAAAATATTTATTCCTTCTTATTTCCCTGTTTCCAATAATTTCAGCGGCACAAAGCAAAGTTACAGCTGCAGAAAAATACATTGCTAAATACCACGAGCTAGCTATTTTTGAAATGGAATCGACTGGCATTCCTGCCAGCATTACATTAGCGCAAGCATTGCACGAATCTGCAAATGGTACAAGCCAATTAGCTGTAAAAGCCAATAACCATTTTGGTGTAAAATGTTCTAGTAATTGGAACGGAAAAAGATTTTATAGAAATGGCAACAAAAAAAATTATTGTTTTAGAAAATACAATACGGTGGAAGAAGCTTATCAAGATCGCAGTAGTTTCTTAAGTAAGAATAAAAAATATGCTTTTTTATTTAATTACAACCAACTAGACTATATTCATTGGGCTAAGGGCCTACAACGCGCTGGATACGCTTCAAGCAAAATCTATGCTAAACAATTAATCAATACCATTGATCGATATAATTTAGCGCAATACGACAAAATGGGAAAAAGCAAAAATGATAGCTTATAACTTATATAGGTTTTTAGCTTGAATAAAATCAAATACTTTTTTATCTAAAAAGTATTGCATCGATTTTCCTTCTTTAATAGCGTTGCGAATAAAACTTGCCGCTATTTCCATCTTAGGTGTTGCCGTAAGATGCACATGAGGATGGGTATGTAATATAGAGGTTGCACTTCCTGTGCGAGGATAAACATACAAATGATAATCTCTTAATAATAATTCGTAGTTTTTCCATTTTGGCAAACTCAATAAATTATCTTCTCCCATAATTAAGGAGAATTGATGCGCTGTATATTTTTCTTTTAAATAAGTTAAGGTATCTATGGTATAAGATGGTTGTGGTAAATGAAGCTCAATATCTTTGACTTGTATCGCATCTTGATCTTCGAATGCCAATTTGCACATCTCTAAACGATCATAGGCATGAATCAATGAATCTGGGTCTTTTAAAGGGTTTTGAGGCGATACAATGATCCATATTTGTTCTAATTCGGTAAACTCCAGCAAATACTGCGCAATAATTTGATGTCCGATGTGGATTGGATTAAACGAACCGAAGAATAAACCAATATTCATAAATTAATCCTTTTTATTTAAAAAATCGCTTACTATTTTTTCAGCCTCGGCACAGGCAACACTTAATTCGTTATTTGGTAAAGTAATATCAAAATCCTTAGCAAATGATAATTCTATTTTTGCTTTTGCCATTCGCTCCTCAATTTTTGCTGGCGAATCTGTTGCCCTATCACTTAATCTTTCTGCTAACACTTCAACAGATGGCGGCATTACAAAAATAGCCAAAGCATTTGCGCCAAATTTCTTTTTTAATCTTAAGCCACCTTGAACATCTAAATCAAAAACCACCTGTTTATCTTCTGACCAAATTCTTTGTATCTCTTTAACAAGTGTGCCATAATAAGTGCCCGCATATACTTCTTCGAATTCTGCAAATTCATGCTTTGCCACTTTATGTAAAAACTCTTCCTTAGAAATAAAATAATAATCCTGGCCATTCACTTCTGTGCCTCTAATAGGACGCGTAGTTGCCGAAATGGAAAAACTCAAATTCGGAAATTTAGCCAGCAAATGCCTTACTATAGTGGTTTTACCAGCGCCAGATGGTGCAGAAAATATGATTAATTTACCCGAATCCATTCTTATAAAATATTTAATAATTGTTCTTTAATCTTTTCCAGTTCGTCTTTCATGCCAACTACAATCTTTTGAATGTTTGCATCATTTGCTTTCGAACCCATCGTATTTATTTCTCTTCCTATTTCTTGTGCTATAAATCCTAATTTTTTTCCATTTGATTCTGCTTCTTTCATAATAGAAAGAAAATAATCACAATGGCTTCTTAACCTTATTTTCTCTTCAGTAATATCATATTTTTCGGCATAAAAAATCAGTTCTTGCTCTAATCTGTTTTGATCAATATTGATAGCACCTACTGTATCCTTTAATAACTGTTCTATTTTTTCTTTAATAGCAGGCACTCTAGCAACTTCTAATTTTTCTACTGCTAAAATGCTATCGTT
>Ga0208597_1000533_pt1 | contig 15053 bp, 11 predicted proteins | sample LakMenEpi05May12_FD_150673 | JGI IMG/M metagenome (GOLD analysis project Ga0208597, IMG submission 150673) | Freshwater microbial communities from Lake Mendota, WI - 05MAY2012 deep hole epilimnion (SPAdes) | ecosystem: Environmental > Aquatic > Freshwater > Lake > Epilimnion/Euphotic zone ...
AATGAGTTTTCTAAAAAAATAACAAAAGGAGGCAATGCGATTTTTTTAGCTTCCGTTTGTCGTAAACCTTTAAGCATTTCAAATAATCGATCATCCGCTGCAGCGCTTACTGTGGCTTCACTTTCGCTATCATCGTCTTCGGCGTTTTCGTCAAACACATTATTTAAAGTCATGTTGAAAGCGGTTGGCTTTTTTAAATACTTTTTGCCTTTCGCCGTCACTTTTAATAAACCATATTCTTCAATGTCTTTTTCAATAAACTGTTCGAGCATCGCCTGTCGAATCATGCTATTCCAAAACAAATTATCGTAGTCTTTACCAATACCAAACACGGGCAATTTTTCATGTCGATATAAACCAATTTGCGGTATATATTCTCCTGAAATAATTTTCACCACATAATCAGCGGCGAACCGTTCGTCTAAAGCTTGTATGACTTGCAACAAATTAACCAATTGTGATTTTGCTTCAAGTTTTTCCTTTGGATGTAAGCAATTATCGCAATTGCCACAATATTCTTCTGGCCAAGCTTCGCCAAAATAATGCAATAAACTACGACGTCTACAAACACCACTTTCAGCAAAAGCAACAGTTTCATCAATGAGCTGCGAGCCCACTTCTCGCTCACTTAAAGGCTTATCCTTCAAAAAGTGTTCTAGCTTGGAAACATCCTTATGCGAATAATATAAAATACAATTTCCTTCTAATCCATCTCGACCAGCGCGACCTGTTTCCTGGTAATAATTTTCAATGGATTTGGGAATATTATAATGTATCACAAATCGAATATCTGGTTTATCAATGCCCATACCAAACGCAATCGTAGCAACAATTACCTGCACGTCTTCATTTAAAAATTGATCCTGCCTTGATGCCCTTAATTTTTGATCCAACCCTGCATGATAAGCGACTGCTTTAATTTTATTTGCTAATAATAAATCAGCCAACTCCTCGGTGGTCTTACGATTTAATGTATAAATGATGCCGCTTTTCCCTTTGTGTCCAGAAATATATTTTACAATATTTTTTACAGTAACTTCCTTTTTTGTTTTAGGCTGTACTTCATAATATAAGTTAGCACGATTAAATGAAGAGATCAGCACTTCTGGATCACGCAATGCCAAATTTTTAACGATATCGCTTTGCACTTTAGGCGTAGCAGTTGCAGTTAATGCGATGATGGGAATGGTTGCATTTATTTCCTCCATCATTTCCTTTAAGCGTCGGTATTCTGGTCTGAAGTCATGGCCCCATTCTGAAATACAATGTGCTTCATCCACTGCAAAAAAGGAAATATTCAAATCACTAAAAAAATCTAGATTTTCTTGCTTCGTTAAAGTTTCAGGTGCGACATAGAGTAATTTTGTTTTTCCACTTAACAAATCCTCTTTAACTGTTTTGATTTGACCCTTATTTAAAGAAGAATTTAAGAAGTGGGCAACCTCTTCGTTTTCACTATAGCCTCGAACCAAATCCACTTGATTTTTCATAAGGGCAATCAATGGTGAAACCACAATTGCACAGCCAGGTAATACTAGGGCAGGTAACTGATAGCATAAACTTTTGCCTCCGCCTGTTGGCATGATGACAAAAGTATCACGGCCACTCATTAAGGACATGATTGCAGCTTCCTGCGTGCCTTTAAAATCAGAGAACCCAAAATTGTCGGATAAAGCGGTTAAAAGGGCTGCTTTATCAATGGATCGGTCATTTTTTATTGCTTTGGAGGTCTTGGATATCGTTTTTTTAGTCGTCGCCATTATAATTATCTTAAAATCAATCTTTTGTATAAAGAACAGTACATTTAAGTTAGCGAAATTATGGCAAGAAAAGTTCAAATGGACGTCCTTTTTTTTAAAAGCCTAGATTTTAGCATTTTATTAAAAATTGAGCTGTGAACTAATTGAAACATTAACTTTGTGCGGCTGCTACTGACAACCGATAAAACAATCATATCGCGTTAATGAAGGCAGTGAATTTCAGTAGCTAAAATCAAATATGAAAGAAAACATAATAACCATTGCAAAAAAGGCATTAGCTATTGAATCTGAAGCTTTGGTTGAATTAAACAATTATATCGATGCCTCATTTGAAAAGGTAGTCACTGCCATTTTTAATAGCAAAGGAAGGGTTGTTATTAGTGGTATTGGGAAAAGTGCCATCATTGCTCAAAAAATGGTTGCCACTTTTAATTCAACGGGTACACCCGCTTTATACTTACATGCAGCCGAAGCAATACATGGGGATTCCGGTATGATACAAGCCGATGATATTGTTTTAATCATTAGCAAAAGTGGAGAAAGTCCAGAAATTAAAAATTTAGTACAGCTGGTAAAACAATTTGGCAATACCATTATTGGCATGGTGGGTAACAAGCAAAGTTATTTGGCCACGCAAGCGGATTTAATGATAGATACAACTGTAACAAAAGAGGCTTGCATCAACAACCTAGCACCTACCTCTTCTACCACCGCGCAAATGGTCATGGGCGATGTTATTGCCGTGTGCTTAATGGAGTTAAAACAATTTAGCGTTTCGCAGTTTGCACAATTTCATCCAGGCGGAAATTTAGGTAAGAAGCTTACCTTAACTACCCAAAATTTAGCTGATACCAATAGCAAACCCGCTGTAAGAAAAGACACAAAAATTAAAGAGGTTATTATTGATATTTCAAAAAACAGATTGGGTGCGACTGTAATTATAGATGACAACAATATGGTATTAGGTATCATTACCGATGGGGACATTCGTCGTATGTTAGAGCAACATGACAATATTCAACATTTAATCGCGCAAGATATATATCATACAAATCCTGCAACTATTGCGCCAAATGCATTAGCAGTGGAAGCTTTGGCGATTATGGAACAAAAGGACATCAGCCAATTAATTGTAGCTGATAATCATCAATATATAGGCATGATTCACATTCATGACTTAATGAAAGAAGGAATTTTATAAAATTAACTAGCCATTCAGTGTGTTTAATTGCACATTAATAAAATAATTCAAGTAGGTATGAAAAATAAACATCATTATGTTGCCATCATGGCGGGGGGTATTGGAAGCAGATTTTGGCCAATGAGTAGGACCTCCTTTCCAAAGCAATTTTTAGATGTACTCAATACAGGAAAAACATTAATTCAATGGACCTATGATAGGTACACAAAATTCATACCGGAAGAAAATATTTTCATAGTGACTTCAGAGGAATATGTTGCTATTGTAAAAAAACAATTACCCAACCTACCTGTTGAAAATATTTTAGCGGAGCCTAGCAAAAAAAATACAGCACCTTGTATTGCTTATATTTCATTTAAGTTGGCGCAAATTGATCCAGAAGCTTGTTTTATTGTGGCGCCTAGTGATCACTTAATTTTAGAACAAGACAATTTTGAAAAAATTAGTTTACAAGCGCTTGACTTTGTTTCAAATATAAAAGCCTTAGCTACACTGGGTATAAAACCAACCCACCCAAATACCGGATATGGCTATATACAATATGAAGGACTAGAAGTAGCCCAAGGAATTTATAAAGTAAAAACATTCACAGAAAAACCTGATTTAGAAATTGCAGAATCCTTTATAGCGAGTGGCGACTTTTTATGGAACGCGGGTATTTTTGCTTGGAAAGTATCCACCATACTCACTGCTTTTGAAAAAAATCAACCAGAAATGTATGAGTTGTTTGATCAAGAAAAACAGCACTTTAATACACCAGAGGAAGCAAAGGCCATTCAAAAAATATACCCACAGTGTACCAATATCTCCATTGACATTGCGATCATGGAAAAAGCAGACAATGTGTTTGTGATTCCATCTAGTTTTGGCTGGAGCGATTTAGGTACATGGAATAGTGCGTATGATAATATTGAAAAGGATTATTTTGGCAATGCGGTAGCCTCTGATAACGTGATTGTAATTGATGCCACCAAATGTATGATCAATGCCCCTAAAGACAAATTGGTGGTGGTGCAAGGTTTGGATGATTTTATTATTGTAGACACCAAGGATGTACTACTCATTTGCAGTAAAGAAAAAGAACAATCCATTAAAGAATATGTAGCTGAAGTAAAAAGACATAAAGGGGATAAGTATATTTAACCTATTATTTTAAACCTACCTTAGCGAAACACAAAATTGCTTCATTAAAAGTACCCCCATGGCAACCATTATCAGCGGAACTGGCAGTTACATACCGAGCATCATCAAAACAAATTTGGCATTCGCTGAAAATACTTTTTATGGAGAGGATGGCGAGTTAATTAAAACACCCAACGCCGAAATAGTTGAAAAATTTAAAGACATCACTGGGATATACGAGCGCAGATATGCAGAAGAAAACATGAATACTTCTGAAATGGCAAGTAAAGCGGCCGAATTAGCGATACAAGATGCAGGCATTGATCCAGAAACGATTGATCAAATCATTGTGGCACATAATTTTGGGGATGTATTACCAGGCACTATTCAAACTGATACCATTCCTGCACTTGCTTCAAGAGTGAAGCATCAGCTAGGTATTAAAAATCCAAATTGTGTCGCTTATGATATTTTATTTGGTTGCCCTGGATGGATACAAGGGGTGATACAAGCAGATTCATTTATCAAGTCAGGTATGGCTAAGCGTTGCTTGGTGATTGGTGCTGAAACCTTAAGCAGAGTAGTAGATAGTCATGACCGAGATAGTATGATTTTTAGCGATGGCGCTGGTGCATGTATTGTGGAGGAGGATGCAAATACCACCAGTGGCATATTAGCATCCAGCGTACAAAGCCATTGCGTAGACGAGGCCTATTTTTTATACTTAGGAAAATCATACCATCCAGAAGGGGACGAAGCCACAAGGTATATTAAAATGAAGGGAAGAAAAGTATATGAATACGCGATTAAAAATGTTCCCTTAGCGATGAAGGAGTGTATTGAAAAAGCAGGTGTTAATATACATGATGTGAAAAAATTCTTTTTGCATCAGGCCAATGAAAAAATGGACGAAGGCTTTATAAAGGCCTTGTATAAATTATATGATATCAAAACTGCGCCTGAAAATATTATGCCCATGAGTATTCATGATTTGGGTAATAGCTCAGTGGCCACCATCCCTACCTTATATGATTTGGTAAAAAAAGGGAAGTACAAGGAACACCAACTCCACAAAGGGGATATTGTCATTTTTGCATCCGTGGGTGCGGGTATGAATATTAATGCAATTTGCTATCGTGTATAAGTAGTAACTAGTACCCTCTTACATTTTTGCCTTCCATATAGTTAACAAAAGCTTTATTACAAACCTTGTTACCTCCTGGCGTTGGGTAATTTCCGGTAAAATACCAATCTCCTGTATTCGTTGGACAACACAAATGTAAATCTTCAACAGTTTGATAAATCACTTCCACTGGAATATTAAAATTTTCTGGGGTAATTAACTGTGCAATTTTATCCGAAATTTCCTCTGGTGTAAATGGCTTATATAATTGACGTACTACATTTTCAGTATGTAATTCCCCTTTGGCTTCAAGGGCTTTTATTTTTTGTAATACCTCTTCAATCACATTTGACTTTCCTGTTTCATGCAGCAAAGCTATGACTGCTCTAAATGCAATAAAATCTCCCATTTTACTCATATCAATACCATAACAATCAGGGTACCTGATTTGCGGAGCGGAGGAAACTACAATAATTTTTTTAGGCGATAAGCGCGCTAGCATTTTGATGATACTTTCCTTTAAGGTCGTACCACGAACAATACTATCATCAATCACCACCAAGGTATCTTCATCTTTGCGAACAGTGCCATAAGTAATGTCATAAACATGTTGTACCATTTCATTTCTGTTGGCATCATCTGTAATGAAAGTTCTTAATTTAACATCCTTGATCGCAATTTTTTCCTGTCTTATTCTTCGATTCACCATGGCTTCCAGTTTTTCTGGATCCACCTCATTTCCCCAACTCAAAATACGCTCCACCTTAATTTTATTTAAGTACTTCTCCATGCCTTTTACTAAACCATAAAAAGCAACTTCAGCGGTATTAGGTATATAAGAGAAAATGGTATTTTTCAAATCCTTTTCAATACGATCCAATACCCTTACACTTAAATGATTCCCCAAAGCAATTCTTTCGCGATAAATTTTTTCATCGCTCCCTCTTGAAAAATAGATACGTTCAAAGGAGCAAGCCCTTCTTTCCTTGGGTTCCATTATTTGTTCAATGGTGTATTTTCCATGATCGTCCACAATTAATGCCATACCCGGCATCAACTCCAATACTTCATTTTCAGCTACATTAAAAGTGGTTCGGATGGCAGCACGCTCACTTGCAGCTACGATTACTTCATCATCTATATAATAATAGGCCGGTCGTATGCCATGCGCATCGCGCATAATAAAGCTATAGCCATTACCCAGCAAACCTCCCACGGTAAATCCACCGTCAAATAAAGGAACTGCATTTTTTAATACATTCACAATATTAGGATTGTTGGGATTGATTTGTTCTTCCTTTTCTAAAAAATGATGCACTACTTCCATCATCGCTGCTAAATCACTTTGTTTTTCAAAACTTCCTGGCGTTACATTGATGTGTTGGTATAATTCCTCTGTATTGACTAAATTAAAATTCCCTGCAAGTGCTAAATTTTTAGCAGGGACCAAATTTCTTTTTATAAACGGATGGCAAAATTCAATGTTATTTTTTCCTTGTGTGCCATACCTTAAATGCCCCAGTAATATTTCACCCATAAAAGGCAAATGCCCTTTCATTAATCCAGGATGTTTGGTGATTTCTGGCTGAAATTTTTCGAGCTCTTGAATTTCTAAACCAATTTTATAAAATAGATCAGCAATGGGTTGTTGAGCGTTACTTCGAAGACGATATAAAAAAGGATTCCCAGGTTCAATATTTAATTTTAAAGTAGCCAAGCCTGCGCCATCCTGCCCACGGTTATGCTGCTTTTCCATTAACAAATACAGCTTGTTTAAGCCGTAGGTTACCGATCCTCTTTGTTGAAGATAATAAGAAAAGGGCTTTCTTAAACGAATGTAAGCGAGGCCACATTCATGTTTGATCTCATCACTCATGATGTATAAGTATTAATACACTTTTTCTGTTACCATTGCATCCGCCACTTTTGTCCAATCCGTTAATTCAGGACAAGTACGGTATTCTCCATCTAAATAAATATAATAATTTGGGATATGCTCTTTAAACCAGCTTTCCATTTGCTTTACTTTTTTCTGCTCTAACGCACGCTGGGAAACACGGTTATAATCTTCTCTAAGGTTTTCTTTATGGGGCGATGTTCTTTCTCTAAAATAAATCAATCTTACCGTTTGTCTTCCACGATCATCTTGGTATACTTGTGGATCTGAAATATCTCCTGGCTTTAAATTTTTTAGCATGACCACCATGTCCTTATCTAATTGATCAATATTTACGTAGGAAGATCCATCACCGCCTGTTACTGCACCACCGCTAAATTTACTTCCATCATCATCACTGTATTTGTTAACGGCTTCCCCAAAACTCATTTTATTCGCAAGAATTTCCTTTTTTACACTGTCCAATAAATGTTTGGCGATATCGATTTCATCCTTGGTAATAGGTGGTATTCTAAGAATATGTTTAACAACAGCGTCATCCCCAGAACGTGAAATAAGTTGGATAATATGATATCCAAATTTTGATTTAATGGGTGCTGAAATTTGACCTTCTTTTAAACGAAAGGAACCTGCCATAAATGCGGGGTCCCAAGTTTTTTCGTTTCTGTTGATATTAAATTGCCCTAAGTTTTCTTTAGAACTAGGATCTTCAGAATATAATTTAACCAATTGGTCAAACTTGTTAATACCAGATTCAATTTGTCGTCTATAATCGGATAACTGTTTGATAACATATTCTTCAATATCGCGATTTGCTTTAGGATGTAATATAATTTCTGCAATACTTACTTCACTTTCGTATAATGGCAAACTATCCACTGGAATTTTATTGTAAAAAGCCCTAACCTCAAAAGGGGTAATTTTAATTTTTTCAACAATTTTTTCTTGCATGTTTTCAGACAACTTCTGCTCCTTAATCTGAATTCTAAAGTCCTCTTTTAACTGAATAATACTTCTACCAGCAACTTCCTCCAACACCTCTTTTGATCCGAATTGTTGCATAAATTGCCTAATACGCATATCAATGGCATTTTCAACTTCTTCTTCTGTTACTAAAAGCGAATCCTTTTCAGCTTGTAATACCAAGGCCTTACGAATCAATTGCTGTTCAACTATTTGACAAGAATTTGGTAAGATTATATTTTCCTCACCCTGTGCTTGCCTTTTCATGTCAAGCATTGTATTCTCTATATCAGATCTTAAAATAAATTTATCTCCGACAGTTCCTACAATTTTATCTGCTAATACTTTTTTTACTTGCGCATTAACATGAACCGACATGGATAAAAAAAAGAAACAAACAACAATACTGACTATTTTCATCTAAATAATATTAATGTTTAAAGGTCTGACTCCTGGTCGGTTTTCCCAAAAATCAAGTCTTAATTATTTTATAAAGTACGCTTCACTTCTTCTTCCTCAAACGCTTCTACAATATCGCCTACTTTTAAGTCGATAAAGTTTTTGATGGTCAATCCGCATTCCATATTCGAAACAACATCTTTCACATCATCTTTGAAACGCTTTAAGCTTCCTAATTCAGCAGCTTGTCCTTCACCTTTAGGATATTCAACAATACCATCACGAATGATTCTGATTTTGCTATTTCTGCTTAATTTACCATCCAATACAAAACATCCTGCCACGGTCGCTTTATCAAACTTGTACACTTCGCGTACTTCCACATTGGCAACAATTTTTTCTTGAATTTTAGGCTCCAACATACCTTCCATTGCGCTCTTAAGTTCATCAATAGCGTTGTAGATAATTGAGTATAATTTAATTTCTACGCCCTCTGCTTCCGCCAATTTATTGGCTTGCATACTTGGACGTACATTAAATCCAATAATAATTGCATCCGATGCTGCTGACAATAACACATCCGACTCAGAAATTTGACCTACCCCTTTCAATACCACGCGAATGGCAATTTCACTAGTAGATAATTTTTGTAATGAATCACTCAAGGCCTCCACTGATCCATCCACGTCACCTTTAATGATAATATTCAATTCCTTGAAATTTCCTAAAGCCAAACGACGACCAATTTCATCCAACGTAATATGTTTTCTAGTTCTTAAACCTTGCTCTCTTAATAATTGAGATCGCTTCGTTGCTAATTCTTTTGCTTCAGACTCGTCATCAAATACTTTAAATTTCTCACCTGCCTGAGGCGCACCATTCAAACCTAATATAACCACTGGTGTTGAAGGAGGCGCGACTTCGATACGTTGGTTACGCTCATTAAACATTGCTTTTACACGACCATAATATTGTCCTGATAAAATTAAATCACCTTGCTTCAAAGTACCATTTTGAACTAATATAGTAGCCACATAACCACGTCCTTTATCTAAAGATGCTTCAATGATTGTTCCTGTTGCTTCCTTATTTGGATTTGCTTTCAAATCTAATAAATCAGATTCTAAAATAATTTTCTCTAATAAGGTATCTACATTTAAACCTTGTTTAGCGGATAATTCTTGGTTTTGGAATTTACCACCCCAAGCTTCCACTAAAATATTCATTTGAGATAATTGCTCATATATCTTTTGCGGGTTTGCACCATCTTTATCAATTTTATTCACCGCAAAAATCATTGGAACACTTGCCGCTTGTGAGTGACTAATGGCTTCCTTAGTTTGTGGCATCACTGCATCATCCGCAGCAACCACAATAATCGCAATATCAGTAACTTTCGCACCACGCGCACGCATTGCTGTAAAGGCTTCGTGACCAGGCGTATCCAAGAAAGTAATTGCTTTACCATTCGGTAAGGTTACTTCATACGCACCAATATGTTGTGTAATTCCTCCTGCCTCACCAGCAACTACATTTGCATTACGTATATAATCCAGTAAAGATGTTTTACCATGATCGACGTGTCCCATGATGGTAACAATCGGCGGACGCTCCACTAAATTCGCAAGATCTTCTGCTTCTTCTACCTCATCTAATTCTTCCGCATCTTCCAATCCAACAAATTCAACTTCAAATCCAAATTCACTTGCTACTAGTTCAATAACCTCCGCATCTAAACGTTGGTTAATGGAAACCATGATACCCAAGTTCATACACTTACTGATAATATCAGCAAAGCTTACATCCATCAAACTTGACAATTCACTTACCGTAACAAATTCTGTTACTTGTAGTTTGTTATCACTTACTTCGTTTTGTTCATTTTCTGCAGCTTCTTCTCTTTTCGCACGACGATATTTAGATTTCAAACTTTTACCGCGACCCCCTTGGCCTGATAATTTAGCTTGTGTTTCCTTGATCTTATCTTGAATTGCTTTTTGACCAATTTCTTTTTGTTCTGCAGTTTGTGGTGCATTACGATTACCACCTGGTCTTGCGCCGCCACCTGGTCTTGCGCCACCACCTGGACGGTTACCGCCTTGTCCTTGATAGCCACCACCTGGACGATTGCCACCTTGTTGTCCTTGGTAGCCGCCACCTGGACGATTGCCGCCTTGTTGGCCAACACCCTGTTGTCCACCACCTTGTTGCGGGCGACCCGTTGGAGTAGGAATACGTTTACGAACACGCTTTTCCTCCTGACTCATTGGTTTTGGTCTTGTATCACTATTTACAGGTAAATCAATTTTACCCATAATTTTAGGACCTTCTAACTTATCAGCTCTAATATTTTCAATTTTTCCATGCACGTTTTCTGGTGAAATGGAATGATCCACCGGTGCCTCTTTTTTAGGAGCTGCTGCTTCTTTTTTTGCAGGCGCTTTTGTTGGCGCTACTGCCTTCTCTTCTGGGGCTTTTGGTTCATCCGCTTTTTTAGCAGATGATTTCTTAGGTCTTGTAGAAGAATCTATTTGAGATAAATCTATTTTATTGATCACCTTAGGTGCATCAACTTCTGGGGCTTTTATGTTTGAAGTCGCTGCTTCCTCAGGAGCAACTTCCGTTACTTCCTTGGCTGGTTTAGCTGCTTTAGGCTTTGCTTCTTTTTCAGCAACAGCTTCTTCAGCTTTTGGCGCTTCTGGCACTTCTGCTACGGCTGCTTTTTTAGCAACTGCTTCTTCTGGTTTTTTTGCTTTATCAGTGATTGCATTTTTAGGCAATTCAACATGATCTGCTTTATCCCTAGCAACCTTGTCGCCTTGGAATTCAGCTTGCAAAGCATAATACTGATCCTCAGTTAATTTAGCCGCTGGCTTAAGGTCATCCTTGGGGAAACCTTTTTTGGAAAGGAATTCAATCAAGGTATCCTGACCGATGTTAAATTCCTTAGCAGCTGCTAACAATCTTGGTAATTTCAATTCTGACATTCTGTTGTTTTTTGCCCCTTTTTTTTAGGAACGAGTAACCTAATACAAATATACTTTCAAAAATCAAGGTTATTCACCTTTATCAAACTCTTCTTGTAAAATTCGACGAACATCTGCGATGGTCTCTTTTTCCAAATCTGTTCTTCTTTCTAGCTCATCCGCACTTAATTTAATAACGCTACGGGCTGTATCACAACCCACACGCTTAAATTCATCAATAATCCAGGTTTCAATCTCATCGCTAAATTCATCTAAATCAATATCAAATTCATCCACAATCTCCTCGTCCTCACGATAAACATCTAATTCATAGCCAGTTAATTCGGCTGCCAATTTGATATTTACCCCACGACGACCAATCGCTAATGAAACCTGATCCGCTGGTAAATAAACTTCGACACGCTTGGTGTCGTTGTCAATATTCATGTAGCTGATTTTAGCAGGCGTTAAAGAACGTTGGATTAATAATTGTGTATTGGTCGTAAAATTAATGACATCAATATTTTCATTTTTCAACTCTCTAACGATACCATGAATACGGCTTCCTTTCATACCCACACAAGCACCTACTGGATCAATTCTATCATCAAATGATTCAACAGCCACTTTAGCACGCTCCCCTGGTTCACGTACAATTTTTTTAATGGTAATTAAACCATCAAAAATTTCAGGAACCTCGATTTCTAATAATTTAGCAAGGAACAAAGGATTTGTTCTTGATAAAATAATTACTGGTGAATTGTTTTTCATATCCACTCTTGCAACTACGGCACGAATGTTTTCCCCTTTCTTAAAAAAGTCCTGAGGAATTTGTTCTGTTTTTGGAAGAATCAATTCATTACCTTCTTCATCTAGTAACAAAACTTCTTTTTTCCAAACCTGATAAATTTCTGCATTGATAATTTCACCAATACGATCTGAATATTTTTTAACTAATACATTCTTCTTCAAATCATTAATACGAGAAGCTAAAGTTTGTTTCGCAGCTAAAATTGCTCTGCGACCAAAATCTAAAATATCCACTTCCTCATATAAGTCTTCACCTATCTCAAAGTCAGGCTCTATCTTGATTGCGTAAGAATAAGGTACTTCCTCTAAAGGATTGTCCACATCATCATCTGGTCTAATTTGACGACGACGAATAATTTCCAAATCTCCTTTTTCGGCATTCACGATTACATCAAAATTTTCGTCACTACCGTACTTTTTTCTGATTAAAGTTTTAAACACATCTTCAACCACTTTCATCATCGTTGGGCGATCTATATTTTCAGCATCTTTAAACTCCTGAAAAGCTTCGATCAAATTTATACTTGCCATAACATAATTTTTTTTCAAGCGTCTAGCTTGATGATTTGTTAAAATTGAACTTGAACTATTGTTGATTTAATATTTTCATATTGTATTTGCATTTGCTGTTGCAATGCTTTTTTCCCTTTTCCTTCTGTCCACTCCAAAGTAATTTCCTGTTCACCCACTTCTAATAACTGTCCTTCCTTTTCCAAGCCATCATTCATCGTGACCAACACCTTACGACCTTTATTTTTTTGATATTGTCGTTGTAATAATAATGGTTCATCCACCCCAGGCGATGAAACTTCTAATGAAAAATCACCTTCCGGAAACCAAGCTTCTTCTTCGATGGCTTTGTACAATTTTCGGTTAAAAAAAGTACATCTTTCAATTGGTAAACCATTATCTCCATCCAAAAACACTTTAATATTATTGGTCGGCTTCACTTTAATTTGAACACAAAAATAGCTTTGATCCTCTGCTAACAAAGGGTCAATCACTGCTTTTACCTTATCAATTAATACACTTGCTTCCATAATTAAAAAAGAAGAAGGGAACGATTTCGTTCCCTTCGATAGCTTTTACACTACACCAAAGGTAATAAAACGTGATGAAATATCCCAAAAATATTAAGAGACCCCTTATTTTTGCAGTATGAGTAAGCTGATTTTTTACGGGATAATGATCTATTTCCTTTACAAATTGATTTTCAATGTGGTTGTGCCAGTCAGTAAAGGCGTAAGAACAGTGAGGCAAACGATGGAACAAGCGAGAGATGCCGCAGCTAAGCAACAAGCCAATTCAAATGCAAGGTCGAATAGCACTTTTAACAATAGCCCCAAGCCTGCGAGCCCCCCAGTAGAGGCAGAATACATTGAATTTGAGGAAGTTAAGAAAAAATAGTACTTCCGCTTACACGGTAGTAGCCTTGTTGATTACCTTGATTATTCGGGTTGAATTTTTATCCTAGTTTTAACTACAAGTAGGATTGAATTTCATTTTCTAGTAACATTCCGGGTTTTAGGTGAAGCACTTTCATCCCTATTGAAGCAGCAGCCAAAATATTGGGCTCATTGTCATCTACAAATAAAGTTTCTCCCGCTTCCAATCCTTCTTTTTCTAGGATATATATAAAAGAGGCCGGATCGGGTTTGCGCATCCCCATTTTATGAGAATAATAGGGCGTTTGAAACAAGGTCTCAAATGGGTAATCAGCCACTTCCTTTTCAAATTCTGGAATGAAATGATCACAATGAATTTGATTCGTATTAGAATATAAAAAAGTAGGATATGTTTTATTATTTTCCTTAAGCCATTCAATGCTCGATTTTCTAAAACCAACTAACAAGGAATTCCATGCGATAGTAATTTGATCATTGCTTAAAGGCAAATTTGATAATGCACGAAAGCCATCAAAAAATGCTTGCTCATTGACAAACCCCATTTCAAGATCAAGAAATAATGGATGTGATTGATTTAAGGTAAAATGAGACTCAATATTTTTTATTCCTATCGAGGTAAAGCCTTCATTCATTTTTTTAAAATCAATATCATATAAGACATTTCCTAAATCGAAGATTAAATTTTTGGTAGGTAGCATAATATAATTTGAACAATGTAAAGTAACTAAATTTTTTATCGTTTCATAGCATCAGCCATATGCTTGCATGCAGGTGTTCCGTTGCTTAATTCTTTTTTAATATTTTCATGTGATATATCGTCTCGATTTTGACTGAGTTTAAAAACATGCTTAAGTTCAGTAACTTCAATTTCAAAAGAAATAATTGCTTTCATATTTTCTTTCATATATAAAGGATCTAAATTTTTCACCTGTGTTGGCGAATTTGGATCTTTTTCAAAATGTGCCGTAAGCTCGGAAAGTAAGTTATACAAATGGTCTTCGCCCTTCATTTCTATTTTACCAACTGCATGCACTGATTGATAATTCCAAGTACTTGCAACCGCCTTAACTGAATACCAGCTTGCACTTACAAAAGCGGAGGGTGCAGAAAAAATGACTAGTAGATTATTATTTAATTCAAATGCAATCGTATGATCTTGCTTGCGCATGACATGACCACTAATAATTATTTTATCGTTTTCTATTTTTAATAATACAGGCACTTGCGTTGCTACTGGAAAGCCTTTATTATCTATACCACAAATAGTAACAAAAGGATTAGCGTGCATAAAGTCAACCACTTCTTGATGATCTTTGGCTTTGTAATAAGGTATGTTATACATTATAAACTTTTTATTTTAGTTATTTAAATAATTGCGTTTGCATCAATTTATAAATTGACTATTT
>Ga0208597_1000537_pt1 | contig 15016 bp, 14 predicted proteins | sample LakMenEpi05May12_FD_150673 | JGI IMG/M metagenome (GOLD analysis project Ga0208597, IMG submission 150673) | Freshwater microbial communities from Lake Mendota, WI - 05MAY2012 deep hole epilimnion (SPAdes) | ecosystem: Environmental > Aquatic > Freshwater > Lake > Epilimnion/Euphotic zone ...
TGTAAAATAAAATACATCTGTCTCAAATAAGCTCATGACATCATCTCTACCTGTCAAGAATGCTATAGGCATTCCATTGGCACAAGCTTTTGAGTACACAGCTAAATCTGGAGTCACTCCAAAATATTCTTGTGCTCCACCCAATGCCAAACGAAATCCAGTCCACATTTCATCAAAAATCAATAAGGTCCCATTGGCTTTACATACTGCATGTAGTTCTTTCAAAAAGTCATTTTTTGGCGCTTCAAACACGATAGGTTCAAGAATTACGCATGCCAAATCATCTGTCATGACAGCTTTTACACTTTCAATATCATTGTATTTTATCGAAACCGTCAAATCTTTTATAGCTTGAGGAATTCCTGCATCTCTAGTGGTAGTTCCAATATACCAATCATGCCATCCATGATACCCACAAACCGCTACTTTATTTCTTTTTGTATAAGCACGCGCTATACGAACCGCCGCACTACAAACATCAGCACCTTGTTTGCTAATTCGTACACTTTCTGCATTAGGAATTATTTCATGCAATTTCTCTGCTACTTCCAATTCCAAACGATGCATCAATGAAAAAGTAATCCCTTTATCCAATTGCTCACGAATAGCATTATCTACTTTTTCATAAGCATATCCCAATGAAATGGGACCAATTCCCATGCAGTAATCCAAATACTCATTGCCATCCACATCCCAAATTTTGCTTCCTTTGGCACGCTCCACATATACGGGAGACACACCTAATGTAAACTGTCCTGGGCCTTTTGCCAAGGTTTGCGTAATAGGGTGCATCAATTTTTTGGCACGGTGGTACATTTCTGTAGACTTAGTAATATTGGGAAGTTGATTTTTCATTTTTTATATTTTAGAATTGCAAAAATAACTAGAATCCGCCTATTTCCAATAGAAATATTTTATGAAATCGTTAAATATTCTTCAATTCTCAAATTATATTGATTTATAACTTTAGTTTTTTTCTCACAATCTCATAATTATTATTTACTTTTGCATTCCATTTTTAAAATAGACAAATGTTTTTACAAGTTTTTAAGTCAAAAATTCACAGAGCAATCGTTACACAAGCCGATTTGAACTACATAGGTAGCATTACAATCGATGAGGATTTGATGGATGCCGCACAAATCATGGAAAACGAACGCGTACAAGTGGTGAATGTAAACAATGGCGAAAGACTTGAAACCTATGTTATCAAAGGGGAACGTGGCAGCGGTGTTGTATGCCTCAATGGCCCAGCCGCTCGCAGAGTAGAACCAGGTGACTTGGTTATTGTCATTTCATATTGTTTTATGGATAAAGAAGAGCTCAAATCGCATCAACCTATCATGGTCTATCCCAAACAACCTAATAATTCGTTTTAGTTTTTTTTTAAATAATTTCATAAAAAATTATATTTTTGTACTAAACAAAATATATTATGAAACAATTTAGAATCATAACCGTAACCAATAATTTTTGGAAACCAGACAATCTTATAAAAAAAGTAGAATTAAAACTAGAAGAACTATCAAATGAAGGATTTGAAATAGTCAGCGTTTATTTGGATATAATCTATGGAAAATACCCACTGCATTTATAACAGTAAAACGAGAAGTGAAAAAATAGATACTATTTCTCCCCCTCAAACAATTTCATTTGCTTAGAAGGCAAAACATGCTGAAATGTTAATCGATGAATAGAAATATGACCATGAACACGGAGTGCCTCTCGATGTTTTTTGGTTGGATAGCCTTTGTTATTTTTAAAATCATATAGCGGAAACTGCGAATGATATGTTTCCATCATTTCGTCACGATAGGTTTTGGCTAAGATAGAGGCAGCGGCTATGCTTTGGTATTTGTCATCCCCTTTAATAACACATACATGTTTGATTTTTTTATAGGGCTTAAAACGATTTCCATCTATCAAAAGAAGCTCTTTTCTAGGTTTGAGCTTATCCACCGCACGGTGCATAGCCAAGATAGATGCATTCAGGATATTAATTTCGTCTATTTCCTGAGCCGTTACAATGCCTATTCCATACGCAAGACAATCTCTTTTTATCTCAATAGCAAGTTGCGTTCGCTTTTTTTCGCTTAATTTTTTACTATCTCTTATCGCACCATTTTGATATCCAAAAGGCAAAATAACAGCCGCCGCTACTACAGGGCCCGCCAAACAGCCTCTTCCCGCCTCATCGCAGCCTACTTCATTTTTTTCATCGGTAAGATAGCGCCATTCCATATATAAAATAGTCGATTACATATCTAAATTAAACCCAAACAGAACGCCAAATGGTCTTGATGTAGTTTTTTCTAGTTGTGTCAAACGCCATACCATATTCACTTCTAGAAACTTAAATATATTATTGATACCAAATCCCGCCTCGGAATACAAATCTCCGGGCGCACTCATCTGCTGTGGTACCACAATATAGTTTAGATTTCGCTGATTGATACTACCACGCAATGCTTTTCCAAACACAAATTCTCTCCATCCCAATTTTTTCAATAACGGAATTTTATTTAAGAAAAAACCATTAAAATTATGGTATAACCATACTTGTGCAAAGGCATCACTTGTAAATTCGCCTTCATTCATGAGCATATATCTAAATTCATCTTTGATATAACTTTGATTACCTCCATGTTGTTCCAAATCGATATAAGGAACCGTTCCCAAGGTAGCACCAGCTTGAACATTGTATCTAAACTGACCAATAAACAAAGGGACTGTTTGCTTCATCTCGGTTTTTAATTTCATAAAACTATAGTCCGAATCCCAAATACCTTTAACACCTATTGTAGAACTAAATGTAATAACAGGTCTTATAGAACGCATACGTACACGATTAAACTCATTTTCAAAAACGGGCTCTTTGGGTGCATAACGATAGGAAGCTGTAAAACGGGTAGAACCTAAATATTGTCTATTAAGTTGAGTACCGTCACTTAAATTTTCAACGAATGGATACGTTGAATTGGCATAAAAACGCGTTCTATTAAACCCAAGCTGAGTTTGAGAACCTCTTTGCCATTCTTTGGTCCACGTCAATTTCACTTCATCTTTTAGGATAATATCAGAAATCCTATTATCATATTTTCTAAAAACAGACTGTATCGTATTGTCAAAAAAGAGTAAATTTTCGGACTCTCCAAGCCTTTGATAATCATGTATTGCTGCAAAATAGAGTTGATTCCAGCGTCTATTTTTCTTAGGAAAATTATAGAAAAATTCACCTCCATACTTAAACTCCCTATCCAATGTTCCATAAGCTAGATACATTGACAAATTCATATTTTTGAATTGATCAAACATCGTTCTAGCACCAAAACGAAGACGTGTCCCTTCGAACTTATTCCAGCTAATAAACTGATAAGCTCTACCTACCTCCATGTTAATTGGGGGGATAGGAAAGAAAGCTGAAGTTGCAACTCTGGTAAAATATTTCAAAGTTTGGTACTGATGCGTACGTTTGAAAGAATCCGCTCTTTCATAGATTCCTCTTTCAAAATCGGTAAGTTCTTCTACCCTATTTGCTTTTAGAAAATTTTCATCCACCCTTTTATAATTAGAAAGATAATCGGTTTCTTCTCCAAAAAATAATGAATCGCTGATATACTGATTTACTTTCACATTATTTACAATTTCGGATTGTCTAAAACGCAATTTGTAAGTTGCTTTTTTACTTTTGGAAACACTCAAAGCAATATCTTTTTCTTCTTTTTTGAGCAACCATTTGTTTTCGTGTAATTCATACTCCGAAGTCAATGCTAAGTGATTGACCCAATTGATATTAGCACGTTTGTCTATCCCTAATGATACTTCTTTTACAGCCCAAGAGCCTTCTTCAATGGTCAATTTCCCCGTAAAACCAAAATCTTCTTTGCTCACCGGCGCAAAAGACATATAATAGTTCATTTTTCCATCTATTCTAGCACTGTCATCTACATAATATCTATAAAACAACAACGCTAAATCTGCCAAAGGACTCGTAAACGATTTATTAGCTATAATAATTTGATTATCATATACGCTATAATTGTCAAAAGCATAATTCAACAAAGAATATATACTTTCATTATCAAATATTTTAGTGTCTTTTACACCATGAATTTGAACTTTACGTTTACCCGATTTTAAATATTCTTTTGCAAAAGTCTCTCGGAACAAGATAGGGCTATACTTCTCTCCATCAGGTGTTTGATTTTGATATTCAAGAATATATTTCAAGGGCTTAGCTATAAAATTACTACCCTGAATACTATCGATATTGGCCAAATCTACTTCAAATTTGGTGTATTTATCAAATTGAATGGATTTGAATGAACTTGGTTTATTATTATCTTTATTGCGGATAGCACTTCTGATAATTCTCACAGCCAATGTATCCTTTGCCAATTTTCGGGTGCCTTGAATAATTGTTTGTCTTTTTGTAGTTCTAGGCTGTTCGCCCATACGTATTACCAACCCTTCTTTACTCCCATCAATATTGATAACTTCGGTTTTGTACCCTAGGTACGAAGCAAATAATTTCGTTTCATTATTCGGCGAAGAAATTGAAAAATTTCCGTACGAATCAGACTTTGTTCCAATACGTTTTCCTTCAAAATAAATCGTACAAAAGGGCAAGGTTTGTCCCGTTTTGCGATCCAATGTTTTCCCTTTGATAGTTACTTGAGCATTCAATCCCAAAGAAATCAATACGAATATTGATAATAAACTTATTTGTAAAAATTGTTTCATAAAATGAATAATATAATGCTTTTCTATTTAAACCGACAAAGATATATGTTTTTTGTTATTTTTTTGGCAAATAAACCAATTCCAGCCGATTTTTATCGTTAAAAATTGTTAACGTCGCTTCTTCCAAATCCGAAGTACGCGTATTTGCATAGATAGATTGAATCCATTCTTTTGGATTATCAAGTCCTACATATTCCCAAAAACAAATATTTTGTGCCGAATGCGTCATATTGTAATTACTGAATAAAAAGTAGGTTTCGGCTTTGTTTTTCAACAATTCCAAACGATTGGAATCCTTCAAAATCGCTGGAAGCTGAGTCAAAACTTCATCAAACTGAGTTTTAAAAGTATCAAATGCTATTCCCGGATTGAGCTTTCCTTCTATCACCAGCAAATTAGCCTGCTTGTTATCTGTAATAAAACTTGATATTTCGGTACAATATTCCAGTTCTTTAATAAATTTTTGGTATAAAACCGAGCTATCGCCATTGGATAATAAATCACTCAGCATATCGGCTCTAAAATAACCCGCCGAGTCATAATCATCAATATGAAAGGCAATAAAAAAAGAGGTTTGATGGATATTCTTTCGAGTTAAAATTTTTGAGACAGGCTTAGAAGATTTGTTCAATTTTATAGGAGAAATTTGCTTTGACACGGACTCCAATTTTCCAAAATTTTGTTCCAATAGATCCAACAATCTATTTTCGTCATCATCTGCCACTAGCGAAATTATCAGCTCCGAAGCCGTATAATATTGCTGATAAAACGCTTTCAAATCCTTGAGCGAAATTTGCGCTACATCTTTCACATTTTTACCAATTACGGGAATTTCATAAGCCGATTTGGGAAAAGCCATTTTCAACAAATAATGCCAAAAATCGGCCAAAGGCGGCTGCAACGTAGTTTCTTTAAACTCCTCGATGACTACATTTTTTTGAATTTCAAACTTTTTGGGTTGCAAGCTCAAAGTTTGAAAACGATCCATTTCCAAATCTATAGCCGTTTGGATATGCTCATACGGCAAGGATTCATAATAATTGGTATAATCTTGGCACGTATAGGCATTATTATCGCCCAATACATCCTGCAATGTCTCATCAAAATTGGGAAATTGCTTACTGCCTTCAAACATCATGTGTTCCAGCAAATGCGCCAACCCCGTCTTGCCTTTTTCCTCATAAATAGATCCCGCTTTTACCAAAATATTGAGCGTTGCCAATTTGGTATTTTCCTTGCGCTCTGCCAGGAGCGTGATGCCATTTTTTAAGAGTCTTTTTATCACAAAATTGTTTTTGATATTCAAAAAACCAAAAAAAAACGTGTTAAGTTCATTTTCTAAAAATTCTTTGACTAAATAATTCAATCCCTATTATTTTTGTCAAAAAAATATTATGACTGAAATTATTATTCCTTTAATCTCTCTTATTGCATTAGAAGTAATATTGGGTATAGACAATATTATTTTCATCTCTATCTTGGCCGACAAATTGCCCGAGAATGAAAGACCAAAGCTTCGTTATTGGGGAATTGGGCTGGCAATGTTGATGAGACTGTGTCTACTTGCATTTATTTCATGGATCTTAAAACTAGATCAACCCTTATTTTCTTTATTTGAAACATCATTTACCGGAAAAGGACTTATTTTAATAGCTGGAGGACTCTTTTTGATATATAAAAGTACAAAGGAAATCTATCACAAATCTGAAATAGCGTCCGAAGAGTCACCCAATATACCCCAAAAAATCAGTTTTAAAAAACTCTTGACCGAGGTAATCATACTAGACCTAGTGTTTTCAATCGATTCTATCATTACAGCCGTTGGGATGGTGAGCGAGCTATGGATTATGTACACAGCCGTTATCACTACCGTTCTCATTATGCTTTTTGCCGCAAAACCCATCAGCGAGTTTATACGAAAACATCCGTCTTTCAAAATTTTGGCACTGTGCTTTTTAATGATGATAGGAATGGCCTTAATAGCAGAAGGATTTCATATCGAAATACCAAAAGGATATATCTATTTTTCTATGGCATTTGCCTTTTTAGTGGATATAATACAAATGAAAACCGTCCCAAAAAATGATTAAAAAATGGATTTTCCCATTTTTATTGATTCCATTCGTTACATTGGCTCAAAATTTTGATTTGGGAAGCTGGAACATCGTCAATTTAAAATACAACATAGATAAAAAATGGAGTGTATTTGGCGAAGCTCAAATTAGATCGCTACAATTTTATGCTTCTTTTCATTATCATGAGGTAAAAGGTGGACTCAACTACAAGCCTTTAGAAAATCTGACATTGACCTTTGCGGGAGGTAACTATCAAACGTATTCGGAAAAAGGAAATTTTTCTTTACCAAAAAATAATAATGAAATCAGGCTATGGCCACAGATTACATTAAGTCAAAAACTAGGGCAGTTGAAGATAGAACATCGATACCGTGCCGAGCTTCGATTTACGAGCAATGGATATAAAAATCGTTTTCGATATAGACTTGGACTTATGTTTCCTATCTTAAAAAACAAAACAAAAGAGTCTACTCTATATTTTAATGTCCATAATGAAATATTCTTTACCGATAATGAGCCCTTTTTTGAACGAAACCGATTTTACACAGGCTTTCAATATCAATATTCAAAAAAATCAACCTTCCAAATTGGCTATATACATCAATTTGATTATAAAATCAATGATGAAACAGGACGAGATTTTTTGGTATTGGGCTATTATTTGACCATCAAATAAAGTCGTTTTTGAAAACAAAGTTTAAAAATTTTCGCATTTGTAAAAATTGTATTATAATTGCAAATGTTAACGAGTTATACACTATAATATGCGAACACAAACACTAACATTCAACAAAAAATATATGCCTCAAAATTTAATACTTGCAACATTAGTCCTTTTTTCTAACATTCTATTTGCTCAACAAGTCACAAACCACGAAGTAAAACCAATTGGTGTTTATGCTGAAATCGACATTCAAAAAAGTAATAATGCTCTAAAAACACTACTAGCAGAAGACAGCGATGAAAGGAGTAAAGCATTAGATGAAGTACTTAAAAATCCAAACGATTACAACCCAACAGTCATATATGCACTATCGGATGTTCTTTTTAACTCTGAAAAAAAAGATTTAGCCTGTTTTTGGTTTTATGTTGCACAGTTAAGAGCAAGATATGATGCAAATTTGTGTATGGACGAGTCGGCAAAATCGGGCGTATCTGTATTAAATGAAAGATTTGGGCCAAACATTAACAAATATGCATTCACAGACATAAAAAAGCTCGAAGAAACTATAAATAAAGTTGTAGAGTTTGTAAGAACAAATGAAGAAAATTATGATCATAGATGGTTAAACTTGCACGGAATGGATGCAATGATGGCTGGTTTAGATGCAGAAGAAGGCGAAAAAAAAGAAAAACAAAAAGAATTAAGTCAGCCTAAAAACAAGTGGAAAAAAATTAAAGAAAAAACCATTAAAGACTATTTTGAAGGATTTCAAGAATACTTAAAAAGCATAAAATAACTATACTGTACACAACTGAATGTGGGGCTAACGGCATTCAAGCTAAAGTAATTATGGTGATAAAATTTGTGCATTCTATTATATCTTTGTATGTTCAAACCCCCACCTTCAGAGAAATACGCCGGACGTTACATGCAAGTTGTATCACGACACGTTACTAATAGACAAACAGATAAATCTGAAAAGCAAATAAACAATAAAACAGTTCAGTAACTATTGTTACCGTACAGCAACTTTTTAAGACTTATATTTGAAACTAATTAATTTAACAATTTAAATCAAAAAAACATGAACAACATAAATGCAATCGGACTAGATAATGATAAGGCAAAACATTTGGCAGAAAAGTTAAACGAGCTATTGGCCAACTATTCAATTTTCTATCAAAATACAAGAGGTTATCATTGGAACATTAAGGGAGAAAAATTTTTTGAACTTCATTTGAAATTTGAAGAATTGTACAATGACTTATTATTAAAAATAGACGAAATTGCGGAAAGAATTCTAACATTGGGACATACCCCAAAACACAATTATGCTGACTATCGCACAACTTCAAAAATTAAAGAAAGTGTATTTGTAAGTGATGGATTAAAGGCAGTTGAAGATATTTTAGCTTCTTTTCAGACTATTATTATTCTACAAAGAGAACTACTTACAATCGCTTCTGATGCAGGTGACGAAGGAACAAATGCCTTGATGAGTGACTACATTAGGTTACAAGAGAAATCCGTTTGGATGTACTCTTCATTTATGAAAAAATAGTAGTAAAAAACGCCAGCAGGTAACAGCTAGGGTTTATTAATAACTCTTGTTTATATTTTTAGTAATTAATATTTGCTTCGCAATTCGTTGGGCTCATAGATCCATCTATGAATTAGTCATCACTAATGAGAGTTGTATATTAATTTATTTTCTATTAATGTTTCTAATAATTTTCTTTGTATTTTTATTAAATATGTATTTACCTTTGTAAAGCAAATTTATTCTCAACCTAAAATGACAAAAAAGCGATAGAAGGTTTGGAATATCTCATATCCCCTATGCATAGTTGATTCGCTAGGGGTTCAACTGCAATAGTACAATCTGACGACAAGGTTGTGTTTGGAAAATGTGAAGAGGCTATGGCCCTAAAAAATAATAGATTAAAGAAAAAAACGCAATGAATAAAAGCTTCACCTACTATTTAACGATACTAGTAATTCAATTAAAAGGAATTAAAAATATCTTTTCAAAATCACCTATTGATTATTTAAAATTAAGGCGGCATGACGTTTATTCGCCTACTAGTAGATTTTACAAAACTAATAAAATTTCTACTTTCCTGGTTTTAAAAACAGCGATTACTCAAATTGAAAACAGTAAAAAAACGGATAAACTTTTGATTTACCTTCATGGTGGAGCATTTATATCGGGCCCAGCTCAACATCATTGGGATTCTATGGAGTTTATATCCAAAAAAACAAACTTTGATATCTGGATGTGTAATTATCCAAAAGCACCCGAAAATAAAATTGAAGAAATATCGATAAATATAGATCAAATTTATCAAAAGGCATTATCCAAATACCAAAGCGAAAATATTATATTGATGGGCGATTCGGCAGGCGGAACGCTCGTAATAGCGCTAACTCAAAGACTGATTTTAAAGAATGAAAAACTTCCATCTAAATTAATATTGATTTCTCCTGTTTTAGATGCTACTTTTAAAAACGAAGAAATAATGGGGATAGATAAAAAAGACGTCATGTTGTCTAAAATAGGCGTTTCGAGTGCCATAAGAATGTGTTCGGAGGATTCAAATGACGTAAGAATTTCACCCATTAATGGGAAATTTACTTTTTTTCCTAAAACATACTTGTATCTAGCTGAAAATGATATTACTTTTCCGGATCAACTCATTTTTTCATCAAAACTAAACATAGAAAAAATTGATAACCAAATACACATTGGAAAAGAAATGCCACATATTTGGCCATTATTACCCGTTATGAAAGAAGCTAAAGTTGCTCTTAATCAAATAATTAAGAATATAAAAGAGTAAAAAAGAAGCTATCTACAACAGTTTTTGTTTATTATTCTAATTTTTCATTTTTGATAAATAGATTCTATTTAAAAGGATATTTCACAATTATTTTTTGTCATTTTATTCGAATTCAATTTACCTTTGTCACATCAATATTTTCTTATAAAACTAAGAAATTTAACGATTGTGAAACAGAATCTACACCTCAATAATTTTTATAAATTCAAAAAAATGATCCAATTATAATTTAAAAAAGCAAGCCAATAACTGACTTGCTTTTTGTTAAAATCCAAATTAATCATTTGAAACCATTAATCGCATAACAGATTATAATTCAATCAAATTTATTTTTGATTGAAACAATCTGTATGCGGGATTAAATCCAACTAACGCATTATTTTATTACTCTGTAATAACCTAATGCGTAAATTGGGCTAAACTTAAAAAAAATTATTATTATACCGTACATACAATCAATATAGTCCAATTTTAATTGTACTATTTGCTTGTAATGACGGCATTCACCACTCTAAACTTACAAAATAGTTTGGACTATTTTATAAGTAAGATTGGAATTATTTTACTTCTTCAAACTCTACATCCTCAGGTTCATTTCCCGTTGGATTTTGAGTATTAGTAGAAGCATTGGCGTCTGCACCTCCTGCGGTTTCTTGTTGTGCTTTGTACAACTCTTCGCTCGCAGCGGTCCATGCAGCATTTAGTTTTTCGGTCAATCCTTCAATAGCCTCATCATTTTTAGCATCCAACGCTTGTTTGAGATCCGAAACCGCTTCTTCTATCGGTTGTTTTTTATCTGCCGATAATTTATCACCAAAATCTTTCAATTGTTTTTCGGTTTGGAATACCAAGCTATCCGCAGCATTGATTTTCTCAACTCTTTCACGCTCTTTTTTGTCAGTCTCTTCATTGGCTTTGGCTTCAGCCTTCATTTTTTCGATCTCATCTTTGCTCAAATTGGAAGATGCCTCAATACGCACATTATGTTCTTTACCAGTTCCTTTATCTTTTGCCGATACATTCAAGATCCCGTTGGTATCAATATCAAAAGAAACTTCAATCTGTGGAACGCCTCTTGGTGCTGGTGGAATCCCATCCAAATGAAAACGTCCAATCGTTTTATTGTCTTTTGCCATGGGGCGCTCTCCTTGTAGGATATGAATTTCTACCGACGGTTGATTGTCTACAGCGGTTGTAAATACTTGCGATTTTTTTGTAGGAATGGTCGTATTAGATTCAATAACTTTGGTCATTACCGATCCCATAGTTTCAATTCCCAAAGAAAGTGGGGTAACGTCTACCAATACGATATCATCTGTCACATCGCCACTGATAATACCACCTTGAACGGCAGCTCCCATAGCTACTACTTCGTCTGGATTTACTCCTTTTGAAGGTTTTTTACCAAAAAACTGCTCTACCAACTCTTGTACTTTTGGGATACGAGTACTTCCTCCTACCAATAATATTTCATCAATATCGCTCGCTTTCATACCCGCATCGGACAATGCTTTTTTACATGGCTCCAACGTTCTTTGGAATAAAGAATCAGATAATTGTTCAAATTTGGCACGTGATAATTTTTTAACTAAGTGTTTTGGCACACCATCTACCGCAGTAATATAAGGTAAATTAATCTCTACCTCACCCGATGTAGACAATTCGATTTTTGCTTTTTCGGCTGCTTCTTTCAATCTTTGAAGTGCCATTGGATCTTTTCTAAGATCAATATTATCTGTAGACTTAAACTCATCGGCCAACCAATCAATGATTACTTGGTCAAAGTCATCTCCTCCTAGACTGGTATCTCCATTGGTAGATTTCACTTCAAATACACCACCACCCAAATCTAGGATAGATACGTCAAAGGTTCCTCCACCAAGATCGAAAACCGCAATTTTCATATCTTGATCTTTTTTCTCCAAACCATAAGCCAAAGCTGCAGCTGTAGGCTCGTTTACGATTCTTTTCACGGTCAATCCCGCAATTTCACCCGCTTCTTTTGTAGCTTGACGTTGTGCATCGTTAAAATAAGCAGGTACCGTAATAACGGCTTCGGTTACTTCATAGCCCAAGAAATCTTCGGCACTTTTTTTCATTTTTTGAAGCACCATTGCGCTAATTTCTTGTGGAGAATACATTCTGCCATCAATATCTATTTTTACCGCATCATTATCGCCTTTTACCACTTTGTATGGCATTTTTCCAGCATCGGATAAACACTCACCATATGTACTTCCAATAAAACGTTTTACACTATAAATCGTTTTTGTAGGATTGGTGATGGCTTGTCTTTTGGCTGGATCGCCAATTTTTCGCTCGCCATTATCTAGAAATGCAACGATAGAAGGTGTGGTTCTTTTTCCTTCGTCATTAGCAATAACCACTGGCTCATTTCCTTCAATTACAGATACACACGAGTTGGTAGTACCTAAATCTATTCCAATAATTTTTCCCATTTTTTATATTTTATATTATGATTAATTTTAAAATCTTACTAATTGTATTTCAACTTTTATACCAATTGATATTTTGTGCTAATATGTCAATATTTAAGGACAAAATGTCACCCTATCTCCAAACTAATTACAAAATTGTCATAAACGTGTTTTTATCAACCAATATATTATTGCATAAATGAGTATAAAAACATCTAAAAATATCTCCATAAATCGAAATGCTCTAAATTGATGAAAAAATAGCTTATTCATTGATTTTACAAGGGTATTGAATATTTTTTTTATAAAATAATTAACAAAATTAACCCTTTTTAACAAAACGTAACTAACTGACTATGTGCACATTAAAGTTTTTAGTTAGACGCCGAATTGACCACTTATCCACAATATCAAAGAGATAAGCAAAAAAAAATATGCATAAAAAAATAATATGATTAATTTTGCCTTGATAAAAATGTTAAACTTTAAAAACTTTTAAAATGAACAAAGGAGATTTAATCGACAAAATTGCACAAGATGCAGGCATTACTAAAGCATTAGCTACTTCAGCTCTTAACGCATTCATGGATGCAGTAAAAGCTACAATGACAGCTGGTAACAAAGTAACTTTAGTAGGTTTTGGAACTTTCTCAGTATCTAGCAGAAGTGCAAGAACAGGAAGAAATCCACAAACTGGAAAAGAAATCAAAATCGCTGCTAAAAATGTAGCAAAATTCAAAGCTGGTGCAGAATTAGTAGCTGCAGCTGCTAAAGCAAAAATTAAATAATTAATTTTTACTTTAAGAATTAAAAAAATAAAAGAGCTCTACATCATTGTAGAGCTTTTTTTATGCCCAAAATCTTTATAAAGAGCTGTTGAACATATAATTAATTCATAATGGAATTAGTGATTTCTAAAAGTCATTTTTTTAATAAATCTACATTTAATATTGCGTTGATTTAAACAGCAAGCCTTTTAAAATCATCACTTTCATACAAAGTACTTATTCTAAGAATATTTTGATTATTAAAATAATTAAAATATTCTTATTTTTGCATTTTATATTTTTAATGTTTTAACTAAAATTGATACACTTATGGGAAAAGGAGATGTTCGTTCTAAAAAAGGAAAAATTAGAAATGGTTCTTTTGGTATAAAAAGAAAAGCCAGAACGACCAAAGCTGTGGCGGTAATAACAGAAACAGCAAAAAAAGAAACTACAAAAGCTAAAAAAAGTGCAAAAAAAACAACTAAAGATTCAGAAGCATAGTATTTTAATACTGGTATTAATACTAATTCTATCGGCTTGTAACGACAAAGAACAGCCTGTAGTAGCGTCGGAGACCGAAGTGATAGAGCCCGTAGATTCTTCAAACAAATCTACAGATAATTTTTTTTATCAAGTAAAAGGCGTATCCCCTTCTGGCGACACACTTGAGCTTGGAAAAGTAAATTCAAAAATCATATTGCTTGATTTTTGGGCTTCATGGTGTGGTCCTTGCAGAAAAGTGCATCCAGAATTGGTGAAGGTTTATCAAAAATATAACAAACAAGGTTTTGAGATATTCTCAATATCATTGGATGAAACCAAAGAAGATTGGCAAAAAGCTATAGCAAAAGACAAACTTTCGTGGAAATTTCATATTTCTGAATTAAACTCTTGGGATTCAAAATATGCAAAAATGTTCCAGATAGAATATATTCCAAACAATATATTGTACGACAACAAAGGAAATGTTTTGGCTAAAGAATTGGAACCCGCTCAATTGGACAAGATATTAAGTGAAATCTTAACTAAATAAATTTTAAAATCAATAGCTATTCTTATGAAATGAGTATGAGCTGGATAAGCATTTGGCTATATCCCGATTCATTATCATAGAAAGTTCTTATTTTTAAATATTTATCCTGCATCAATTCCATTTCATTAAAATCGATTAAGGAAGCGAATTCACAATTCAATATATCGGAAGAAACTATTGGATTGTATTCAAAATCAATAATTTGATTATATTTTTCGTTTTTTTCATGTATCAAAATCTCTTTGACTCTTTCGATAGTTGTATTCTGTTTTAAAACAAAATTAAGCTCTGTAATAGAGCCATTGATTACAGGTACGCGGTATGAAGTACCCGAAATATTATGAATTAATCCCGGAAATAACTTTCTTAATACTTTGGTAGCACTGGTAGTAGTGGGTATGATATTATTGGCAGCTGCTCTTGCGCGTCTATAATCGCTATGTAAGGCATCTT
>Ga0208597_1000538_pt1 | contig 15007 bp, 24 predicted proteins | sample LakMenEpi05May12_FD_150673 | JGI IMG/M metagenome (GOLD analysis project Ga0208597, IMG submission 150673) | Freshwater microbial communities from Lake Mendota, WI - 05MAY2012 deep hole epilimnion (SPAdes) | ecosystem: Environmental > Aquatic > Freshwater > Lake > Epilimnion/Euphotic zone ...
CTATTATAACAAAGATGTATTCAGTAGATTAAAAAAAGATAAACGAATTGGGTTTCATATGGGTACAATCGGTAATGGTATCGGTGAAAGGTATAGACTGGTTAAACGATTTGTTACTACGGATTATATATCACATCCTAAAATGTTTTTAACTATTAACTATAAACATCAGTTCGTACATCATAATAGATTATTAAGTGAAACTAATTATCCATTAGAAAAGTATATGGAGCATGATTCTTACTTTATAGAACGAAGTAGTACACTAAGGTACAATCCAAACAAAAACGCAGAGCATGGGTATCACCCACCAAATTATTTCTTAGGGTTAGCTAAACTATTTATCAATTCAGATATCGATATAGTATATGAAACTAATACCAAAGAACCATCAAAAGCACATAGAAAACCTACTGAAAAAATATTAAAGAATATTTTATTAGGTAAACCTTTTATTAATACTGATCCTGTTATGTATCATTTAGTAAAAGAGTATGGGTTTAAACAATATGATTGCTTATTAGGACCGGAGTTATTACAAATGTATAATGCTAATTATTTCAATAAAGATACTTACATAGAGGTAGGTAACACAATGTGGTTAGATTTATTGTTTGAGAGAATCCAACAATTGTTAGATATGGATGAAATGGAATATAACGATTTGATAAATGAGGCAAACCTTATCGCTAAAGAAAATATTAAACACTTCGAAGATGTATATTATAACACCTCAATATTTGGTAGGATAAAAGAATTAGGATGGATATAAATGTAAACTTCATTGCGGATTGGCAATCAATAGAACCCTATTTTTGGACAAAGGATGAGATAAAAAATATATCCCGTCTCTGGTCCTCTAACCATACTACCCGTAATTTTAAATTAGATGAGTATAATTTCCATTGGGAGTTTACTAATCCACAAGAAATCCTTTCTACTCCATTTAAAGCCGGATGGATTAATGTTTTATTGATAACCAAACATGGTCTAATGGAAAGTGATTATCTCGCTCTATTAGATAGGTTAGAGGGTTTAGATGAGGGTACAAAGGTCCTAATTATTATAGCAAAACATACCGAAGATTACTTTATACACAATGAGGTAAGAGAATCGGATGAGTTACTACTACGAATAGAGAAAATGAAAGGAGTTAAGATAGTATGGGATATACCTTTCATTAACTACACTAACTTTAAGTTTTCTAATAAGGTAGCATTACAAAGCTATTATAACAATGAGGTCTTTCCCGGTGAGATGTTTTTCTATGGAAGTGAGGTATTTAAAGAGCATCCTAAAGGGCATAGAGTAGGTCTACATATTAATAAGTTGACGGATAGAGTAAGGATATCGTTAGCAAAACACTTTCTCCAAAATGATAAGGTAGAATTAAAGTTTACAACGAATACTATACCTACACATAATAAAGTACACTTGCCGTTATTAAACTACACTTCTCCATATTTTAATCCTTACTTATCCAATTCAGGTCAAAACAATGGAATACATAAGGATTCTTATACACATCAGTTTATAGAACATACTATACACTCACAAATGGAAGTAGTGTATGAAACGTTTACAATTATATCTCCTTACTTACACCTTATTAAGTTCAATGAGAAAACTACTAAACTATTATACTTAGGTAAACCCTTTATACATACAGACCCCCTTGCACATAAGTTAATGGAAATGAATGGGCTTACTCCCTATCGTTCTCTATATACGGATGAGTTATGGGATATATACTCTAATTGGAATATTTCAAAACCCATTGAACAATACGATAGTAGTTGGATTCCCGCTTTAATCCATAATATAGAGTGGATAAGGGATATGAAGGATAGTGAGTGGAAAGAACGTATTGAGGTTGCTATGGGTATTGCTAATGAGAATAGAGAGTATTGTAATCATCTTATATTCGATACACACTTACGAGAACACTTAAAGTTTTAGAGTATTTTATTTTTTTATTCCATTTCTTTTCACTATCTTTATAGTAACATAAAAATACTATAATGATATATTCTAACACACCCAACCCACCCGCTAAGTTTACCGCTTCTATGTATGGTAAGCAAGTAACTATTGAATTAGACCACTCCGATTTTGATTTAAGTGAATTAATGGAGGTTTTTAAAGGTCTCACCATTGCTTCCGGCTTTGAAATGAGTTCTTGGAATGATGTAATCAAACAACTTTCCGCCGATATTCACGACTATGAAAGAGAAGACTTAAAAGAAAAGTTAAACGAATGGAAAAACGATGATGAAAATGAATATAAGGACCTACGACATTCATATGGTAGTTGGACCGAAGATAGTAAAGACAAAGCTCCATTTAAAGAATTTGGTGATGAAGATGATGAAATGATAGAAGAAGATTACAAAGGTCAATTTAAAGATTGGGAAAACGAAACACCAATAGAAGAAAATGAAAGTAATATAGATGCTGTGGAGGAAATGAGAAAGTATGCCGAAGACGAAATGGAAAGGGAAGCGGAACGAAGAATGGATATCATTGGTCAAAATGGTAACGAAGGTACTCACTATGGATTTGATTGGGATGATAATATTAAATCTTATGAATACGAATCGAATACAATCCTTAATAGTATCAACGATTCCATTACACTTATCAAAGACCGAATGGTAGATATTGATTTAAAAATGGATAACATCGATGAGCAATTAGGTATCTTAAACGCCGATGTAGCAAATATAGAATTCAATATCGAAAATCCAATCAAAGAAAAGTTAATCAAAGCGGTAGCGAGATATAATGAAGAAGTAAAAGAGAAACACCAACCCGTTAAGTTTGCTAATGATGTAGTAGATATGGAAAGTGGTGAGGTATCTAATGATGGTGGATTTGATGGTAAAGCAATTTTTGCACCATATGCAAAGAAACCAAACCAAAAGGTAACCGAAAAGGTAATGGGTAAATGGCAAATTGATAATAAAACCAAAGAGGTAGTTAAGTTAGATAAAACAAAAGTGCGTAAAGGAAAGATTAAAGACCTAAAGAAATAAGAATGTATAAAGTAAGAATTAGATATAACACAAAAGTAAGTGAAGGTAGTGATTTACATTGGAGAGTACTTATAGATGGAAAGGAGAACCTCGCCACCTTCGTTAAATTGAGTATACCTACTTATACCACAAAAGAATTAGTAGATGGTGTAGAGAAGTGGCATATAGCGTGTGATGCGGATAGAATTCAATGGAATGGAACTGAATGTACAATAAGTTAATATATACAAAAAAGATTTACTAAAAAGTTTAAAAACGACTACTCTCACCCCCCAACCCCCTCTCTCAATCCTATGTTCGGAAATTCAATACCAATCCCGCCACCAATGAGTGTGAATCCAAATATCGTCCATAAACCTAAACCAATATTCGTAATGAGGTTTAGAGCTTCAATGGATGATGCTGAATTTGGATATGTTAAAGATGTAATATACAAATCGGATATGAATAATGAATATCATATCATTTGTTTAAGAAACGATAAGGATAAGGATGAATTTGAAATGTATAACGCAGATAAGATAGAAAGACAAGAATTTAATACAATCATTAATAAAATAAAATGGTTATAAAACCACAAACAAAATTAGAGGTACGTTATATTGATGAAGTAATGGGATTTGGTGTGTTTGCCGGCGAATTTATACCAAACGGAACAATTATAGAAACATGCTATTTTATAAAATTATTTGTGGTAGCAACCCACCCATCGTATGATTATGTATTCACCGACGTTAACGATAATGATACTTCATACTTACCTTTTGGGTACGGTTCAATTTATAATCATAGTTCACACCCAAATTGTGATTGGAGGATAAAATCGAAAGAATTAAATATAATGGAATTTTATTCAATTAAAGATATAGAAGAAGGTGAGGAGATTGCGCATCATTATGGACCGATGTATTGGAAAAGTAGAGAGAAAAAATTAGTATAGATTAAAAATTTGATTTAGTAAGTAAACAATAATTCAATTAACAAAAATAAAATAAAAATGGCAAAGAAAAAAGAATTAGAACAATTAGAGTTGTTTCCAATTGAAGAAACACAGGTACAAGAACCACAACCGACCCCTCAACCTATTAACTGGTATGAGTTTGATTGGGATAACAAAATTCAAACAATAGATGATTTAAAAGTTATCTTTAAAAGTTTGAGAATGACAGTATCAGAAAAAGCAGAGGAGTTCGATACACTTAAGAAATACCTTAAAGATGAAGTAGCTTATACAACGAATTAATTATTTCCATATATTTATTCCTAAACAAAGGAGTAACAATTTATGGCAAAGAAAGGTTCATTAACATCATCAAAGGTTTCATTTGGTTCTCGTAAATCCGGTTCGGCAAAGAAATCTTATAACAAACACAGTCCACGTCCAAAGGCGTACAAAGGACAAGGAAGATAAAATGTTTAGTAGAGAAATAGTAAATGATTATGGTAGTTATTCAATAAAGAATAAATCAACTGCACTTTTAACGGGTGTGTTTGACAAAAACTTTATTGAATTACCGACCATAGACCCTAATACTATTACCTATAAAGTGTTTGATTCTAATAATATTAATTTTACTATAAGTGTAGGTAATTCAATTTACATACCATCTCATATATTTTCCGCATTAAAAAAAGCGTATGATGAAGGCAATCCATATTATACTATTAAAGATATAATTTCAGTCCAATTAGATATATCTAAAGCATTAGCATATAATAAAAACAAATTTTCTTCTAATATAGAAACAAATACTATTTCTTATAGTGGTAGTGTAATTACCGCAGATAATCCATCCGGGTCAGTTAGTGGTTCGGTAACTGCAGTGCAAGTAAATTCAGTTAGTAAAACAGGTATAGGCAGTAGATTCACTCAAGCAGGCGTACAAAGTGTAGAATATCAATTTTACGTTAATAACGAACCAACTATATTAAATGATAATGCAATTATAAATCAAATTAGATTTTTATTTGAAGATACTACTATAAGAGTTACGGGAATTTCAAAAATCCAAACTTATCAAAACAAAGATGGTAGTGTAATAGTAGAAAATTTACCAGCATCAACAGATGTAGTAAAGCCGGTAACAACTAGAGTTACGAGTATGGATGATTATTTAAAAGATGTGGTTCGTACAAATTAAATAGTTATATATGGATATTAACAAATTATTAAAAATTACCGATATGTACGCAAAAACTAATTGGAGAAAATACTTTGATGAAGATGCATCTCCTGCTGTTTCAAACTATATTTCTATGAATGGTGATACCTTATATCCCTGGATTTTACAAATATTAAAAGGAGCTATTGAAGAAAATTTAGAAGAAGTTGCAATTATTAAGTTTACCGATAGTAAAATGTTTGCTACAATCAATAAGAGTGAGTATAAGGACCTTCTAAATAAAATGATGGATTACTTTGTATCTAAAGAACAATACGAACAATGTGGTGCAATAAGGGATTTAATCACATCTATTGATAATCCACCGCTACCAAAACCAAAAAGAAAATATACCAAAAGAACTACTAAATTACAAAGTTAGTATATTTATAAGAAATAATAAGGAAAACTAAAATTATGAGAACAGTATTAATAGGTTCGGACTTTATGTACGATAAAAATGGTGATTTAAAACCAATTGAAATAAACACTAATTTAGGCTGGATATATGTTACATTAGAAGGTACTGAAACCTCCTTAGATTTAACAGAACTATCTAATTTCATTAGTAATAATACATTTACTAAGGTAGTATACATCGGAAATTTAGAGCCACTATCTAACAAATTAACTGAATTATCTACCATTTTAGGATTTGAATTTAAAAATATGATTTCTAGTCCAAATTCTATAACAGTACCTTATGTTGAAGATAACGATACAACGTTGATTATTAGAAGTGCATATGATACTACCGCATTGGTAGATGATACGTATTGTGCAAATAAAATTAATTTTATGAATTTAATTAAAAATTCATCATTTGGTTCTCAATTTGCATATCTTAACGAAACAAATGAAATTGTAAACAACATAACTACAATACCAGATAATGGTATTCATCCAAATTTTATTTTAAAAGCAGTTGGTGCGGCATATGATAAGAATATTTACCCTAAGTTGTTTAAAGTATCAACTAATGAGGAATTAAATATTGTTTTACAAAATGTTAACAACGAGTATTTTTTGATGGAATTTCATTTAGATTTGAACAATTTATATCAAAATCAAATACAAGTTTTTAGAGGATTAAATTTATTATTTCCTCCAAATTTAGAAAGTATATCATTAGGTGGTTACACATCGTTGACCGGAGCAGTATTAGATACTGATGTAGAATATAATGCAGAAACATTTGAGATAGTAAATACATATAAAAATAGATATTTAAATAATGAATATTTGTTCGCAGCACCTAAATTATTAGATACCGATACGGTTGAAATGGCAGATGGTTCATTCAAAACTGCGTTGGATTTACAAGTAGGTGATTTATTAAAAACAATTGATATTCCAAATCCAAATAATATTGATTTAACATTGGATACAGCTGATTTTGGTATAACATATGAAGATTTTGTAAATAATACAGTATACAGTACAAATGAGGTAACTGCAAAAGAAAAGGTTTCTGTAATTGTAGAATATGTTAAGCTTGTATTTACTGATACTACTTATTGGGAAGATACAATTTCTTCTAATTATTTAATCGTTAGAAATAATAATGTTAAATTTGTTTCATTGGGAAGTTTGGGGTCAGATGAATCTATACAAATTGGTGATTCTGTAATATTAATTAATACTGAAAATGAAACATTAACAACTGTCCTAAAAGAAGTTTCGACAATTGTAAGAACAAATACCATATTTAGTGGATGGGCAATAAGTGTAGAAAGACAACATTTATTTTTAACACAAACTATGGACAATACCTCATTTGTTGCAATTGAACATAATATTGGTGCGAGTTGTTCCGAGAGGAAAGCTTCTTGTTCACAATCCGACTGCGCAAAGGGTGAGGCCTGTACTAAACAAACGTTCAGCACCTTCCCCTGCTACGCCAATTCCGCTCCATGTAAGTGTGTTAATTTTGCTAACTGTGTACCACCGGTAGCTCCAAAATCTTAATAATATTAAAAATTAATTAAAAATGACAACAACTCAAACTCAAACAATAAATACAATAATGACACAAATGGGTGCATTAATTGTTAGTTCTAATTCTTAATAAAAATTTAAAAACATGTTGAATTTTAAAAAAATTTTCAATGCATGGGTTACAGCGTATAAACCTTCTGAAAATCAAAAACTACTAGCAGAAAAAAGAAATGAAATATGTGAAGTATGTCCGTCTAGAAAGGTACTCACTACTAAATTAGATATTGGTGTTATATGCAACGAATGTGGTTGCCCAATAACTAAAAAAATATTTTCAGCAGATTTTAATGATTGTCCATTGAAAAAATGGGAAAGTGTTGATACTCTATATTTTCCAAAACAAAAAGTGGAAAAAACTTTATTTTAAATATGATTGATACAAATTCAATTGAAATCATCCCATCTGTATTAACACATGATGAATGTAATATTTTAAATAAATGGGCATTAGATAACCATAATACTAACATTTTTCAAATAGGTAGAGCGGCAAATAATAGAAAAACTACCAGATTTACAAATGATGTTAAATATGATTATCCGGATTTAATTGTAAATGCGTTTAAAAAAATAAAAGAAAAACTTAATTTTTCAGAAAATGAAAATGTACCACAAGGTAAAGATGGTATAATATGTGCAATATCTTTCAATGGTTCTAAGTTAATAAAACACAAAGACCCAAAATACGATGATACCGAGAGTTTACATTTTATAATAAAAACTTCAACCGGAGATGCTGGTGGTGATTTGATTATTAATAATGTAGTTTATAAAATAAATGAGGGTGATTGTCTTTATTTTTTCGCATCAATACATGAACATGAGACAAATGTTTTAAATTGTTCTACATATAGAATTGTGTGGATTAATGGAATTAAAGTTAAACTATAAATGAAAATTTTACTTCTATATACTCCTAGATGTGGTTCGACCTCAATACTAAAATATTTCGAAAAAATTAAAACTGAATATGAATGCTTCAATGAGCCTTGGTTTGAATGGATGGTTGAAAACGTACATAAAAATAAAAATGAATATTCCGATTTAATTACTAAACGAAATATATTCGTAAAATCAGCATATAGAACGTTACCGGTCTCATTAGATACATTGGTAAATGATTTTGATAAGATAGTAATCCTTTTAAGAAAAAATCAAAAAGAACAAGTTGAAAGTTCAATTCTTGTACACAAAGAGGCATCATTTTTAAATAATACACCACGTATCTATAACCTTTACAATATTACGGATGCCGAATTCCAAACAACATACGATAGATATAGTTTTTTAAATGAAACACTTTTTAATTTTGCAACACTAAATAATTTACCAATTTTTTATTACGAAGATTTATATTATGGAAATTTTAATCCACTATTTAATGAATTAGAAATAGAATATAATGAGTTATATTACAAAGAGTTATTAGATACTACAAACAAATATAGAATGGGTGATATTATTACAAAAAAAACAAATTCATTAATATAATCATATGGAAAATTATTTTACACCAAAAGAATGTTTAGATATCATAAATTTAAGTAAAGTATTGACGGTAATAAAAACCGATGGTGGGTATCCTAATAATAGTGCGGTTAACTACACCGGATGGCAAATACCAAATATTCAAAATTATAAATGGATATTTGATAGAATGATTGGTAAATTGATTATGGATAATAAAAATGTTATTGTTAATAATTATCCCACACACATAGGTTTGCATAAATTTAATATTGGCGACAAATTTACAAGACATTCTGATACAAATAAAAACAGAATATGGGCGGTTGGCACTAATCTAAATGAAGAATACACCGGGGGCGATTTTTATTTATATGAGCCACATAAATTATTATCAAAAAAAAGAGGCGAAATTTATTGTTTCAACAGTCACACCGAACATGAAGTTATGGAAATAAAAACAGGTGAGCGGTGGTCTTTAATTTTATTTTTATGTGTTGAGAATTTGACATTTAAAAAATCTTTAATATAATGAAAATAGTAATAATTGCAATGGCTAGAACCGGTACTAGTTCTTTACTGCTAAAATTAGCAGCCGAACATAATTTAAAATGGGTATCCGAACCAACTAAAAATGGTAGTGATTATTTACCAAATGACAAGGATGATAATACCATAGTTAAGATTATAATGTGGCATATACCTACCGGGATAACCGATGAAATGAAATGGTGGGTTGACTTAGCCGGCAGGTTTGACAAAGTAGTGCTACTAGGTAGGAGGGATTTGAAATCTTGTGCAGAAAGTATTGCATACTTAAGATATAACAGAGAACGTACTCATTTAAATGGCGGGATGCAATATATTTGGGAACCAACACCAAACTATACGGAAGTACAAGAAATGGTGAATAACTATTATACTAAGTTATTAGAACTTAGTAAAATATTAAAAATTGATATAACATATTATGAAGATATATTTGATGTAAATTCACCAGAAAGATTACGACACACACATATAGATAAACGATTAATATGATTGATTTTAAATTAAATCCGAAAAATTTTAATTATTTAGGAGTTGAGTATGATAGAATATAAATTAAAATATGAAGATTTAATACAACGTAATATTCATTCGGATTTTAAGATAGTAGAAATATCAGATGATACTATTATTCAATATTGTATTGATTTATTCAACTCTGAAATAAATTGGGATGGTATGTTTAATCTCCAAGCTGCAGAAGATAGGATTGAACGGGGTGATAAAATGTTTGTATCTTATTATAAAGGTGAAATTGTTGGATATTGTTGGTTAAAATGTATAGATTCTACAACTTATTATATTTACAATGTATTTATAAAAACTACAAATTATAGTAGAATGTATGGAGCAACGGATATGTTATTTTATGTTATACAAAATTATACCAATACGAACATATTAACCAATATAGATGATTGGAACATACGGTCAATAAACGTATTCACAAAATTAGGATTTGAACAATTATAAGTAATTGATAATCAATTGTTTATACCAAATACTCTCAAATAATTGGAAAAACCACAAAAAAGTCGTATCTTTAAGTATAAACACTAAACTCTAAGATATGAAGATTTTACCCTTTTTAGGTATTATGGCTTTAATGGCGTGTAATAAAGATATAGTTACACCAATACCACAAACTCACACAATTACATTTACAATTGATTCTGCATTAAGTTCAAATGGTAAGCAAAGTTTACCATTGGATAATAATGGATTTTATCATTTATCGTTATCTACTCTAACAAACCAAACGTTAAGTAGAATCACCGGTAAATTCTTAGTAGATGGCAAACCAAATAAAACACCTTCTCCGGTTAATGGTAGAATAGAATGGAGTAGTTCTCACTATTGGATATTAAAAGCCGGCGATACGATTGGTAGAGTGGTTAAAACGTATTTTAATCCATATACAGGTCAATTACAAATATCACAACTACCTTCTTTAGTTTCACAGCAAGACCAAATAATTCCTATTGTAAATAGTACATCACAATTAGGATATTTTTCCGGTGAAATAAATACTATGGGTGCACCAATATATAAAATGAAAGGTGATACAATTACAATTATAGGCAAAGCAAAATATACAATTGAAACCCCAAATAGTAATTTATTTTCAAATTCTAAACTAGATTCAATTCAAAAATCCATTAGAATTATTTGTGATTAGGAAAAAAAGTTGTATATTTGAGTTATGATAACAATGCCACAAACACCGATTACCGACCATTCCTTTAAAAGATGGGGAGCGATACGAATAGAAGAAAGTGATGGTGAAACTGATTTTTATTATTGGATATTACCTTTACCAAAAGAAGATGATGATGTAAGTGAAAGACCTACGTTAATATCAATAGCAAGTGATGAGTGGAAAAATATGGATTTGAATGAGGGTGAATATTTGGTAACCCTATTTGATAACTTACCAATGTTAGAAACTGAAGAAGAAATTGAACTTTTATATAAAATCTTAACAAAAGAAAATTTAACAAAATGAAAAAGACAGAATCAGAATTAAAGCAGAACTACGATAAGTTTCTAGCCATCGTTAACAAATATTTTACAGGCGAAAGATTAGAAAAACTTTTGTTTATGTACTCGGATGATGAATTAGGTGGAAACTTAATGGTATCACCTGCAAGTGGTAATAAAAACTATCACAATGCATATGAGGGTGGGTATATTGACCATATCTTTAATGTATGTAAGAACGCATTAAAAATGAAAAAAACATTTGAAGAAGCGGGTGGAGTATGTGATTTCACCGAAGAAGAATTACTATTTGTTGCAATACATCATGATTTGGGTAAATTGGGTACTAAAGAAGAACTACATTATGCACCAAATGATTCTAAATGGCATATTGAAAATAGAGGTGAGTTATACAAAAGAAATGAAAAAAACTCTTTTATGGCAATAACTGATAGAACATTATTTACATTATCACAATATGGTATTGCAATCAATGAGAATGAATATTTTGGTATAAAACTTACGGATGGTCTATACGATGAGGACAATGAAAAATATTATAAAGTATATGATACATCAAAATATCTTAAATCAAATATTCAGTATATTATGCATTGGGCAGACCATATGAGTACGGTAATTGAAAGACAGTCGGTAAAAGATGACAAATTTTCATTTAATGTTGGTAAATTCTAACAAATTGTCAGATTAAACCCAATGGTATAGTATTTGAACTATATAGAATATTATTAACAAAAAAAACATTAAATTATGTATTTAGTAGATTACAACAAATTATTTGAAGATTTTTTCGAAACACCAAAAACAAAAACAGCTACATCAACCCACAAACAAGTAGTAGTTGATATAACCGAAGATATCTTACGAATTGGATTAGCAGTTCCTGGTCAAACAAAGGAAACATTAGAAATTACAATTGAGGAAAGCTTTATTAAAGTTAAATCAATAGAAAAAGAAACCGATGATAAAATTTGGAATGCGATTGCACTTCCGGTTGATGAATCATTAAACATTGGAACTAATTGGGACCTTAGTGCTACATTAGCAACGGTAAAAGATGGTATATTACATATCTCTTTACCTAAGATAGAAGAAAAGAAACCAAAAAAAGTATCCATTAAAGTTGGATAACTGAGTTATATTTCGTATATTTGAAAGGTAGTCACAAAGACTACCTTTTTTTATGATACAAAATAAATTTAATCAAATATATTTTAATGGTTGCTCGTTTACCGAAGGTGGTGGATTTGAAGCAAAGAAAGAACACGTTAGAGAAGCATATAAAAAACAATATGGGTTTGAGTATGAATCTCAAGTAGATGTATGTTATCCTACGTTGGTTGGAAAACAAATGGGGATTAAAATAATAAACGATGCAAAGAGTGGTAGTGGTACGGATAGAATTATTAGAAAAGTATATGATTACATTCTAAAAAATACACTAGATGAAGTTAAAAAAACCCTATTCATATTAGAATTACCTGACGCGATAAATAGATTAGATATATTTTCAAACAAGTATAATAAATATTTGGTAGCAAATGTTAATTATGATAATAATGGTAAAGTAGATAGTGTAGCAACTACGTTCAATTGGATTACAGATGGGTTTATGACAAATATAGTGTATAAAGATAATATAGATTCTATAATTAAACAATATTCTAATAGTTTTATAAATCCAATTCAATGGGAGTTAGAAACTGCTAAAAAATATTTAGGATTATGTTCATTTTTTAAATTACACAATATAGAATATTACATATCGGGTAATTACACTTATTTTATTAACCAAATTGATTTTAATAAATTTATTCCAAATTTTCTTAATAATAGAATTTTAAAATTAGAAATTAATGGTCAATTTGAAAATAATATTGTTACATTAAGTGAAAAAACTAAAACAAGAATATTTGATGAAATTGGGGTTGATATAATAAATGATGGACACCCTGGATTTCAAGCCCACCAACTATGGGCGGAGGGTATAGTTACATTTTTAAATAACAAATATTTATATAAAAATAACAAATTATTATAAAAAATAAAGTATATGAGATACAAAGTACAAATTAGACAAAACTTAGAAGCAATTGAAATCAGAACAAACTTCTTAAAACAAGCGGCAGAAGGTAGTAAACAAATTTCTAATGCAGATGCAGTAAGGATGTTTGATGAATTATTATTTGCATTAGGTAAAGTTAATGATTTAATTGACCTAGAAAGAGAGGGATAATGAATTGGTTAAAATGGTTAGTAGGAATATCAGCATTAATCATAGCTGGTTGTGCTGCATTTTTTTCTATAACTGGATTGGGTGTTCTATTTAGTGGAGCAGCTGTATCTGTTATGGTAATGGCAGGTTCATTGGAATTTGCCAAACTGGTAGCAGCAACTTATCTAAAACAAAAATGGAATGATATTGGTGGATTTAATAAGTGGTATTTAGTATCAGCAGTGGCACTATTGATGCTAATTACATCTGCTGGTATATTTGGTTACCTTTCAAATGCATTCCAACAGCAAAATCTTAAATTACAACAAGTAGATAGAGAGATTGCAGTATATTCTACTAAGATTACTACCAATGAAACACAAATCGGACAGTTGTCGGCACAATTAGGACAATTGTCGGCAACTCAGAACACAATTTTAGATAAAGGTAAGGTGAGTAACCGACTTTTACGTTCAATTGATAGTAAAGATAGACAGGTTGCAACTATTAATAAACAAATTAGTAGTTTACAAACCGAAAATGCTAAAAGCAACGATGAAATCAATAAAATCAAAGTGACAAACTTAGATTTAGAGAAAGAAGTGGGTGGATTTCGTTTTGTAGCTGAAGCATTTGGTATGGAATTGAAAAATGTAGTAAAATTCTTCATATTTTTGATTGTAATTGTGTTTGACCCATTGGCAGTTGCGTTAATTATCGCATTTAACGGAATGATTGATGATAAAAAGACAAAACAAAGAAAATTATTAGGTGAAATAATAGAAAATGATGAAAAATTAGGTTTATATGATAATTTAGATGATTTAATGGAAGAAAACTACAAAAATTACCAAATATACGGAGATAGTGGAAAATATTCTACAAAAAAGGAACAAAATGAGGTTATAGTGGAAAATATTCCTCAAAATGAACCCATAGAACCCTTACCAATACCCTATTACGCAGAACCTACATTTGATTGGGAAAACAAAAATCTATGGATAAATAACCCATCGGCAGTGAAATATTGGATGAATAATGGTAATTCTATACACAAATACAACAAATTATATAGAGACCATCTAAACGAAGTAGATAACAAAGATGATTTAACAAAAACATACTAAAATAATATGGCATATTCAGAAAAGGTAATTGACCATTACCAAAACCCAAAAAACGTAGGAACTTTAGATAAAAGTAAATCTAACGTGGGTACAGGTCTAGTAGGAGCACCCGAATGTGGTGATGTAATGAGATTACAAATAGAAGTTGAAGATAACAGAATTATTGATGCAAAATTTAAAACATTTGGTTGTGGAAGTGCAATAGCAGCATCTTCATTAGCAACGGAGTGGTTAAAAGGTATGACATTGGAAGATGCGGTTAAATTAGATAATATGGAATTGGTAGAGGAATTAAACCTACCACCAGTTAAAATCCATTGTTCGGTATTAGCAGAAGATGCTATAAAATCAGCAATAAATGATTATAGACAAAAAAACAATTTAGAACCAATTAAATTTGAAGATTAATGAAAGTATTAATTACAGGTGTAGCGGGGCTATTGGGTAGTAGAC
>Ga0208597_1000540_pt1 | contig 14980 bp, 16 predicted proteins | sample LakMenEpi05May12_FD_150673 | JGI IMG/M metagenome (GOLD analysis project Ga0208597, IMG submission 150673) | Freshwater microbial communities from Lake Mendota, WI - 05MAY2012 deep hole epilimnion (SPAdes) | ecosystem: Environmental > Aquatic > Freshwater > Lake > Epilimnion/Euphotic zone ...
ATCCAATCAGAAGACGTTCACTTGGTGGAATCCATGAATGCGATCCGCCAGCAAGCAAACGCTTTGAACCCGATTGCGCGCGTCGAGTGGAATCTGTTAGCCAGTAACTTCGACGCAAACTTGGAGACGATTCATGCCAGCTCACAGGCATTGCGCTTGAAGCTAGAACTTTTAACCAAGCATACAAAAGCAGAAATGGATGTCTTGTTGCAGGATGTTCTCGATGCATCTGATACCAACGCACAGCACTGGCGCGTGAACTTAGTGGAGCTAGAACTGGAAAAAGAACAGCATCAAGCGGGCGGCTTCCTCGATGCGGTCAAGGCTCTGTTTTTATGGGTCGAAACTCCTGAAGAACGCATGCGCAATGATTGCTCGCTGCGCCTTGAATGAATGTTCGATGAGCAAAACATGGCATCAATCAGGATTGACTTCACTTCGGGTTTAAGTAGCGTTTTTCATCATGAAAAAAGTTATATTCCTGCGACTGCTCGTCAGCGCCATTTGTTTCCCTGCATTTCTTCAAGCCGCTGACTCGGAGCCGATCCGAGTGGCCTGCATTGGCGATAGCATCACTCAAGGCAGCGGTGCCGAGAAAGGAAAATCCTATCCGAGCCAGTTGCAAGAGCTGCTCGGCAACGACTGGAAGGTTGGCAACTTTGGCGTCAGTGGCCGAACATTGCTCAAAAAAGGCGATTTCCCGTATTGGAAAGAAAAAGCCTACCAAAATGCCCTCGCGTTCGAACCACAAGTGGTGATCATCATGCTCGGCACCAACGATACCAAACCGCAAAACTGGAAACACGAGGCAGAGTTTGTCGCCGATTACCGGGCTTTGGTCGAATCGTTTGCGGCGCTGAAATCGAAACCAGAAATTTTCATCTGCCGCCCCTGCCCGGTTCCTGGTGCGGGTAATTTTGGCATCAATGAAAAAAATGTATTGGAGGAAATCAAGCGCCTCAATGAACTGGCCAAGGAAATGAAACTCGGGATTATCGACATGCACGCCGCCCTCGTTGATAAACCAGAACTCCTCCCCGACCGCGTTCATCCCAACACAGCAGGTGCGGGCGAAATGGCCAAAGCCGCAAACGCCGTTCTGATCAAAAGCCGGGAGAAGAAGTAATAAAGACATCAGATTTTCAGACATAAGACATAAGACCTTTGCGACTTCGCGCCTTTGCGGACTTTCCTCCTACGCCAAGGCTACGGCGCGACAAGCGCGTCTGATCAATTCATTCCAGCGACGTTTTTTCACCATTCGCCAATTTTTTGTATAATTCGTCGAATTTTTTGCGTAAATCGGACTCAAAGCTACTATCATGAATACCACCACCCTCAAACGGGCATTTTTCTGGCTCTCAGGAGCGGGAACCGAGACTTTGGAACAATGCCCGAACTGGGAACAGCGCAAGTATGTTGCTTTTGGCTGCACAGTGCTCGTGCCTTGTGCCTTTGCATTCATCGCTTGCGCTTACGCGCTCTCGACACTGACAGAAAACAACTGGGTGATCTTCAGCGTCGCTGCTGTGTGGGCCTTCATCATTTTGACGATCGACCGCGCCTTGCTAGCATCCTATCGGCCCTTCATGTCGCCGATCAGAAAAATGGGACAATTTGCGCTGCGCTTTGTGGTAGCGATACTCATGGGCATCACTATCGCCCACCCCTTGGTGTTATTGCTGTTCCGCGATACCATTTCATCAGTGATCGAATCCGAACGCGCAGCATTGATTGAAACCACACGCGCGAAGTTCGATGTTTCTAAGGAAAAAGTACGCACGAACATCACCAGTCTCGAAGAAGCAATCGCTGAGCAGCGCCTCAAATGGAACGAATCGTTCCAAGCTAAATTCATCATTCAAGAAACCGAAGATGCCGATTCTGCGATTCCAGGTCTCACGGCAGAGCAACAAAAAGAGCTCAAAGCAACCACCGATGAAGCGACCAAGCCTTTCACCGATCGCCTCACGGCCATCGAAGCACAGTCCACAGAACTGACTCCGCAATACACCAAGTTACAGACCGAACTCGGCTTTTGGCAGGCGGAATTCGAGCGTGAGCTCAATGGCCAACGCTCGGGACTTTCTGGCGAAGGTCCGCGCGCTCGCTCGATCCGTTCCGACCAGCTAGAACCGCGCCGAGAGGAATCCAAACGTCTCGGTGGTTTGCTAGAACATCTCACCGCTGAGAAAAAAGCGCTGGAAACCCAGATTCGTGCTGCGGAGTCTGGTGCGATTGCCACCTTCGAAACGAAATTGAAGGAGATCGAACTCGCCAACAAGGCCGAAGCCGATCGCGTGGCAGATCTGAAGCGCAAAGTGGAAAACGATCAAGCAGCATCGTTTACTGCGCAGCAAAATGACCTGCGTCAGACCATCAAACAGCAGATTGACACACGATTGGAAGAACTCAAGAGAGTGCAAGAAGAACTCGCCCGCGTGGCGGGTGATGAGCGCGCCACCATCGATGCGATCCGCGCCGAACCTCGCAAAGACGTGCTGACGCAGACGCTCGCGCTGCACAAATTGTTCGAGGCCGGAAGCGAAGGCGGAAAATTTGCCTACTACACCTACATGATTCTCACTGCGCTATTCATGTTGATCGACACCATCCCTTTGATCGTGAAATTTTTCACTAAGTCGGGTCCTTACGATACCTTACTGGATCGTGATGAAGTCAGCTTCGAAGGCGAGCACAAAGCCTTTTTGCAAAGCCACAAGCGCTACATGACGCAAATGGCAAACAGCAATTTGATCGCAGTCACGCGCAACAAACGGCTCGAAGCCGCGTTGATCGATGGCGTTGAGCATTCGCGAGCGGCACGAGAATTTCTCGATTCGATGATCGAAATGGAGCAAGCTTTTGCCGAAAAAATGCGCCAACAGGAAAGCATGCGCGAAAACTCCTCAGCAGAGCAAGTTGCCGCATTGGAAGCGATGAAGAAGAGCTTCTATGATGACCTGCATCGTCGAATGCAAACGTTTTTCCAGCCACAAGTCGGCTGACATTTTGCCATGAAATGGATCGTATTTTTCGATGGTGACTGTGGGCTTTGCTCGCGCTCCGTTCGCTTTTTTGCCAAATATGATCGGCATGACCACCTACGCTTTGCCCCGCTTCAAGGAGAAATCGCAGCGGCCAAAGAATTCGGTAAATATGCAGCCATTGACGATGGCACCATGGTTGTGTGTCGCGAGGCTGATGGGGAAGTTTTTTATCGATTCGATGCCCTTCTCGAATCGCTCCGCGCGCTAGGCGGCCTGTGGAAAGTGCTGCTCGTTGCCAAGATGTTGCCGCGATCTGTTCGCGAGCTGCTCTACCGCACAGTGGCACGCAATCGCATCCGCTGGTTTGGCAAAGCAGACACCTGCGCTTTGCCCGATCCAGAATTGGTGAGACGTTTGTTGCCGTAAGTGCTTTAATTTTCCTGCCATTTTGGCAAAGCGGGCTTGAGTGCACTTCCACGGTTGCCATCGACAGGAACGAGGGTTTCCGGCACAGGTTCGATCACGGCAGAGTTCGTGTCGCTTGGTGGAGCCGTTGGCGCAGACGGAATCGCAGCGACTTCATCGGCTTGAGGATTTTCCTCATTGATGCGTTGGGGGCGGTGATACACAGCATCGCCGATTTCGACGGTTCCCGATTTGAGATCTGCAGCAACAAACTGGCCTAATTTTTCACCGCTAGTTACCAACGCCGCCGTTCTACCACCTTCTCCATAACTGTAGAGATTGACTCCATCGGCGTATGTCCATTTTCCATACGCCTCTAGTAATACAAAATCCTTCCCTCCTGGACGCGACTGCACGCGTGCTACCAATTTTGTGGTCTCAGTTTTCGGTTGTTTTTTTACCTCTTCTTCTTTTTTGGGCTCCTTTGCACAAGCAGTCAGGAGAACTAGAAGGGTCGCAAGCGTAAGTTGTCGCATCACGAAATGAGTCAAGCACAGGAAAAGAATTAGGCAAGCAAACAACCTGATGCAGGTATGGGAAAAAATAATCAAAAAAATCTTCGCTAATGGTTGACGAGCTGCATGAATTCTGTGTATCAAACGCGCGACCGAATACACTATCGTGGAGCGATGGCTGAGTGGTCGAAAGTACTCCCTTGCTAAGGGAGCGTGGGGGTGACCTCACCGAGGGTTCGAATCCCTCTCGCTCCGCCATTTTTTCTGATCCCATTTTCGAAATAAAAAATTCTTCGCTACCAAGATCGAAAAATATATCAACACAGGCTTTAATGGCTTATTTCCTAGAAATATCAGCGAATCCAGCTAAACATCGAATGGATAATAGTCCTTGAATTGATTTTACGACCTGCTACTCTGTTGGTCCCCTGTCCTCCCGCACAACACGGATTTTTCGTATAGCATGCGTCTATTACTCTGTAGCAGATTTCCATTATCATGCACCGTTGCGCTTTGCTCGATGGTCGCATTGGCATTATCGGGAATTTCCCACACCTTTGGGCAGTCGGCTCCACGAGTGATTATCCCTTCCGCTACCCGCAGCAATGTGCCCTCACGTCAGGTAGCTCCCGCGGGGCGCACCCTCTACCCATGGAAGCTTCACATCAACTCAACCACTTTCTGGGTCGGAGAGCAACCCACACAAAACAACCCGGTTCCAAATCACATCTCATCTTGGGATCTCCAATGGGCGCGCAATTTCGGTGGTTATGATGACCCAGATCCCAACCGACGCATTGCATCACACAGCACCGGCGAGTTCCGGCCTAAAAATTTCGTGCCCAAGCTCAATCCATTCTACATTGCTCTTCCCTACAACGACAAAACGAGAGTGGGATATCGTCCAGAGGCCAGCCGTGTCGTACCATGGTTCAATCGCTCCACCAACGGCAAAAATCAATCAACATTGAAAGGTCGTTGGCTCCAAGTCTATTCCAACAACCGCTCTTGTTACGCCCAATGGGAGGACGTCGGGCCCTTTGTTGTTGATGATTGGCCTTATGTTTTTGGAGACAAACGCCCCGTCAATACGAGTAACAAAGGCGCAGGCATCGATATTTCACCCGCTGTGCGAGACTACCTTGGCATTTCCGATTCCAGCCAGTTGCATTGGCGATTCGTAGAGGAAAACCAAGTGCCCTACGGGCCGTGGAAAAAATACGGTGCTCAGCAGCGTGCTGTCACCACCAATCCAGATCTCGCTGCTCAGCAACGCTACTTTGAATATTTGAAAAAAGTGCGCGATGAACAATTTCGCCGCAAGACCCTGCAACAATTGCAGAACGGACAATAAGCCCTCATAACAATCTACAACATCATGAATATTAGCGTATTTGGCATGGGCATCATCGGCTCGCGATGTGCCGAAAATTTAGAAACTGCTGGCCACCAGGTTACCCGCTGGAATCGCACGCCTAAGAATTTGCCTAACACCTTAAGCTCACCCCAAGCTGCAGTACAAGCCTCAAAAATCCTTTCGTTTTACCTGAAGGATGCACAGGCCATGCGCGAAATTTTTTCCGCTATTCAAGCTAATCTCACGGCTTCCCATGTGGTGCTCAACCACTCGACTATTGACCTTGCCACAACACTTTGGCTCGCGGATCAGTGCAAGGCCGCAGGATGCACTTTCATTGATGCTCCCTTTACAGGCTCAAAGCTCGCCGCCGCTGATGGTAAGCTGATGTATTACCTCGCGTGCGACGAAGAACACATCGCGCATTCTGAAGAAATCCTCGCGCCCACCGCATCCGCCGTGATTCGCATGGGAAAAATCGGCAATGCTACGATTGTCAAACTTGCCACCAATTTGATCGCCGCGTGCAACATCCAAGCGCTGGCAGAAGCCCAAGCCATTTCACTGGCACACGGCATTTCCGCCGATTCATTTGCCAATGCCCTCACCCAACACGGCACTGCTTCCGCCTTGGTCAAAATGAAACTTCCCGGCATGCTCCGCGGTGATTTTGATACCCACTTCTCGCTCGATAACATGCGCAAGGATTCCGTCTATGCCATGACTTTGGCCGCCGAAGCGGGTCTCGAGGTGCCCTGCATTCATACGGTTTCCGCGCGCATGACCGAACTCTGCAACAATGGCCTTGCTGATGCGGACTACACCGCACTAGTCGCCCCTTACATTCACTCTGCCTGATCATGTTGCGCATCCTGCACACCGCAGATTGGCATTTGGGAAAACTGTTAGGTGATCTCTCGCGCGAGACTGAACACGCACAGTTCCTCGATTTCTTGCTCGATTGCATCATCGATGAAAAAATCGACGTCCTATTGATTGCAGGTGACGTATTCGATTCCGCCAATCCTCCGCAGTCAGCGGTAGCGCAATATTTTCAATTCCTCTCAGAGCTCCATCAACGAAGCGATTGCCAAGTCATCGTCACCGCAGGCAATCACGACTCCCCGGCTCATCTCGAAGCTCCAAAGCCCTTGCTGAAATTATTGCGCACCCACGTCATCGGACATCTGCCGACAGATCTTCTCGACGCATTAATCCCGATTCCTTCTGCTGAAAACCCGCAACTCATCCTAGCAGCCATTCCCTTTCTTCGCGATAAAGATCTCCGCTCTGGTCAATCGGGACAGAGCGCAGCTGAGATTCAGAGCGCGCTCAATCAATCCATCACGGAAATCTATCAGCAAGCAGCTGCGCGTGCACGTGAACTTTATCCCGCACCAATTCCGCTCATCGCGCTGGGACATCTCACGGTTGCAGGATCAAACAGCTCGGATAGTGAGAGAGAAATCCACATTGGAGGCCTCGGTGCCCTTCCCGCTGACAAATTTCCCGCCGATTTCGCTTACGTTGCCCTCGGCCACCTTCACCGCCCTCAGGCCTGCGGTCGCCACGAAACCATTCGCTATGCAGGCTCGCCAATCCCTCTGAGCTTTAGCGAATCGACAGACCGCAAAGAACTACGCTTGTTAGAAATTCAGGATGATTTTACGCTCAGCCAAAGAAGCATCCCCATCCCGCTCACCCGTAAACTCATTCAGATCAAGTCTGACAGCACCGCAATCGAACAAAAATTACATGAAAAAGCAGCAACGCTCGCGAGCGAAGCACCAGCATTGACTCCATGGGTTGAAGTTATTCTCTCGGATCATATTCCAGGCGATGTCATCACCAATCGCATTCACGAGCTTTGCGCTGATGCCCCCTTCACCGTCATACGCGTCATGCAACAACGTCCCCTCTCATCTGCGCAACTGGAGCGCGATTCCACGACAACCGATGTTGACATTGATGATCGACTGAGCAAACCAGCAGAATTGTTTCAGCATCGCCTCCTTCAAGAGACTTCTCTCAACGAGGATCAATACAAAAAATTAACCGTCGCCTTTCAGCAACTTCTCACACTCCAACGCGGCGAGTGAAGGATTCTCTTGCGTTAATTCAGAAGCACGCTTGAATGCATGCATGAACCGATTTCTACTTCTCATTGTGCTGTGCATTTTGGCTGCATTTTCTGCTTTTTTTCTGCAAAAAAACAAAGCTCGAATCATCGAGCCTCAAACCACGACTCTGAGCAACACTCCTACATTGCTTGTCGCGCCTGAATATGAATATCGCACAGCCAGCCCAGATGGTATCGGAAAATTTTACCTTGGGCGGGAAATTTCGCATGTCATGGGACATCCCGCCATCGGTTGGTTAGAGCGCGATGAGCGCGAACGCGAAGAAGCTCCTAGCCGAGCCATTGATGCACTGGATCTTAAGCCGACTGATGTCATTGCAGACATTGGTGCAGGCTCCGGCTATTATTCGTTCCGCATATCTTCGAAAGTCCCCCAAGGCTCCGTCATCGCTGTCGATATCCAACAAGAAATGCTCGATTTCCTCAGCAAACGTGCCGACGAACTCAAGATTGAAAATGTCAGCGGGCACCTTGGCAAAATCGACGATGTAGGACTTCCCGCGAACTCACTCGATGCCGCGCTAATGGTCGATGCGTATCATGAATTTTCCCATCCCGCCGAGATGCTTGCGTCACTCCACCGAGCGCTCAAACCTCATGGTCGGATCTTTCTGTTAGAGTTCCGTGCAGAAGACCCACGGGTGCCGATCAAGCCACTCCACAAAATGACCGAGGCTCAGGCGGCAAAAGAATTCGCCGCAGCAGGGTTCACTCTCGTCTCGAACAAACGCCATTTGCCATGGCAGCACTTCATGGTGTTTCAGAAAACTCGCTGATCACGCGTGATCATCATTTCCACAACATCCGTAGGCCGACGAGAATCATTAGCACGGCAAAAATCTTGGTCAGCATCGGACTGGAAAGTTGTTTCATCCAATCACTGCCGATCCATGAAAAAACCGCCGCGCTAATCGCAACAATCAAAACGGTTTTCCATTGAATCAACTGGTCTACGCGCATGTTATTCGCCGTCGCAACCACCGCTGTCACCACCACAGCCGCCATTGATGTTGCCACCGCTTGCTTTTGCTCCATGCCTAAGCCCAAGACAAAAGCTGGCACCATAACGATACCTCCGCCAACGCCACAAAGAGCCCCTAGCAAACCCGCTGCTGCACCAATCAAGAGAAGTATGGCAATGCTTTTCATCAACGTCGCGCGGCCTTTCTCGCATCGGGTGGAAGAGCAGATGTCGCGATTTCCGTCACCAGACGATGCAACACCAAGCGCTCATCCAGCCCAGTTGTGACTAACAATTTATCGGCTTTTGCGGTTGCATGAAGAATTTTCTCCAAACTCTCTAACGTAAATGCCATGGCTCCTTTTGCCGACATGAACAAGGGGTAAATGTTCACTCCATCGCCGGATTTTTTCTGCGGAAGCCAGGCCTTTTCCTCAATCGGCATGCGATTGACTGCTGATTCAAAATCGCGATAGTTGAAAGGCGATGCTTTGGCTCGATCGATCAAGATCCGTGCCATAAACATATTGCGCACCGTGGAAATAATCGATGCTCGCATAATCGCGACTGACGACTCACCCATTTCGAGTTGCTCGTCAATCAACGCGATCGCCCGTGCTGCATCACCCGATTGCAAGGCACGACCAGTCTCAAAAATCACACCTGCACGACTTAAGGGCACCATCAGGCGAACGGCTTCGACGGTGACTGTCGTCGATTCGCCAAGATAGAGACGCAACTTCTCTAGCTCGTTGACAATTTGATTGGTAGCCTCTCCGGCCTGCATCACAAAAAGCTCTAACGCTTCATCCTCGAAGGTCAAACCAGCATCTCGCGCCTTATCCAGAACCAAGGCCGCGACTTGCTCTTCCCAACCATCGCGCGACATGTCGATTTTATCATAGACCTGAACCGCGGCATTTTTTTCAAGGAATTTCCAAAAGCCCCGCCGTTTGTCGATTTTCGATGCACTGAGCAAAAAAGAAACACCATCAGGCAGTCCTTTGTTGAGCAATTGCAGAAGTCCATCGATGCCTTGAATCGTCGATTCGGACTCAGCTGTTCGGTCGTTACCCATGAACGTTGCATTGCGCAACCAAACAACCTTATCGCCTCCAAACATCGAATACGTCAACAAGGCTTGTTCCGTCTTCCCCAGAATCGTCAACGCTTCATCGACGTTGCCCGCATTGCCCTCAATCGTCTCATGAGTGAATCCATCATCCACTCCACCCGTTAGATCTTTCCAAACCATCAAGGCCGCCTCGCGTACCTGACCTTCATCCGTCCCCACGATCACGTGAATCCGACTCGCGGGGCTTTGTTGTTTTTTGGCTGCCACAGGGATTTTTTAGCGCACACCATGCAAATGCGCAAGACCGCATCCTGAGGAAAAAATTTGTGCTCCATAAATGAAGTTAAATCGACATCGGAATTTGCCTTTTAGCCACTTTTGCGCGTAGATTCAGCCATGTCATGGTTGCAGCAACACCCTTTTGCCGTCAAAGCACACTTCGATCGCGTCGTTGCACTATCGTATGCGCTTCCCTCTGACGTGCTACGCCCTCTGCTACCACGTGGCTTAGCTCTGGATGAATACAACGGATTCGGATTTCTCACCGTTGCTATGGTCTGGACCAAAGAGATGCGCCCCGCATTCATGCCCAAATTTCTCGGCCGCTCGTTTTTCCTGGCTGGCTATCGGATTTTCACACGCCTCAGCAATGACCAAGGCAAAACGATGCGCGGCCTTTACATTATCGGCAGCGAGACCGATCGCGACAGCATTGTCTTTTTAGCCAATCGCATGACGGGCTATCGCTATGAAAAGATTAGTTTAGCTCAGCAACAAGAAACTTTGGGCTCGCGCATCATCGCGCACGATTCGCGCAATCAAATGAGCCTCGACATCCATTTCGAAGAAAAGGACGACGCAGAGCTACCGCACGACTCTCCATTTCCTGATTGGCGAAAGGCGCGACAATTTGCAGGTCCTATGCCTTTCACATTTAGCCCGCTTGGTGATAGGTCATTTGTCGTCGTCGAAGGTGCGCGCGAAAGTTGGACGCCGCGCCCTGTAGTCGTGCATCATGCCGAAGTCGCAAAACTGCACACGCCACCTTTTTCTCAGACGAAGCCCATTCTTGCGAATGCCTTTGCAGTTTCCGACGTCGATTATCATTGGAAAAAAGGTGTCATCATGAAAGGAGTAGATCACGCATGAACAGTCGAAAATCATGGAGTGGTGTTGCCAGCATCGCGCGCTTCAATTGGCCGTACTATGCCACTGCACTGGGTGTGGCTCTCAGCGCAACAATCACCATCACTGCCGTCGATCATTTTTGGATCAAACTTGCAGCACTCTGTGCACTACTCGGTTCAGGATATTTTTTACTCGTTTCGTTAGGCGTCTCTTACCTCGTCTATGATTGCTCGGACCTTTATCGCTGGCATTGGCTCGCAAAACTGCATGCTCCCAAGTCAATGGATGCAGCAATTTGTTGCTACACCGGTTTTGATGATTGCTCCGAATCACTGCGCGAAAAACTCCAACCTCAATCGTGGTATGTACTCGATCACTACGATGCGAAAACGATGACCGAAGCATCGATTCAGCGTGCTAGACATTTGCATCCGCCCGCGCCGCATGCCTTTTCTTGCAACTTCGATCATTGGCCCAGCCATGTTCCACGAGCGCAAATCATCATCGGAATGCTCGCCATCCATGAGCTGCGGAACGCACAGCAACGCATTGATTGGTTCATGCAGGCGAAACAAAAGCTGACACCAGACGGCAGCATCGTCATCATCGAGCATACGCGCAATCTAGCAAATTTCATTGCCTTCGGCCCAGGATTCCTTCATTTTCACTCACGTGCCACATGGCAGCACTCATGGACTTCTGCTGGTTTGACCTGCTGCAAAGAATTTTCCATCACCCCATGGATCCGCGTTTTTCAACTGATATCATCATGAACGAACTTCTTATGATTTTGTTGCGCATCGCTGGTGCCGGGCTGCTCGCCCTGGCCTTACTTCATTTTCCGATCAGCAAAAGTCTCGCATGGAAAAGCGAGGCAGCGCGCATGTCTCCCGTGAACGAATCCATTTTCCATGTCCATGCGATTTTTATCTGCGTGGTATTGCTCATGATGGGAGCGCCTTGCTTGTTCGAACCGGCGATTTTTCTTGAACAATCACGGGGCGCACGTTGGCTCACCATTTCATTTAGCATCTTCTGGGGTTTACGCTTTTATTTCCAATGGTTTGTTTACAAACGTGAGTTTTGGCAAGGGAAGAAGCGCGAAACAGTCATCCACTGGATTTGCAATTTCGCCTGGTTGGCATTGACCATTCTATTTGGCTATTGTGCCTATCATCAGTCGATCGGAATCTAGGATTTTGGCGAAAAAGCAATGCTTTCTCTTGTCGCCCAAAACCAGATCGCTGCGATGAATGCGAGGTTCAATGCAACCATGCCCCAAGGCGAATAGAGCAAATCTCTCGCGAGAGAAATTTCTAGCGCATTCATGATCACGAGAGCCGAAGTTTGCAATGTCGCACAAATTTTTTTGCGCAAACAACTCAGCACCCATAATCCTAACAAAATTTCGAGAACGCCAATGACGAGGGTAAACCGATTGCCCAACTTTTCGCCAAGTATGCGCTCCACAATCAATTGATGCCGAGGAATGCCCATCAAAATCTTGCTATAGAGTCCATGAAAAATCCACACTCCCGCGATCGGAATCGACAACCAACGATCGCATTTCATCAGTCGCGATGATAGGGTTCACCTCGTCGCAATGTGGCGATCCGATAGATTTGTTCTAACAAAACAACGAGTGCTAGTTCATGCTGCATGGTCAGTGACGAGAGCGAGAGAACCATGTCACTTTGTTCACGAAGTTGAGCTGTGTGGCCATCGGAGGCACCGATGAGAAACGATAAGCACTTGATTTCCCCTCGCATTTCCAAACCAGCAATCGTCTCGCTCAGCTGACGTGTGGTAGGACGTATGCCCCTCTCATCAAGCGCGATGCGATAACTACCTGCTGATTTTTCTAACAGCCGAGCCGACACCTCTTCCGAGCCACCCGCTTTGAGAATCACCAAGTCACAATCAAGATATCGCTTCAAACGCAGCAAATACTCGTCAACGCCCGACTTGGCATAGGCCAAAGCAGGTTTACCAGCGACGAGGATTTGCCAACGCATGAACGAATCAATTACCGAACGCGCTCTAAGAGCCAACCGAGCAATGAATCGATCGGCATACGAACTTGCTCCATCGAGTCACGATGTCGCAGAGTAACCGTGTTTTTAAGTTCCTCAGCTTCTTCGCCAAGGGTTTCGAAATCGATGGTCACACAATAAGGTGTTCCGACTTCATCCTGACGACGATAGCGACGACCAACGGCACCGCTGTCGTCATAGAATACGGTCATCCATGGTTGCAACGTTTTTTGAATTTGGCGTGCGATGCGCACTTGTTCTTCATTCTTCTTCAGCAATGGGAAAATGCCGACCTTGATGGGAGCCATGCGCGGAGTGAAACGCAGCACGGTGCGCGTGTCATCTTTACCCTTGTCATCTTGCAACACCTCTTCATCAAAAGCCTCACAAATGAGAGCTAAAATCGTACGATCACAACCTGCTGAAGGCTCAACTACGTGAGGAATGAAACGCTCTTTGGTTTCTTCATCAAAATATTCTAATGAACGACCAGCTCCTTTTTGGTGAACGCCCAAGTCGTAGTCGGTGCGGTAGGCCACACCTTCGAGCTCTTGAATGCCGAAAGGGAATTCGTATTCAATGTCATAGGTCTTTTTGGAATAGAATGCACGATCACCATCGGGCACATCAAGAATGTGAAGTTTGGTGCGCGGAATACCGATTTCTTCATAGAAATTCAGACGCATTTCGAGCCATTCATCGGTCAAGCGCATGCCATCATTGGGGTGGCAAAAGTATTCAATCTCCATTTGCTCAAACTCGCGCGAACGAAAGGTGTAGTTGCGCGGATTGATCTCATTGCGAAACGATTTACCGACTTGGGCAATGCCAAATGGAAGCTTCACGCGCGATGAATCGAGCACGTTTTTGTATTGCACGAAGATCGACTGTGCAGTTTCGGGACGAAGATAAGCGGTGGCATTCGGATCATTGTCATCTGATGACGCACCCATCTTTGTTTTAAACATCAAATTGAATGCACGGGCTTCGGTAAGGAGCGAGCCATTGTCCGGATTGAAGCGAGTGGTTCCTGTTACAGCTTCACGTTTTGTCTCGACAAGCTCTAACTCTTTCGATGAGATCTGCTTGTTGGACAAAAATTCCGCATAATACTTGCGTGCCGTTTTGTGAGCCTCGCCAATGGTAGCCTCGGAAGAAGCAAGCACTGCAAATTCACGCTCCACACTCCACTCGGATGCTTCATGCTTCGCGCCACTGAACCAAACTTCGATGCCGTCTTGTACGGGAATTTGATCGGCACGCAAACGAGCTTTCGAGAGGAGACAATCGCACATCGGATCGCTGAATCCACCCACGTGGCCGGATGAAACCAAGACCTGTTGCATGGTCAAAATGGCACCATCCATACCGACAACATCGTCACGCTCCTGCACGGTTTTGCGCCACCAATAATCTTTCAGATTGCGCTTCAACTCCGCACCCAATGGACCGTAATCCCAGCATCCATTCAAGCCTCCATAAAGCTCACCTGCTTGAAAAATAAATCCACGTCGTTTGCATAGTGAAACAATTTTTTCCATGCGTTGCGGATCGGTATTCGTTTTATCTGCCATAATCTTGAATCTATTTTGGGACGACAAGGAAACCAGCTTTTCCACAGCGGTGCAAGACGTGATTGCGAAATCCATCGAATTTCATCAAGAAATACGATCGCGCAATTCGTTCAGTAGAATTTTTCCCAATGCACTGCGAGGCATATCGTGCACGACTCTCACCTCATCAATTCGTTGGAATCCTGGCGCACTTTGATGATATGATTCGATCATAGGTCCCACATCGTGGCACTGATCAGCATCTTGCACCAAGACCAATCGATTTTCCTTGCGCGCATCAGGCAACGCAATCACCGCGAAAGTTCCCGAAATCATGCCGAGAGACGTGAGTGTTTGCGTAATCTGCTGCGGACTCACCAATTCTCCGAGAACTTTGACCAATGCATCGGCCCGGCCCAAAATTGTCAGCTCATGGCAGTCAATCTCGACGCGGTCACTGGTAGCAAACCACTCGGACTCACGGGGACGAAAGACGGATTCTCCCGTAATCTCTTGCACGAGTTCACCGAGGAAAAGAGCATCTCCGCGGATTTCTAACAGTGACTCCGCATTCGTCCGCACTTCCCAACATGGTAAGATGGACAAACGATCAGTGCGATACGCTTCGCGAATTTCGTACAATCGTTGGGTAGCGATTTGAGATCCAGCTTCCGTCATGCCATAACTGGCAAGCACGGGCCATCCAAGATCTCTCGCTTCTTGCCCGACGCATTCGGCCAATTGCCCCCCGCCAACGACCACCGCCCGTAGCGACTCGGGTGCACGAAGTTTCCCCCGCACGATATCAAAAATCTGGGTCGGC
>Ga0208597_1000543_pt1 | contig 14957 bp, 3 predicted proteins | sample LakMenEpi05May12_FD_150673 | JGI IMG/M metagenome (GOLD analysis project Ga0208597, IMG submission 150673) | Freshwater microbial communities from Lake Mendota, WI - 05MAY2012 deep hole epilimnion (SPAdes) | ecosystem: Environmental > Aquatic > Freshwater > Lake > Epilimnion/Euphotic zone ...
GCGTGCCGTTTGCGGTGGGTGCTCCCGGCGCGGGTTCCAACGGCTACCAGGCCTCCGATGTCGGCATCGTCTCCGCATTCACAGCTCCGCGTTCTAGCACCTCCGAATTCTACCGCCTTTCCGTCCGATGAAAAAATTTCTCCTTGCCCTCGGCTCGCTCCTTTTCGCCGCCAACGCTCACGCGCAATGGAAAACCACGACTTACACGCTCAAAGGAGGCTGGAACTCGATCTATCTACATGGAGATGCTACTTATGGCACTCTCGATAGCCTGCTGCCAGCCTCTGTGCTGGAAGTCTGGCGCTGGAACCCCAATCCAAATCAGGTCGGGTTTACCGAATCTCCGCTGATTCCATCGTCTGGCACTGCAGAGTGGAGTGTCTGGAAACGCGGCATCCCTGCCGAAAGTAACCTCACCCAACTAATCGGCCAGATGGGCTATTTGGTGAAATGTAGCGGCACCAGTTCCGACACCTACAATGTGTCACTGAAGCAGTCGCCCAAACTGCCAGCCAATAGCTGGGTTCGTAACGGCGCCAACTTGCTCGGCTTTCCCACTTATAAAAATGGCAGCACGTACCCGACGATGTCGTCCTATTTTACTACATTCCCCGCGGCGATCGCAGCCAATGCCAAAATTTATAAATACGTTGGCGGTGATCTAGGTCTCGGCAATCCGACGCAGGTATTTTCCACCGGCTCAGAGCGTCTCGATCCTAACCAAGCCTATTGGTTCTCGGCCGAAGTCACTGGTGACTTCTACGCTCCCTTGGAAATCAGCCTGAGCACCAGCGGCGGTCTTCACTTTGGCCGCGGCCTCTCGGACATCAAGCTACGCATACGCAATCGCACGGCTGCGTCAGTCAGTATTACCCTCACCCCTACAGCCAGTGAAGCGGAGCCTTCCTTTCAAACACCCATTGCAGGTTCGGTTTCACTCACGCGTCGCAGCTTTAACGCGATCACGGCTACTTGGAGCGAGGCTGCCTTTGGGGCGTCACAGACCGAGGTGATCGCACCGCAGGACACCGTCGAGCTCAGCTTCGGCATCAACCGTACGACGATGACGGGTCCGGTGGGAGCCTTATACGCCTCGCTGCTGCGGATCACGGAAAGCTCGAATTTGATGGATGTTTATCTTCCAGTCAGCGCGAAGAAAGATTCTCTCGCCGGCTTGTGGGTGGGAGACATCAGCTTAAACAGCGTCAGCAACAAGGTGTCCAATCCCGCCAGCGCGACCGCGACCTTGACCAATGGGGTGGTTACCGGCGTGCAGGTGGCGGGATCGGGCGGCTCGGGCTACACCTCGCCCCCCGTCGTCACCATTACCGCGCCAGCGAACAACGATATGAAGGTGGCGACCGCGACCGCGGCGGCCAACTCCACCACCCGAGTCGTGAGTTCGATCACCTTGGCGGACGGCGGATTTGGCTATCCGACCGCCCCGCTGGTGACACTTAGCGCGCCTACACCAGCGGTTACGGCGACAGCCACCGCTGTCTTGTCGGCGGGAACAGTGGCCTCTTTGACACGAACCCTGGACGGTTCCGCGTATCTGACCCAGCCGACGATCACCGTCGCCGCGCCCGCTGCCAGCAGCCAAGCTACCGCAACGGCGCTACTGACGGGGAAAAGCGTGGGTGTCATCGAAGTGAATAATGGCGGTGGATACTACTCGTCGGCCCCTTCGGTGGGGATTGCCGCGCCGCCTGCGAGGGTGAGAGCCACCGCCACGCTCGGCGGCACAGCGGCAAACTGGACAATTACCAAGGCCGTGGCCGTGGTCGGCACTGGTTATGCCACGGTGCCAGCGGTGACGATTTCCGGCGGAACGGGTAGCGGAGCGACGGCCACCGCCACTCTCGGACTGACTGCGGACAGTTTTTCAATCACTCCGGGAACCATGAGTTATTCGGTGGCGCCAACCGTCACCATCACTGGCGGCGGCGGCACGGGTGCCACCGCCACGGCGCTTCTTACCGGCGGGTCGGTGACTGGCATTACCATCACCAACTCTGGATCCGGTTACACCACCGCACCCTCCCTCAGCTTCACTGGGGGAACGACCACCGGCGGCGATGTCGCGCCTACCGCGGTGGGAAATGCCACTCAATTTACCGTCAGCACCGTGGTCAAGGGAGCGAATGGAACTTACTCGGTGATTCCGAGCACTGTCGTCATCGACGCACCACCCACTGCGATACAAGCCACGGCAACGGCGTCGATCTCGAGCGGTCGGGTGACGGGATTCACCGTGACGAATGGCGGGACCGGCTACACCAGTCCCCCCACGGTGAACCTCAGCGGCGGAGCTTTCGTCCAACCTTCCACGGCGACGTTCACCGCCACCCTCTCCGGCGACAAGGTAACCAGCACTACCCGAGTTTCTGCCGGGGCCGGCTACACCACCCCGCCGACGGTCACCTTCTCGGCTCCCCCGGCCTCGGTGCAGGCGACCGCGACGGCGTCGGTCAGCAATAATCGCGTGACGGGCTTCACCCTCACCAACGCGGGCTCCGGCTACTTTTCCACGCCGACGGTGACCCTAGCGGCGCCGAGTCTTGGGGCGCAGCCAGCATCCGCAGTGGCCCGAGTGAGCAACGGTAAAGTGACGGGCTTCACCATCACTGCCGGTGGCAGTGGATATGGCGTGACTCCCAAGGTGACAATTGCCGCGCCGCCTGCCCAGTCGGGGACGGCCACTCCTGGTCGTTTCAAGTTGCGCACGCTGCTCCATGTGGCGGATAGCGGCGTGACCAAACTGCTCTCCAAGGCCTATCTGGGTCCCTTGGCGGTGGCGCCAAATGAGCTTGGAATCGCCACCTCACAGAGCTTGTTGAAAACTTCCGACCTAGCATCTGCGAAGCGCATTTCTGCGGCACATTTGCCCGCCGGGCGGGTGTTCACGGGCAGCGGCAACGTCACCAGTGGCAGCAGTTTGGCCTGCACCATTTCGCTGCCTTACAACGACCCTACCAATCCCTTTGTCCACCCATTCCATCCAGACCACGACAACAAGGATGCGCGTTTCGAGCCGGTGGGTGAAGGAGTGGAAAGCTACACCGTGAACCGCTCCGTTACCTTTACTTTTACCAGCACGCCGCCATCTGGCGGGGTCGTCGCTGGCTGGGGTAGTAGTGTCATTGGGGGTACCTACCGGGAGATCATCACCGGCCTCCACAGCAGCTCGATCCAACTGGATGGCACCTTCGAACTTCGCCGAGTTTCGGAAATCGGAACCCTTTCTCAGTAAAACAGAACTCTAAACGTCCAACTCTAAACCCTTAACTTTTCCATTCACCAAACCATCATGAAAACGACCTCTCGTATCCTCGCCTTCCTGTTCTTTTCCGGGGCATCGCTGACTGCCGCTGTTCCAGCCACCATCAACTACCAAGGCATCGTCGCCGACTCCGCAGGGAACCTGCTCGCACCGAGTCAGCCGTTCAACCGCAAGGTCATCTTCCGGATTTTTGATGCCTCAACGGGCGGCACCCGCCTTTGGACTGAGGAGCAAACAGTGACGATTTACAAAGGTGAGTTCAGCGTGCTTTTGGGCGCGGGCACCACCGCCACCGGCACCGCTGCCTCAGAGACCCGCCCCGCGTTCGACACGGTTTTCACCGCAGCTGCCACCAATCGCTTTATTGAAATCATGGTGGACAACGGCGATGGCGTCATCAACGCGAGCGATTCCCCGATCAGCCCGCGCCAGTCGATCACCTCTGCAGCCTTCGCTTTCCGTTCTCAGGTGGCCGAATCGATCCTCAGCGGTTCCGATCTCACCATCACGCCCACATCCGGCACCGCATCCAACTATGGCCTCGGCTGGTATGGCAGCGGCCGGCAATGGAACGGTTTCTCGGTTGACGGGCCGGTGCTCTATGGCAATAGCGGTGGTGTTTTAGGCTCCAATGCGAGTGGTAACCGCAATACCGCTTTGCTTTGGGATGCGTCGGGCCGAGTCGGCATTGGTGCCATCGGTGACTTTCGGGATACGAACAAATTAGTTTTACAAGGGAATGATCCCAATACTCCCGCTCAACAAATGATGATCCGTGGCAATTCCGACGCCAGCAAGCGACTTCTCATTGGATTCGACACCACCAACAATCGCGCGACCCTCCAGTCCTACACTGCGACCAGCACTACCGGTCCGTTGTTACTCAATCCTGTTAGCGGCTTGGTCGGTATCGGCACCAGTTCACCCTCGGCTCGCCTCAGCGTCGAAGGATCGATCAGTGCAACCGGCTCGGGCGGTTACATTTTTGGAACTGGCGGCGATGTTGACGGCGGCTTGTTCTCACCTTCCGACGGGGTGGTCACGCTCAAGACCAACGGTTCTGATCGTCTGCGCGCGGATGCGAACGGTCTGGTCAGTGTTGGCGGCAAGTTCGGTATCGGCACCACGACCCCAACGGCGAAACTAACCATCTCCGATGATGGCGTGTCAGAGGCTGGCACATTCGGTTCTGTGCAAATTAACCGAGCCGCCACGGGCCACACGGGGGCGCATCTGAGCTTATGCCGAGTCGGGCAGAACGATTTTGGGTTGGGCTACGGTCAGTCCTCCAGCATGGCTGGTTTTGGACCAGGGACGGGGGCAGCATTCAGTCCTACCTGGCTTGCGTTTGATACCGTCGGCAGGGTCGGTATCGGTAAAATGCCCGTCAGTCCTTACAGACTCGATGTGGAGGGTCAGGTTCGCATATCTCAGCAATTGAACGTGGATGACAGCATCGTCTTGGGTCACAACGATTTAATTTATGGCAAAACCAATACTGGAGAGGATCAGGGCGCCTTTTGGCCGCGGGGGGCCAATAATGGCACTTACCTTAACTACGGATCCGGCGGTCTTTTCATCCGTGACAATGACCATAATAGTAAGATGCAAATAACCAACGATGGTATTGTCCAGATGGGTACGACCGGGACTTCTGCCAGGCTGTGTATTGGCAAAAAAACCACTCCTAGCATTAATATCATCGGCTATCTCGACACCGGCGGCGGCCAGTCGGGTGATTCTAACCAAACCCGCGACCTATCCATTACAGCTGAAGGGATGATTCTTGGAGAAATTGTTGCTGTTTTCTCGGATCTCCGAATCAAAACGGATCTACATGCAAGCGATGCAGCTAAGGATCTGGAAACTCTGAAAGGAATCGAAATTACCAATTACCATTACAAAGATAAGCTTGCTAGCGGTAACGGCCCGCAGAAGAAGGTGATCGCGCAGCAGGTTGAGGCGGTTTATCCGCAGGCGGTGGTCCAAACGACAGGTGTTGTGCCAGATCTCTTCAAGAAGGCTGCGGTGAAGGACGGCTGGGTGGAACTGGCGACTGATCTCAAGAAAGGCGATCGGGTCAAACTCATCGGCAAGAAGGCTGAGGCGATTCACGAGGTGCTGGAAATCCGTGACGGTGCCTTCCGCCCGGATGGCCAAGTGGTTGACGAGCAAGTGTTCGTTTACGGCCGCGAGGTGAAAGATTTCCGCACGGTGGACTACGATGCGATCTCAATGCTCAATGTATCCGCCACTCAGGAATTGGCCCGCAAGCTGGAGACCGTGCAGGCTGAGAACGCCGCGCTGCGCCGCGAGCTTGCGGAACAAGCTAAGCACGCCGCCGCAAAGGCTGATGCGGATGCTGCCCAAAATGCCAGACTCGTTGCGCTCGAGAAACTGCTGGCTGAGAAGGCTGGCGGTCTCCAAACCGTCACGCTCAAGGCCGGAAAGTGAAGATTGATTTCTGGATGCATGGGTTCAACTGCCCGCTCGTCGCACCCGCCGCTCACTGAATAACCTCAACTTACTATTGTGAATCCATTCTCCCGTAATCTTGTTTTAAACCTAGTGCTCTTGGCGTTTGCTCCGCTCGCGCTGGCACAGAACTTCTCGCTGAACGTCTCGCAGCAGAACCGCTTGTATTATCCCTTCAACGGGTCGGGAACGGCTGCCACTGCTTATGGCCCGCCGGGAAGTGTGAGCCTGCCCATCAGTAACACCGTAGCTTTGCCTGCCACGCTTGGCAGTAACAACCAAGGCATGGGTCAGAGTAGCGGCTCGTCGCGAGCAAGAACGACTATCGCACCCTATTACCCGAGCAATACCACCCGCGACCTCAGCACAGCGGCGGGCACCACGCTAGTATTACGCAGTAGCACGTTTGGCGGCGTTTTCGCATCAGGCCTGCCGCGCTACATGATGGGCGATGAAATCACGGCGCCTCTCACGAGGGCGGATCTGACCACGGTGGCACCCGCCGGCTACTGGCGTCCGATGCCCGTGCAGCCAGGAGAAGGATTTTTAACTTCAGGGACTGTCCCCACAATCACGATCCCTACCAGCACTGTCAACGTGACCTCCAGTAGCACGGACTCGCGCCTAGTGACGGTGGCGAGCGTGCCTGCTGCCTTGGTGAAGGGGGCTTCCTTGCTGGGGCAGCCGATTATCGATATCACTGGTACGACGGTGACTTTGGCGGATTTTGCCAATACTAACATCACGAGCAGCGTCGCCAGCACCATCACACCGGCGCTGAATTATTACTACAGTCCGCACGCTGAGAAGTGCTTTGCCTCGCAGCCGGGGCAGGTCAGCGTCAGCTGGGTTTCCAATGTGGCCAGCGGCGGATTCTATGAGATCATGACCGAGACCTTCTCGGTGTCATCCACCTCAGCTAAACCGATCCGGACCATTTACTGGAACCAGCGCGGATTCGACGCGCCGCCAGTGACCATCACCGATCCCAACATCATGGCGGTGAATCCGGTTTACAATCTATTCGTGCCCAAGGCAGTGACCAATGAGGTGATCTCACCGGGTGATACTCCGTCCGCGCCGCCGATTTATAGCACGCTAAAATTTAACAAGGTGGGTGCGACGGCCCAATTGAGCGCCTACAACGTGGAAGGCCGGATCTTCGTCGAATACCTCGGCAAGGCCCGGGTCGGTAACAGCGTCTTCACCTACGTCGGATCGGACGTCGTAGAAATCATCCGTCAGGCGGATACAAACTACACCTCGGTCAGTCTCGGCAAGGAGATCCTGCCGCATGACGGCAGTTCGGGTGAGCTCATCGCCTCGCCGGTCAACAGCGGATCCACGGCCGCTTACTACGCGGCTGTAACCAAAAGCGATGGTTCGACGAGTTACTATGCCGAGCGAGCCACCAGCAGCGCCAATGATCCCGATAATGGTAATGCCAGCAGCACCACCGCTTATAACGATGTGAAGTTTTATTGGCTCGAAAAGGGCGATTACGGGATCAATTGGCCGATTTACAAGGATGCCTACTGGCTGCGCTGGTCGCCAGACCTGACGGATTACACCTTCCAGACAGTAGATGCTGGCGGGAGCACGGCAGACACGGGTTTGAAATTCACTAGTGGATCTCTGCCGTCGATTGTGTATCAGGACGATCCTGCCGGGGCCGAGGCGAGTATGGATGCGCTGTCGCAATCAATCATCGTGAATCCGGGTCCCGATGGGCGGAACCGCAGCCTGCTGAAGTTCACCGCCGCGGGCACACCGTGGTATGTGAACCTCTACACGCAGGCGGAAACGCGTTCCACCCAACTGGCTACTTCCTTTAGGACGGACAACAACGTGACCACCGTTACTGTGGACAGCACCGTGGGTCTTGAAGTGGGGATGTTTGTTTCCGGCACTGGTTACTCCGGCACCATCGCAAGTATCATCGATGGAACACGCTACACGCTCAATCCAGCGGTGACGGCGGTTCTTCCGACGATTCCAAATCCGAGCTTTGAGCAGTATTCGTTGGATAATTATTGGTATCAATCGTCTCAAGACATCCCCGGTTGGACATTTGTGGGGCAGCGCGGCGTGCAAAGGAGCAATGGGTATGTTATGATGGAGAATAGTATTGTTCCGGACGGACAATTTGGGGTGTTTATGCAGAATACCGCGTCGGCAACGACAACCGTGACCGGACTCATCGCCGGTTTAACTTACGAAATTCAGTTCAGCGTAGCCAGAAGAAATTATGATGTCGCTGTTCAATTGCCTTACACGGTTTCTGTGAACGGAATTACCCGGTTGAGTGAAACGTTGGTATATTCGGGCACTTCTGCTGTATTTTCAGCCAGAACGGTGTCATTCACGGCCACCGGATCCACCGCCAGCCTGAGCATTTCCACCGCGCCAGTAGGCGATGCTACTCTGCTGCTTGACAACTGGCATATTCGATCAACCGCGACTTACACCGTGGAAAGCGATCAAACGGCGAGGATTGTGGAGACCACGGCGGCGACGGTGGGTGATCGCATCGCACCTCCAGCTGGTCACGAGTTGGGAGGCTACATTTCGAGCGGAACTTGCTATTATCCAGCCGGTTATGTCGATCCCTTCACTCAAGGGATGGATGCTGCGAACAAGGGTGCGATTATTCCAGTCAATGCCAAGACGGGCAACAATACACTCACCGTGAGGTGGTTTAAGAAGGTGCCTGCTCCCTCATCGCAGTTTGGCGATTTTTACGTGCCAGGCAAAATTGGGCGCTACACGGTTTCCTACCCAAGCAATCCCACGCAGCTCGTCATCGCCCAAGGCGTGGGCACGGGTGATCTCACCGGCGCGGAGGCATTGGGCTCAGTTTATTATCAAAATGATTCGACTAAAACCGGTTACAATCCGAACGAAGAGCATGCCTTCATGCTCGGTGGCCGAGCCTACGCGCTGCGCGATGATCTCAATCTAACGGCGGCGGGTGCGACTTACACCTCGGAGCCTTACCTGCTGCTGGCGCATACCAATGCGGTTGATAAGCGGCCAGCGATGAAAGCCTACAAGGTCGTGAGAACCGATGCGACTTACACTTTCAATTACACCGCCACGGCAGGCACCTTGTTAGTAAAACCCTATCCCTTGCCACTGCTGCCTCTTGCGATGGTGGGCACGGGTGATGCGGCCACCGCCAAGGATCTTGAAATCGTCGGCGCCGACGCGCCGGTCAACACCGCGGTGCAGTCTGCGGATGCCTACAAAGGATTCACCTTCAAGGACCGCAAGGGCTTTACTTGGATTCACCGGGGGCCGCATGCGACGGGCACGCCGACCTTGACGATGAAACTCTATTACAAGAGCCAGGATGGCTTCTTCATCCCGGGAATGAGCAGCCAACCGCCGGTGGGAACCATCCTTCCGTTCCTGCGCAACGCCGCACGCACGGGCCAATTGCTGACGACCAACCTGATTGACGCCAATCCCGCGGGTGGTGCTGGTCAGATCGATGAGCCGCTGTCCATCACGTACACTCCAGCGTGGCCGACGGCGGTGCCGGAACTCGCTGTGGGAGAGTCGCTTACTCTCGCCAAATATGGCCTGCCTCAAGTGCGCGGCCAAGCCAGCGCGCAAATCTATTATCAGGGCTCGATTGCCCGGGACACCACCAACAGCGCCACCGCCAAGGCAAGCGTGATGCTCCACGACCCGACCCGCGAGAAGACCTATGCGCTCAGCGACAATGGTCTGGCCAGTCTGCCGAGCTCCATTTCCACCACCAGTCACGAAGGCAAGACCTACTTCCAGGGACTATCGCCGTCGCTGCAACAGCGCATTTACTTTGATCCGCTGCGTGGCGGTAAGGGGATGCTCGTTTTCAAGGGGGAATTCCACGACGCAATCGCGGGTGAAGACTACCTCGATCTCAATGTTCTCACCGCCGCTGAGCTCGCCAAGCTCAAGGCACTGGTGCCCGCCGGGAACAACGATAAAACCTCATGGGATGCCGCGCTCGATGGTCTATCGACGACGGTGGAAACATTCATTGAAGACCCCTCCAAGCTGGGCACCTACAAGGTCGGTAGCACCGCCACAGTAGGCGGGACCGCCCTTGCGGAAATCACCAACCCGGACACGGCGGTCGATAGCTACGCGGTGACCGCCACCGGCAAAGGCACGGGGTATGTGACGATGGTGTTTGGCAATGGCAACGCTTTCACTCCCGAGGGTGATCCGGTGCAGGTCAAGGTATTCAAGGTGGCGGACCGCCTCTATACGGGTGATCTCAAGGTCGTGAGTTCCAGCAACCCGCTGGACGAGCAAGTGAGTCTTCGCCACAGCGGTGACTTTGCCGCCAAGCCCGAGGAGTATGAATTCGATTGGCGGTGGACGACGGGTGCTGCGAGTGCGCCTGCGGTTTATCGTTCTGAGTTGGGAAGCAAGCTGGGTGCGGCTGCGACTTGGCAAATCTACACCTGCCCGGGAGCCAGTTTGCCGACCGCCGCCCAATACGCTAGCATACCCGCCAGCCGTGCAGCCACCTTGCCGCGCAGCGTGGAGATCCGGCCGGCAGCCAAGGCCGTTGGCATTTACACCCCGACCAACGTGAATGGCAACACGGTCAGTTTGGCCAATACATCCGCCATTATGCCAGGTATGATGGTCAGTGGCAATAGCTTGAACGGTTGGGCGACGGTGGTGAAAGTCATCAGCAACACGCAGATCGAACTTTCACAGGTCCCAAGTGACAACACCTCGCAGATCTCTGTGGTTTCGGCGACTTACAGCGATGAGGATGCAGCCAATGGTTATCCAAGCGTGGTTTTGAAATCCAGTTCTGGTGTCGATTTCACGTCGGGTGTCCCCGGCGATATCGTCTTCAGCGCCACACTTGGAAGCTTTGACGGCATGGTTCTTTATGTGAACGGCAACGCCGCATTGGCTCACAATGTACCGACTACCGGGTTGGAGCAGAGCAGCGCCGGAACCGGGCTTTCTGCCGCAGGCCTCTCCAAGCAGTTTAAAATCGCACCGAGCTTTTTCACCAAAGGTGTCAATACCATCGAAGTAGCGCTTTACACCACGGCTGACGTCAACACGACCAGCTCAGTCCAGTTTTTGATCGAGGCCGCCACCGAGACCGACATGGTCTCCAGCGGTGGTAGCGTTTGGCAGATCCCGAGCGACCCGAATGGGATTCTCAGCAACACCGCGATCGTCGGTGGCGAGGTCACCAATCCGTTCGGTGGTCCTCAGTTTGTCCTCAATGACCGCTGGTTCACCGTGCGCTACCGTCCTAAGGCAAGTGCGGGCAATGTGCTCGGCTCGACCAATTGGTCGCGCTGGATGCCGGCGCAGTTCAACGAGGGCTGGATCAAGCGCGTGCTTGCTGGGATCAATCCGTTCTCCCAGCGGGTGACCGATCTTTATAACAATGCGGTCAACACCGATGTGAGCGTGGTCACCCAGGCTGGCAAGCGCTGGGAAGGGGACATCGCCCTGACCATGGACAACGTGGACGATGTCGGGTTGATCGAAATTTACGAGACCGTGCTCAACCGTGCCAAGGCCATGAGCATCGACGCCAGCACCAACGATCCGGACACCAACAACGCCCTGATTCTAGCCGCCGGCTACCTCAATGATCTTTATATGGTCCTCGGCAACGAGGCGTATTCAGATGCGGCTAACCCCACGATCTCGCTCGATGACGGGTCGGTCAATACCAGCCGCTTCAGTTTCGAGGGTCAGGTTGCCAGCTCGATCGACGAGGAACTCGCGCTGCTGCGCGGTCGCGACGACAGCGTGAGCCCTGGGGTGGTGACCGCACCCGCTTATAATCGCCTCTACTGGAACTACACCGGCGGCATCAACAGTGGCGAGTCGCTCTACGCGACGAACTACAACATCAAGGAGAAATCCGGCAGCAGCACGGCCAATGGCGTGATCGATGAGTCCGACGCGCAATGGATGTTCCCTCAAGGTCATGGTGATGCCTACGGCCATTTCCTGACGGCGCTGACCGGCTACTACCGTTTGCTAAATAATCCATACTTCACTTGGACGCCGCGCGCCGAGGCGGTCACGGTGATGGGCCAGGCGGTGACCATCGACTATCGAGACGAGCGCAAGTTCGCCGCCACGGCCGTCAGTTTGGCCCGCACCTCGCAGCAGGTTTGCGAGCTGGTTTACCGGAAAAATTATCAGGACGACACCGCCAGCGGGTGGGAGCATTTCTCTGACGACGCATCCGGCTGGGCGCTGGACGATACGGTGAGTCGATCGAGCCAAGGCGCTCTGTTTAACTGGGCGCTGGGTAATGCCTTGCTGCCGGCGGAAGACACCTTCCACACTGGCGTTCAGAAGATCGACCGCTCCACTGTGCCCGAACTCGGTGAACTCGAGTCCCTGGCGACGAGCTTCCAGACGACGCTGGACAACGCTGACGCACACCTCAATCCGCTGGGGCTGAGTCCCGGCGCGATCGCCTTTGACATCTCGCCCGACGAGATGAAGGCTGGTAAATCCCACTACGAGCAAGTTTACAGCCGCGCCTTAGCCGCGCTGAACAACGCTGCGGGCTCCTTCGAGCAAGCGGGCCGTATGACAGCTTCCCTCAGGCGCCAGCAGAACACGGTGGATGACTATAGCTCGGCCATCAGCGACCAAGAAGCGGCGTATGTGAGCCAACTGATCGAAATTTACGGCGCGCCCTACGCGGGCGACATCGGACCCGGCAAGGTTTACGCCCAGGGCTATGCCGGTCCGGATCTTGTCAACTGGTTCGTGGTCGATCGGCCGTTCGCATCCACCCCGCTGGCGATTACCGATACAGTCAGTCCCGCCACTGTTGCGATCAAGGTGCCGACGCCCACTGCCATCGATGATTTCACCGGCAAATCAATTCCAGATATCATCAGTCAAAGTAACGATTCGACGCAAGTGATGGTTCAGGAAGTGACCGTGAATCCCAACGAGTTCATCCAATACTCGGATGTTTACCGCACAGGCATGGGAGCGCGCTCCGAGGCTGGCGAGCTGCAGACCGCATTGATGGAGTCGCACTTAGCTTACCTTGATCTGCTTAATGCCATCGGCGGGATCGAAGACTGCAACCGTGATTTCGTGCGCGAGGCGCAGCTGCTCATCGATACCATCGACAATCACGCCAACCAACTGGCCACCAGCGACAAGATCAACGCCAACCTGTTGCTCAAAGCCAAGGTGATAACGGCGCTCGAAGCCACGGCCGAAGGGACTGAGGCGCTTGGTGAGTTTTATGGAGAAAATGCCGATGCATTGGCGGAATCCCTGCCGAAAGTCGCGGGCCTGTCTTTCGACGCCACCTCGGCGGTGCGCGGAGCGATCAAACTGAGCGGCGTGATGTTGGACAATGCCTTGGTCTTCACATCGCTGGCGTTCAACAACACCATCCGAGGGCTCGCAACGGAAATGGAAAGCCAGCAAATGGATCTCGATTCGTATTTAGTCGAGCAGGAATACAAACTTGAGGCCGTGCAACTGGCCTACGAGGTTGAGCAAAAGTATCGGGAAATGACCGGCATGCTTTCATCACTGGCAGGCCCTGCAGCTAAGCTGCAAATGGCCAATGAGCGGGTGCGCGGCGTGCTAGCCAAAGGGATGCGGGTGCTCGCCGAGCGTGAGTCATTCCGGATCCGAGCGGCCGCCATCATCCAGGGCTACCGCACCAAGGATCTGTCATTCCGCTTGTTCCGTGACGAGTCGCTCGAACAGTATCGCAGCCTGTTCGATCTCGCCAGTCGCTACAGCTACCTTGCAGTGAAGAGCTACGACTACGAAACCGCGTTGCTAGGCAGTAGCCAAGGCCAGCAGATCTTCAATCGCATCGTGGCCTCACGCTCGTTGGGGGATCTAACCGGCGGAGTGCCGCAGGCTACTACCAGCACGCTGGGCGACGCCGGTCTCGCTGGCACCTTGGCTCAAGTAAACGCTGATTTCTCGGTGGCTAAGGGTAGGCTTGGGATTAACAACCCCGACCAATATGGCACGGTCTTCTCACTCCGCTCCGAATTGTTCCGCTTGCTGAACAGTCCCGACACGACGGGCGACGACGATGCATGGCAGCAAACGCTGGAGCAGCACATGGTGGCCAATGTGGCAGGTGATAGCGATGTGGCCAAGTATTGCCGTAACATCACCAAGCCGGACGGAACGGCGGTGCCTGGGATCATCATTCCCTTCAGCAGCACTATACAGCACGGCTTGAATTTCTTCGGCCTAGACTATGCGGCAGGTGATCACAATTACACGCCGAGCAACTACGCCACCAAGATTTACAGCGTCGGCATCGCCCTGCCGGGTTACAGCGGGATGGATAGCTACGCTTCCGGTATCGCGGGTTCAGGCGCAGCGGATACCACCAGTGCCAACGCCCTGGGGGCCACGCCCTATGTCTATCTTATTCCCTGCGGCAACGACAGTATGCTGGCTCCGCCTCTGGGTGACACCAACACGGCCCGCACTTGGACTGTCCAGGACCAAGCCTTGCCGCTGCCTTACAACCTCGGCGGTACGTATTTCAACAGCACTCAGTTCTTCAACGCCAACGGCACCCTTAGCGAGCAGCCTTGGATCATCCGCAAACACCAGGCCTTCCGTCCCGTGGCGGATGCAACGATGTTTTACGGCAGCGTGCCTCAGGAATTCACCAATACCCGACTGATCGGCCGCAGCGTGTGGAACAGCCGCTGGAAGATCGTGATTCCTGCTTACACCCTGCTTAAAGATGAGCAGACCGGTCTCAACCGCTTTGCTGCTAGCGTTAAGGATATTCAGCTTTTCATCCGCACTTACTCGCATTCTGGGAATTGATTAGAAAACCGAGAGAAATCATGCGGATCAGGTCCTCCTGTTTCGGCATTTTGCCGAGTTACCACTAAACTACAGCCCGGTCAGCAAGATTCCATCGTCCTTGTTTATGAAAAATCTTAAATTCCTTTGTGTTCCGTTCTTCGTTTTGCTGGCTTGGCTTGGCTGGCGTTGGATGGATCCACTAAGCGCTGTCCAAGCTGACAAACCATCGGTTGCCATCGCGAAGGGCGACGCCCCGACTAAGATCGAGAATGATCCCGTGAAGATTTTCCAGCGGGCGTTTTGGACGAGCCCGACGAGCGAGGACACGATCCTGCACGCCGAGCGGCGCGAGTGGAGCGGCGCGGATGGGCTGAAGAAA
>Ga0208597_1000546_pt1 | contig 14936 bp, 9 predicted proteins | sample LakMenEpi05May12_FD_150673 | JGI IMG/M metagenome (GOLD analysis project Ga0208597, IMG submission 150673) | Freshwater microbial communities from Lake Mendota, WI - 05MAY2012 deep hole epilimnion (SPAdes) | ecosystem: Environmental > Aquatic > Freshwater > Lake > Epilimnion/Euphotic zone ...
TGTTTGCGCCTGCGGCTTTAAGTACTGTTATATAACTGCTCTTCGTGACAGAATTACTCCCCTTTGTATTTTGAACCGTTAACGAAACCGGATAAACCCCTGGCGTTTGGTATGTCACCGTAGGGTTCTGAGTTGATGCACTTGGCTGAGAAGAGCCTGTAAATGTCCATGACCAAGCCGTTGGTAGGGACTTACAACTCAAATCATAAAACTTCACTGATTGACCGGCGCAAATCACTTGAGCACTCGATGTAAATGTTGCCACAGGTGCTACCGATGATGGTGTTATTCCCGTTGCAATTAAATTACTCGTCGATACATTTGTCGTTCTAGGACTGGTTCCCGAAGTAAGGTAGGAATGCATACGCGTCTTTTGTAATTTGGTAAACAAACACTGACAAGAACCATTGGAGTAATCCATATAATCTTCCCACAAATCCAATTTATCAGGGGAATCCGTACTACAACTATTGCCGGCTGCTGGACAGTTCGCATTGGTAAATGGGCCCGTTGCCGGAGGCGTATCGTCTACTTTGTCGCCGTTATTACAATCGTCTTGAAATACATGATACAAACCCAACCAATGTCCTACTTCGTGTGTGAGGGTACGACCACTGTCTGATGCCACTGCTGTTCCGATGGTTCCCACGCGATCCGATTTCATAACAATCCCGTCTTTACTAAATTTTGCAGTCCATGGAAAAACGGCATAACCTAATACTTCACCGCCACCAGTTCCCCCACTAATTGAAGAAACAACCCAAATATTCAAATACTTTGTATAGGGCCAAATAATTAACGATTTTACAGGCTCGGTCGCCATATCCATTTGGACACCCGCCGAAGAATAAACACGATTTATACCATCTGTACAATTGCCATTAGGGTCGATTTTTGCCAGCTCAAATTTGATCTGACAATCAGCTGCTAAGCCCGCAAATGCTGAACGCAATTTGTTGCGATTGCTATTTAACAAATTGAAATCCTCATTCAAAACGCGCATTTGATCCAAAATTTGTTCGCGGCTAATATTTTCAGCCCCATTGGTGTGAATCACATGAAAAACTACAGGAATAGTATAGATCGCAGCCCTTGATTCCACTTTCTTGGAATCCGCCTCAGCATTCATCTGATCTTCCAGCAATTTTGCTTCAGGATGCTCTTGTACAATGCGGTCATAATGCATGTCGCTACCACATTTGTGTTGTGATTTTGCGATATTTACAATACTTAAAAAAGCGAAGGCCGCGGTTAAATTAATCTTACTCAGTCTCATTTTCGTTCGCAAATTAAATTCAAAGTTTCAAGGGTTGGCTTAGTTATATGTAAAATCACTGACATCAATTTTCAATAAAGGGTTGTCTTTGACCGATCAAAAGCATCTTTAAAGTGCATGATTTGCTTGCAGTAAGGCGTAATTGTCACCGCCAAAATATCAAACCGAAATTTTCCAAAATATTTATTTTTAATCATGTAATCCGTTGCCGCTATCCCGATGTTCTTCCATTTCTTGGAATTTACCGCTGTTTCCGGAGGTGCAAAAATAGATGTGCTTCTACATTTCACCTCAATAAATATCAACACATCTCTTTGCCTACCGATAATATCAATCTCCTTATGCCCACTTCTCCAATTATTATGTAAAACTTCAAAACCCTGCCTAACCAACCAATCACGCGCTTGTTTTTCGCCCCAATCTCCTACCTGTTTTTTGGAAACATTCATCGCCCAAAAATGTTCCATACGCTCAATTTCCATATTCACGATTTCAAAAATGTCACCCTTATTTCGAATTATCAAATGCAACCCTCCGTTTTGGCTAAATTTGCAAAATGTTGAATTGTCAGTTGCATTTATTACAAAATCAGACCTACGAAGAAACCTGGGACTTCCAGCGATCTCTTTTTGATGCGATGATTCAGAACAAATCCAATCAACAACCAACAGAACCCCTACATCTAATCATGATTGAGCACCCGCACGTGTATACGTTTGGAAAAAGTGCAGACCGAGAGAATTTGTTGGCAACTGACGAGGCGCTCACGGCAATGGAAGCCAAGGTGTACGACATAGAGCGCGGGGGCGATATTACCTATCACGGACCAGGACAGTTGGTGGTTTACCCTATTTTCGACTTAGAGGCGCTCAATATGGGCGTAAAGCGATTTGTAGAGGGCATCGAAACTACAATTATCAATACCCTGGCGGATTATGGGATTGGGGCGGGTGTTATTAAGGACAGAATTGGCGTTTGGATCGACATCGACCAACCCACTGAGCGAAAAATTGCCGCGATTGGTATCAAATGCAGTCGTTTTGTCAGTATGCATGGCCTCGCGTTAAACGTAAATACCGACCTCGGCATGTTCAATCATATCGTGCCTTGCGGCATTGTAGATAAGGGCGTTACGAGTATGGAAAAAGAATTGGGCGGAAAAATTGACATGTTTGCCGTAAAAGAAAAAATGGGCAAGCATTTTGAGAGTACCTTTGGCCTAACAATAACAAACAAATGAACAGTAAAACCATTCGCACCCTCATCATCGTAGGGGTAGTATTAATCGCCTTTTTGTGGATCAAAGGAAGTTTCAACTCATTGGTTGACAACGACGAAAAACTAACCAACTCATGGAACAACGTAGAGGTAGCCTACCAAACCCGCGCAGACAAAATCGTGCAAATTGCCGAGGCCGTAAGCGCTGAAGCCAAATTTGAAAAAACCACTTTAACTGAAATTACGAATGCAAGAGCTAGCGTTGGGCAGATCAAAGTGGGCAATGAACAACTCACTCCTGAGAGCATTGACAAAATTGCCATGACGCAACAATCGGCTTTGAGTAGATTGATGGTGGTTATGGAGCGCTACCCCGACTTGAAAGCCACCAAAGGTTATGAGAATTTGCAATTTGAAATTTCTGAATCCGAAAACATGATTCGAACCGCCAGAACTGATTACAATGCAGCGGTACTGCAATACAATTTGAACGTGCGTAAATTCCCAAGCAACATCTTTGCAGGTATTTTTGGATTTGAAAAGAAATCAGGATTTGCCTCAGACAAAGGCTCCGAAAAGCGCGTAAACATCAAAGACGCATTGAAAGATTAATAATGTCGTTCCAATTTTCCTCTCTTTTTAATGGTTTGATGCATGCCACCGGCCTAAAAAAACGCATTAAACTCTTCACAGAAACAGAGGAATCTGAAATCGTTGCGGCGATTGTTGAAGCTGAAAATCGGACATCTGCCGAGATTCGAGTTCACATCAGCCATTCATATCAGCCCACCGATGCGGTAAATGCGGCTACCAAAACTTTCAAAAAGTTGGGAATGCACAAAACCGTAGACCGCAATGGCATATTGATTTACCTGGCTCCTTATACCAAGCAATTTGCCATTTTGGGTGATGAAGGCATCAACAACAAAGTCGCTCACGGCCAATGGGACCAAATGCGCGATGCGATGCAGAATCATTTCCAACAGCAGCAATTTAAAACGGGCGTTTTGCTAGGCATCGAAGAGTCAGCGACCCTTTTATCACAATATTTTGCCCCTGGCGATATCAATCCAAACGAACTAAGCAATGAGATTTCCAATGGCAATTGAGGCAAAGATCTTCGCGGACGTATCAAATACGGTGAGGTTGGCGATACTTGCCCTATTCGTCAGCTGCATGGGTTCACTAAAAGCAGAGCAAACCCTACCGGCCTACAAAGGTCACGTGAACGACTATGCCAACGTCTTAAGTGCGGCCCAAATCAAACAACTGGACGAGATACTTTTTGCTTACGAAGATTCTACATCGTCCCAAATTGCAGTGGTTCTTGAACCCAGTGCCAACGGACTTGCAGCAATAGATCGTGCGATGTTCCTTGCCAGAGGTTGGGGCGTGGGACAAAAGAACAAAAACAATGGGATCCTGCTGTATATCGCAATTAACGATAGAAAATTCTTTACCGTTACGGCAGATCAAATGCAAGACAAACTCGGTGCGAGCCGTTTGGGTCAGATCGAAAACGATTTCCTAGTTCCTAACCTGCGAAACCAAGATTATTTTACTGCCATAGCCCAAACGACGCAAGCATTTGAAAAAGCCTTAATGGGTAAATTCAAGGGCAAAGCGACAAGAAAACGTAAAAGTGGTACCCGCGGTTGGGTAAGTATCGTGGTTGCTATCGTATTGTTAATCATTATGTCGCGCGGTGGCGGTGGAGGCGGTTATCGCCGCAATGGGCGCTACAATACCGGACTCGGTGCGTGGCCCCTATTCATGGGTGGTTTTGGCGGCGGTGGATTTGGCGGCGGAGGCGGCGGAAGTGGATTTGGTGGCGGAGGATCTAGTGATTGGGGTGGTTTTGGCGGTGGCGGTGGATTCAATGGAGGCGGTGCCGGCGGAAGTTGGTAATCAACCCGCGTTTCCCCTAGGAATTTTCTGAATAAATCTTTCTTTCCGATGCATTGTTTTGTACCTTTGCAAATCCATGAAAAACAATGTTTCTGAGCACATTCACCAGCCCGATGCCAATCAACCCAGCATCGAAATTTTGGGCGCTCGGGAACACAATTTAAAATCAATCGATCTAACCATTCCAAGAAATAAACTCGTCGTTTTTACGGGACTTTCAGGATCGGGCAAAAGTTCACTTGCATTCGATACCCTTTTCGCGGAAGGTCAGCGACGTTATCTCGAAAGTTTTAGCGCCTATGCCCGTCAGTTTATTGGGGATATGAAGCGCCCGGATGTCGATAAAGTGCGAGGCCTCAGCCCCGTAATCAGCATCGAACAAAAGACCGTTAGCAAAAACCCAAGAAGTACCGTTGGCACAGTAACAGAAGTATACGATTTCCTTCGCCTGCTCTTTGCCCGTGCCGGAGAAGCCGTGAGTTATATCAGCGGTGAAAAAATGGTAAAACTGACCGAACAGCAAATCATGGATGCCATGGTTCAAAAGTTCGACACCCAAAAAGTAGCCATCCTCGCACCCGTTGTGAAAGGACGTAAGGGAAATTACCGCGACCTGTTTGAGCAAATCAAAAAGAAGGGCTACAATAAGGTTAGAGTGGATGGGAAAATCACCGACATTACAGGCAGCATGCAGGTGGATCGATACAAAATCCACGATATCGAAGTGGTGATAGATCGCTTGCAAGTGCAAAGTGGATCCACGGGACGACTTACCGAAAGTGTGAAAATTGCCATGAAAATGGGCAGTGGAAACATGATGGTGTTAGACGCAGACGATCAGCTTGTGCATTTTTCTCGTTTCTTGATGGACCCCATTAGTGGCCTCAGTTACGATGAGCCTCAACCAAACTCATTCTCCTTCAATTCTCCCTACGGTGCTTGTCCAACCTGCGAAGGCATGGGCGAAACCGCGGAGGTTAATATCGATTTTATCATCCCCGATCGCAGTAAATCTATCAATCGCGGGGGGATCGTTCCGATTGGTGAGCTTAGAGAAAACTGGACGTTTAGCCAACTTCGCGCCCTTGCAAAAGTGCTAGATTTTAGCCTCGCCGATCCAATCTCAAAACTCAGCGATCAGCAAATTCAGTGCATACTTTATGGCTACGATGAACCCATCATGGTTAGTCATATCAACCATCAAGGTCAAAAGAAATCCTACGAATCTCAATACAAAGGGGTAGTTCATTATATCACAGAGAATTATTTTGAATCCGAGGACGACAAACTGCGTCAGTGGGCAGAAGAATTCATGCACCAAAAGCCCTGTGAAACCTGTCACGGCGCCCGATTGAAGCAAGAATCACTGCATTTTATTATCGCCGAAAACAACATCGCCCAGCTGAGTAACATGAATATCGATGTGCTCACAAACTGGTTCCATGCTGTGCACGATAAACTTACGGAAAGACAAACTACCATTGCCACCGAACTGATTAAGGAAATCAAAAGTCGTCTCGATTTCTTGGTCGGCGTTGGCCTGGGATACCTCACCCTAAATAGCCCCGCAAGAACTTTATCGGGCGGAGAAGCGCAGCGTATTCGTTTGGCAACCCAAATTGGAAGCAAGCTGATGAATGTGCTTTATATTTTGGATGAGCCGAGTATTGGATTGCATCAGCGCGACAATGAACGATTGATTCAGAGTTTGCGGGATTTGCGCGACATGGGCAATACGGTTTTGGTGGTAGAGCACGACAAGGACATGATGCTTGCCAGCGATTGGTTGGTGGAGATTGGTCCTAATGCCGGCGTTCATGGCGGTCAGATCGTTGCCAGCGGCGAGGTCAAAGATTTTATTCAATCCGATGCGATTACGGGCAAATACCTTCGCGGAGAAGACAGCATTCCTGTCCCTCAAAAACGAAGAAAGGCATCGACAGAAAAACTCAAATTAAAAGGATGCACAGGCCATAACCTCAAAAACGTGGATTTGGAAATTCCTATCGGCTTGTTTGTGGCAATTACCGGCGTAAGCGGTAGCGGCAAATCCAGTCTGATCAACGAAACCCTATTCACTGCAGCACACAATAAAGTCTATGCTTCCAGCTACAAACCCTTGCCGTTTAAGAGCATTGATGGATTGGAACATATCGACAAGGTAATACGCATCGATCAGAGTCCAATAGGACGTACGCCTCGAAGCAATCCAGCCACTTATGTGGGTGTTTTCCAAGAAATTCGGAACCTTTTCACCAACTTACCTGAAGCAAAAATCCGCGGTTACAAGCCCGGTCGATTCAGCTTTAACGTCAAAGGCGGACGATGTGAAGCCTGCGGCGGCGGCGGAAAAAAGGTCATCGAAATGAACTTCCTTCCTGATGTTGAAGTCCTGTGCGATGAGTGTCAAGGCAAACGCTACAATCGTGAAACCCTCGAAGTACGATACAAAGGCAAAAGCATCAACGATGTCTTAGAAATGTCGATCGATACCGCTGTAGACTTCTTTGAGAACATTCCATTAATCCAGCGCAAGGTAAAAACGATGCAAGACGTCGGCCTGGGTTACCTCACCTTAGGACAGTCGAGCACAACGATAAGCGGCGGAGAAGCCCAACGCGTAAAACTTTCAACCGAATTGAGCAAGCGCGATACGGGGAAGACGCTTTATATATTGGACGAGCCCACAACGGGACTGCATTTTAACGATATCAAACAGCTTCTTGGCGTATTGAACATTTTGGTCGACAAAGGAAATACGATTGTTGTCATCGAGCACAACATGGACGTGATTAAGGTGGCGGACTGGGTGGTTGACATTGGACCTGAGGGTGGATCCGGCGGTGGTGAGATATTGGTATCGGGCACACCGGAACAGGTGGCAAAACACAAAGAAAGCCATACGGGCCGATTCCTGAAAATGGAATTAAAATAAGGTAAAACCCAAGTTGCGTTGTATTTTTGCAGTATGGATGCCAGCCCTCTGTATGCAATTTCACCCGTAGACGGTAGATATGCCGGCGGAACTAAAGATTTAAAACGATTTTATTCAGAAGCCGGACTCATTCAATACCGCATCCGCGTTGAGGTTGCCTATCTTTTTGCCTTGGCAAAGGTGATTCCAAATGTAGATTGGAGCGAGCTTCTCAAACATCAAAATACCCTTACCAGTTGGTGCGAAAATCTTCCAGAAGTAGACGTTCAGCGCGTAAAAACCATCGAAAAGACAACCAACCACGACGTTAAAGCGGTTGAATACTGTATCAAGGAGAAAATGGACGCTCTGGGTTTACAGGCTTATAAGGAATGGGTTCACTTTGGCCTTACCTCTCAAGACATCAACAACACTGCGATTCCTTTGAGTTTTAAAGAAGCGAGCAATGCGGTGATGATGCCGGCCCTTGACGAAGTGATTCAAATACTAATTTCTCAGTCACAGGCGTGGAAGGACATCCCTCTATTGGCGAAAACCCACGGTCAGCCCGCCTCTCCTACCCGCTTGGGCAAGGAATGGTATGTGTTTGTGGCCCGTTTGGAAGGTCAGATCAATCTATTGTCGAAACTCCCGTATTCTGCCAAATTTGGCGGCGCAACGGGGAATTACAATGCCCATCACGTGGCTTTCCCTGATACGGATTGGTTGGCTTTTGGCGACAAATTTGTGGGCGAAGATTTGGGCTTGTATCGCGTGCCGTTTACGACGCAAATTGAACCTTACGATTTCTTGGCGGCTCAGTTCGACAATTGGAAGCGCATCAATACGATATTGATTGATTTTTCTCGCGATGTTTGGACCTATGTGAGCATGGACTACTTCAAACAGAGAATCAAAGAAGGTGAAGTGGGATCGAGTGCGATGCCACACAAGGTAAATCCTATCGACTTTGAAAATGCGGAAGGAAACTTAGGCATTGCCAACGCATTGTTTGAGCATTTATCGGCTAAATTGCCTGTTTCTCGTTTACAGAGAGACCTTACCGATAGCACCGTTTTGCGTAACATTGGTGTCCCATTCGCGCATACATTGATTGCGCTGAACAGCTTAATCAAAGGGCTGAACAAATTGGTCCTTAACGAAACGGCCTTGGAAGCTGACTTGAATAACAACTGGGCGGTGGTGGCTGAAGCCATTCAAACCATCCTAAGGCGCGAGGGTTATCCCAACCCTTATGAGGCATTGAAAGCGCTGACCCGCACTCACAGTAAAATTACGGCTGAAAGTATTGCCGATTTCATTACCGAACTGGATATTACAGACGCTGTAAAAAATGAGCTCAGACAAATCACCCCGTATAACTATACTGGAACGCATCCGAACTTGGATTGATTTTCTCTGGCACTGGCTCACCGATCCAAATCGGGGATTCAAATGGCTGAAGAAAACATCATGGTTTGCTGGGATTGGTTTTGCTATATTTTTGATCGTTTGGATTTCCTGCCGAGGTCTTCTCCTCAACTGGGCTTTCAACAAGGCCGTAGTGAAATTGGAGAAAAAAGGCTATTCCCTCACCTGCAAAGAAAAAGGCTTTACTTGGTTGTTTGGCGTTCATTTGAAAGGTCTTGCACTCAATTACAACCAACAGATTCCAACGCCAAACGATACGCTTCCTCTAGCGCAACAATCAATCTATAAGTCACTTCCAAAAGCACCGGTTTTTGCCTGCGATGATTTGGCCATCGGACTAAACGTATGGAAATTTTGGGATATTGGTTTATCAGGTTTTGAAACGGAACAACTTTCCTTGAACCTCGTGAACCTCCCCGATTACTGCAATTATTGTGGTTTGATGGGTAGCGACGACAAACCCGATGAAAAGGCGAAACCCAGCAAAGACCCCATCGTAAGTCTGTTTAGACAACTCGAATCGTATATCGGCAAGGCCCCCAATCACTTGGAAATGCGCCAAACCCAAATGGCATTGACCGATACCACCGGTACATTTTCTCTTCAACTGCCCAATACACTTTTCAAACACAAAGAACTGTCGATGCAGTTGCTCGCGACAAGCGAAAAAATCACCACCGAAAAGGAGAAAAAAGAATATCGCAGACGAAGAAAATCAGACACCGACACCCTACCCGCTACCACCACAAAATCGGTTCAGTTTGTGTTGCAGGGCGATATCGACAAAGACGACCTCACCGGTCACGTAAGCATCACACCAAGTAAAAACCAAAAATTCGTCTCTATCCCATTGGTATTAAATGGCTTGGGATTCCAAAAAGCCGATTTCGAAGTCAACGAATTGGGTGAGTCATTTGGTGCCATTCATGCCGATTTACGCGGTGGATTTGTGGGTTTGCAGGTAAATGACGAACGCATTTCTGATACTTTGGTTCAGGTAGATTCCGCCAACGGGAGATTTGTTTGCGATATCAAAGATGGCTTTTTTGAGCTCGACAGTCAGAGTTCTGTGCAGATCAACCACATCAACGCCAACGTTTTCGCCCAATATCAAGGTGGCAATAACCCCAAATACGCTTTGAATATTTACATGCCCCGACTCAAGGCAAACGATTTTTTCACCAGTTTACCGGTGGGCCTTTTCCGAAATATTGGAATTCCCCAAGCCACCGGAACCCTTGAATATCGCTTCCAGTTTGCCATGGAGCATGAAAAACCCCGCGATTGTATCTTGGAGAGTAAAATGTGGCCTAGTAAGGATTTTACGATTGTGAAATGGGGAAATGTGGATCCACGGATTATGAACGGCGAGTTCACTTATACCTATTGGGAAAAAGGCGACGTGGTTGCCCGTTTTCAGGTGGGTGAATCAAATGGGAATTTTACACGGATCGACAATATCAGTCCGGACCTAACACGATGCGTTATGCGCAGTGAGGACCCCGATTTTTATCATCACCAAGGGTTTTATATGGATGCTTTCCGCTCCAGCATCGCCCAGAATTACAAGCAAAAGCGATTCGCGCGCGGGGGTTCTACCATTTCGATGCAGTTGGTGAAAAACGTGTTCCTGGGCCGAAGAAAAACCATCGCCCGAAAAGTAGAAGAAATCCTACTAACCTGGTTGATGGAACGTCGTGCATTGGTTTCTAAATCCCGCCTTCTGGAAGTCTATTTGAACGTCATCGAATGGGGTCCCGGTATTTTTGGGGTGACTGAAGCTTCACGATTCTATTTTCATAAGAACCCCATTGATTTGAATTTGGGAGAATGCACCTTCCTTGCCAGCATCATCCCGATGCCTAAAAAAGTTAGGTGGTTCCTCGATTCCAATGGTTGCGTTCGTGAAAACAATGGACATTTCAGTGCATTACGACGTCGATTATTGGCCAAAGACTCCGGAACGATAGACACCGCCATTTTTAAAGTGTGTATTCATCCCGATGCATGGGCTCGACTCAAAGGCCCTGCTAAAAAGCGCGAAACCACTGAGATTCCCGATGAAGTGTCCGAGGAAGGCGAACTGCCGCTGGAAGCCATCGAACAGGACGAACACGATTAATCCGTCAAATTGTCCATTAAATCCGTGTCCCATCCCACCCGATGGGTGTCATTCTGTCTTCAATAGCACTCGTATCCACAATGGAATCCGATTTGACAGCATTGGAGCATCATGAATTTACAACAATTTACCATCAAAGCACAGGACACATTGTCAAAGGCTCAGCAGCTGGTGATCGCCAACAAGCAACAGGCGATGGAACCGGTTCACTTGCTAGCCGCCATGATTACGGACGATGAAGAAACCCTGCAGTTTATCGCTGGAAAACTCGGTGCAAACCTAGCCCGTATTGAACAAGCGGTAAATGCTTCGATTCAAAGTCTCCCGAAAGTTGAGGGCGGACAAGTATATTTATCACAAGCCCTTAATTCCGTGACCACTGCCGCTGAAAAAGCGATGGGTGAAATGAAGGACGAATTTGTAACCAATGAACATTTGTTGATGGGGATTCTGGAGGGAAAAGACGCCGCATCAAATATATTAAAGGACTCAGGCATCAAACGTGCGGATCTTGTAAAGGCGATTCTAGCCTTGCGCGGTGGAAATAAGGTAAATTCTCAAACCGACGAAAATCAGTTTAATTCCCTAAAAAAATTCGCACTTAACCTCAACCAAATGGCCAGAGAGGGAAAGTTGGATCCCGTAATTGGTAGAGACGATGAAATCCGTCGCGTACTACAAATTTTATCTCGCCGTACCAAAAACAACCCCGTATTGATTGGTGAACCGGGCGTGGGTAAAACTGCGATAGCCGAAGGGTTGGCGATGCGTATCATTCGCGGCGATGTCCCTGAAAACTTAAAATCCAAAGTAATTTACAGCTTGGATTTGGGTGCCTTGGTTGCGGGTGCCAAATACAAAGGAGAATTTGAAGAGCGTTTGAAATCCGTAGTGAAAGAAGTGACGGGTGCTGCGGGTGAAGTGGTACTCTTCATTGATGAAATTCACACCCTGGTAGGTGCTGGACGTAGCGAAGGTGCTATGGATGCCGCAAACATCTTAAAACCCGCTTTGGCAAGGGGTGAACTGCGCGCCATTGGTGCCACTACCCTCGCTGAATATCAAAAGTATATCGAGACCGACAAAGCCTTGGAACGTCGTTTCCAGAAAGTGTTGGTGGAAGAACCCGATACCCAAGAAGCCATTTCCATTTTGCGTGGTTTGAAAGAGCGATACGAGGTTCACCACAAAGTACGTATCAAGGACGAAGCCATCATTTCGGCCGTGGAAATGAGTCAGCGTTATATCAACGATCGTTTTTTACCAGACAAAGCCATCGACCTTTTGGACGAAGCCGCATCTAAGCTCCGTCTAGAAATGGATTCTGTACCCGAAGAACTCGATGAAATGAACCGCAGAATCATGCAGCTCGAAATCGAGAGGGAGGCTATCAAACGGGAAAGCGACACATCGAAATTGAACAAACTCAACGAAGACATCGCCAACTTAAGTGAAAAACGCAATGCCCTCAATGCCCAATGGGAAAATGAAAAAGGCGTATTGACGCAGATTCAGCAGAAAAAAGCCACCATCGAATCGTTGAAAATTGAAGCGGATCAAGCCGAACGTGACGGAAATTATGGTCGTGTAGCTGAAATTCGATACGGCCTGATCAAAAAGAACGAAGAAGACCTATTTAGCTTGAGTTTGAAATTGGGCGATTCTCGAAATGGTCAGCTTATGGTAAAACAAGAAGTGGATTCGGAAGATATCGCCGAGGTGGTGAGTCGCTGGACCGGAATTCCTGTAAACCGCATGTTGCAAAGTGAACGTGAAAAGCTCCTCACCTTGGAATTGGAATTACACAAGCGCGTGGTAGGCCAGGAAGAAGCAATAGCCGCCCTCTCCAATGCCATTCGTAGAAGTCGCGCCGGCCTACAAGACCCCAAAAAACCCATCGGTAGTTTCATATTCCTTGGAACTACGGGTGTGGGAAAGACGGAAGTCGCCAAAGCCCTCGCAGAGTTTTTGTTCAATACAGACAATGCGATGGTTCGGATCGACATGAGCGAATACCAAGAAAAGCATACCGTGAGTAGATTGGTTGGAGCCCCTCCGGGTTATGTTGGATACGATGAAGGCGGTCAGTTAACGGAAGCCATACGACGTAAACCCTACAGTGTTGTATTATTGGATGAAATCGAAAAGGCCCACCCCGATGTATTTAATATCTTGTTGCAAGTTTTGGACGATGGTCGTTTGACCGATAACAAAGGTCGCACTGCGAATTTTAGGAACACGATTATCATCATGACGAGCAATTTGGGCTCTGACGTGATTCGTGAAAAGTTTGAGCACATCGAGTCTGGGGATCGCGACGCCATTGTTGCTAGCGCAAAAAGCGAGGTCTTTGATTTATTGAAGCGCAGCATCCGTCCGGAATTCTTGAATCGTATCGATGAAGTGGTGATGTTTGAGCCTTTGGGTCGCAGCGAAATCCATCGAATTGTGGAATTACAGGTGGGCATGATTGTGGAACGCTTGAAGGACAATGGCATTGCGTTGACAGTTACAGCGGCGGCGGTGGATTGGTTGGCTCAGTTGGGTTATGATCCTCAGTTTGGCGCTAGGCCTTTGAAGCGGGTTTTACAGAAGCGGATTTTAGACGAACTGAGCAAACAAATTCTGATGGGCAAACTCTCCAACAATGGAAATGTGACCGTTGATTTGGCGGGATCCGAGCTTGTTTTTGAAAGTTTGTAAGCCCTAACCCAAAGTTTAACATCTTTGGCAAACGATTTGCAAGGGTAGGTCGTCTTTGAACCCTACCATGACTTTTCTATTCACCGCACTCAGTATACTTTTTGCTCCTGTCCAGGCTTCTGCTGGGATGGCCGAGACAAAGCCCGATACCCTCTACCCCGTTTCTACGATTTTCAATAAGCAAAAATTTGTTTATCAACTCATTACCCAAGAGTACATTACCAACGAGAACGATTTCTTTTTGGATGTGAAATTGGACACTTGTTTTTTGATTTTTTCCCGAACCGAAGGCGTGAATACGTTTGAGATGGGCTATTACGGCGATGCGACGGGCGGCAAGCCATGGAAAAAAGCGAATAGCATTCAGCAGCAATCACTGCAGGTGAAATTCAACAGCAGGGGCGCGGTAGAAGAATTGGTGAACTGGACAATTTTTAGGGATGCGTTGTTGAGTGGTATTTCTAAGCAGGCGACAGCCAATTTGATCAGTTCAGAAAAGTTTGATGAGGAGCGGATGCGATTGAACAGCGAAAAAATCATTCGCCGTTTGGTGATGGAGGACATTAATTATTTGTTTGATTTGTGCGACGATACGATTCGTGAGGATGGCGAGTACATTCGGGTAAAGCCGGTACGATCTCCATTTAGTGGGGAGGACATGTATTTACAGGGGAATTTAACCACGGAACGACCTGCGGGCACGAAAAATACGGTGAAGATTTTCACTAAGAATGCCGCGGGGATTTACGAAAAGCCGATTTTATTGGAGGAGTGCAACGAGTATGTAAAAGCGGCAGCGGCCAATGGTTCTGAGCCCTTATCTGAGATTCAAAGGGTTGGTCTAAACAACGAGGTGGAGTATCAATACAATTCGGCCAAAAAGATTATTTCAAGGGCCATTTTCTCTGATGTATTGGCCATTAATTTCCAGTCGAGAGGAAATATCCGCACTTACACTTTGTGGGATTCTAAATAAAAAAATCCCCTCGTTTGTTAACGAGGGGATTTTTAGAAGATAATTGATATCAGCGCGCTGATTATCCTTTCATGATCTGATCAAAGACAGCTTTGAAGCCGGCTGGATCATTCATAGCCAAATCGGCTAGGACTTTGCGGTTGATTTCAAGGGCGCTGCTGTTAAGCTTACCCATGAATTTGCTGTAACTAACACCGTTGATACGACAGGCAGCGTTAATACGCACGATCCACAAAGAGCGGAATTCGCGTTTCTTAACACGGCGGTCACGGTAGGCATAGGTTAAACCTTTTTCTACTGCGTTTTTGGCAACGGTCCAAACGTTTTTACGACGACCAAAGTAACCTTTGGCGAGTTTGAGGGTCTTTTTGCGGCGAGCTTTACTCGC
>Ga0208597_1000550_pt1 | contig 14891 bp, 16 predicted proteins | sample LakMenEpi05May12_FD_150673 | JGI IMG/M metagenome (GOLD analysis project Ga0208597, IMG submission 150673) | Freshwater microbial communities from Lake Mendota, WI - 05MAY2012 deep hole epilimnion (SPAdes) | ecosystem: Environmental > Aquatic > Freshwater > Lake > Epilimnion/Euphotic zone ...
CACTTCTACTTCTACACCTTCTATTTCAAAGGATTGAGCGCCCATCACTAGGAGTTTGAAAGGTACACGACGGTTGAGTTCTATAAAAACGTCTTTGAGTAGATACAAATATTTGGCGGTGCTATGACTTCCGCTCCATCCCAAGATGATTTTGTGGTCATTTTGATAAGTATTGATGGGCTGATAGGTGTGCGTATTGATAGTAGAAGAAATATCGGTTGTGTTTTGATTGAATTGACGAACAAATTTATCTAAATACGGTGTGCAGGTAATGACATGATGCGCGTGCTTCATGAGGTAGATAGGCTTTTGTTTGCCTTTTATTTTTGAAATCCATGAGTTGTTTGCGCTGGATTTGCCCAAAAAGACAAGATCGTCTATATCAAAAATCATTTTGCGGGATATTTTTGAATATAAAGCTTCAAAAAAGGGTGGCCCAAATGGCGTTACCCATAGAAAGATATATACCGTGTCGTAATTTCGGAGTTGAAAAAGCAATAAAAAACGCTGTAAATATCCATATAAGGTCCAAAACACTTTTTCTAATAAGAAACCTTTCTTAAAAACTATTTCCCAAAAACGCATGGTTTGAAAGGGTCTTATATCCAGTTCATAGCCATTTTGTTCAAAATATTCAAAATATTGTTCGTATTTGAGCCTTTGACCTGGTGCTACGCCCACAGGATGTGGACATACAATGAGTAGTTTTTTCTTTTCTTGCATGTTCATTATTTTTTTCTACCTACCGCATGCCAGTAGGGTTCTCCATCGGATATTTTAATAGCTTCAAGCCCGCATTGTTCCATCATTTCATGGATTTTGGCTCTTGAAAATCGCTGTTCGAGCGGTGTCCCAAATCGGTCCAAAGCGTCATTTTTCATAATATGAAATGAATGTGTACGATAGTAGGAAAGGGGTATTTTATGGGCAAGTGTGGTCATGCCCAAGGCGGCTATTGATTTGGATAAAAATACCAAAGGCGCATATACAAAAAAAGCAATGCCATTACAAACCCACTTTTTGAGAGTAGCAGGAAGTTTTGATATAAAAAAACGAAATAGATTTGATATCTGAAATAGCAGCTTAAACAATAAGCCTCGTTGTTCGAAATCATAGTATAAATACACCAAGAAATGCCCACCCGATTTTAGTTTGTGGATGCAAGACTGCATGGCTTTTTGTGTATCGGGGATATGATGTAGTACGCCTAAGCTAAAAACAAAATCAAAAGAATTGTCCGCAAAAGGAATATTGTCTACACCTGCTTGAGAGATACGTGTATTGGGTATATCGCGTAGCAAATGCGCTGCCGAATATACGGCTTTGCTAGGGTCAATGGCTTCTACACAAGCGGCTTTTGAAGCTACATATCGCGTCCATCTTCCACTGCCACAGCCTACATCCAAAGCGGTCTTTCCTTCAATCATATCGGGTTCGATGATGTCGAAGTATTGATCGCCCGCAATGCGAATTTCTTCATCGGTAAAAGAAGCAAAGGCTTCCCATTCTTCCCCAAAAGAGGCTACCGTTTTGTGGTCTATATTTTCTTGTACGTCCGAGAAAAAGAAGATGTCTTTCCCCTCGAGGGTTTCTTTATGTGCGTATAAACCGTTGAATTCTATTTGCATGGTGATAATAATTGCTACAAAAATAGTGTTTTTTTAGGTAAATGGAGGTAATAGATCTTAGATATTAGACAATAGACATTAGATGTTAGACATTAGACGGTTTCATTGGGTACTCATTTCTAATCCCTAACTCCTAACTCCTTTTCTCAAATCTAATACTTCATTTTTGAGGAATTAGCTGCGTTTGTTTTCAAATCACTGGTTACTAATTACTAATTTCTAACTCCTAACTCCTTTTCTCAAATCTATTGTCTCACATCTCAAGTCTAATTTTCAATCACTCGTTTCTCATGATTAATTTGGATTTAAGATTCATAATGGCCTTTGAGGGCATAAATAAAAATTTTGTTGTTTATTTCGTCGACTTGATAAATTATGCGATGCTCTTTGTTTATTCGTCTACTCCAAAATCCCAATAATTTATGCTTTAAAGGTTCTGGTTTGCCAATGCCATTATAAAGATCTTTTTTAATGGCATCTATGATTTCTTGAATTTTGGCTTGAATGTTTTTGTTTCCAGATCGTTTCCAAAAAAGAATATGTTCTTGAGCAATTTCGGAATAAATTACGTCCATAGATCTTCGGTTTTAATGACTTTAGAATTGCCATTTTCTATTTGTTTTTTACTTTCAAGTATCGTGGTTACAAATTCCGAATCGTATTCTTTTTCTACTTCTTTTTTACGTTCTTTTTTCATTTCAAATGAAACGCCAAAAGCTCTACAAATCTCTATAAGCAATTTTGTCACTTTGTTATCTGCTTTTATTACTAATGTGTTCATACATTGAATATTTTTACAAAAATAGTGTTTTTTTAGGTAAATGGAGGTAATAGATCTTAGATATTAGACAATAGACATAAGATGTTAGACATTAGACGGTTTCATTGGGTACTCATTTCTAACCCCTAATTCCTAATCCCTTTTCTCACATCTATTGTCTCAAATCTCAAATCTAATATTTCATTTTTGAGGAATTAGCTACGTTTGTTTTCAAATCACTGGTTACTAATTACCAGTTACTCATTTCTAATTACTCGTTTCTAACCCCTAACTCCTAATCCCTTTTCTCAAATCATAGGCAACTATTTACTTGTTATAATCCACTTCCTTTAAAAATCAATTGGCTAATATCTATAATAAATTACAATTATTAATTTTTGGTTAATACTACTCTATTAAAATATTGGTATTTTATAGCAAAACCATAATCTACATACATGTTAATTATTTCTTGATAAGAATATTGTTTTGTGTCGTGAAATTCAGCAATAATTTCGCTACATTTTTTAAATGCCCCATCGTTGAATTTAATTAATTCTAATTCTGCACCTTCAATATCCATGACTAATGAATAGTCCTCAAAATTATGTTTTTGTATGAGTGAAGAGAGATTTATTCCATCTACTTTTATAGAATTATCTTGAGGGTCATCAGACATTTTTCCAATCAAATTATCTTTGCTAATAGAAAAATACATAGGTTTGTTTTCATGATTAATGACATAATTTTCTATACAATAATTTGAATGATTGCTATTTAATTCAATATTTTTTCTTAATTGATTTATTATAACGGGGTTGGCTTCTACAAATATTTTTTTTCCATTATTTTTTTTTAGTATTTGAGATGATACGATTCCAATACTACTGCCTAATTCTATCACATTATTATTAGTACTCAAGTAATTTTTTACCATTAATATTTCTTTAGATTCGTATAAGTTGAAATGCAATGATGCTAGGTTTTTATAACTCAAAGTTTTTAAGTCAATTAAGGTGCCTTGAAAATTAATTTTATCTTTATAAAAAAATGAAATTAAGAAGCCAATAATAGGGTTGGTAATTATAATTACGATTAATCTTTTTATTTTTAAAAACATCATTTTGCTATTTTTGTATAAACTTTTAAATATTTTTCAATTCCATTTTTTACATCAAAATTAGATGAACTAATTTCATGAATATGTTCTTTGTTATAGTTTTTTTCGTATTTAAAAAATTCCTTAAATCTACTAAATTCAGAATCATCGAATCCATTAAAAACAAAGCCTAGAGCGTTAGATTCTATTAATTCTTTAGTGTCCCCAATGCCATTGTTAATAATTACTTTTAATCCACATCCTAGAATTTCAGCAAGTCTTGTAGGGCTAGTAGCTTTTCTAGAGAATCCTTCTTTGCAAAAAAAGATTGAATAATCTGCAATACTTAGAACACTTGGGATATCAATTCTGTTCAATGAATCATAATATATTTGATTGTCATCTATCAAATCATTTTTTGATAAAAATAAATTAAAAGTATCAATTGGTTCGTGCGAACAAATAATAAATTTTAAATTTTCTTTTCTTATTGATTTATAGACCTTTAAAACTTCATTGAATTTGTATACTGTACTAAAATTTCCAATATAAATTAATATATAATCGTTTTGCTGTATATTATACTTTTGTTTAAAGAACTGTTTTCTTTCTTCGTTTATCTTTTTAAAATCGAATAATTCCATATCTGCACAACAAGGAATTACTTCAATGTCAATGTTTTTTTTAATATTTTCCCATGATTTTATTTCTTCTTTTCCTTTTTGTGTTAAAGAAATAGTAACGTCTGAATCATTAAAGAATGAAAGCTCTTGTTTTTTGAAAAATTTGTATACAAATTTATAAAATGGATTTTTAATATTCCATATTTCTCCATCTATTCTTTCATCGGCCCAGAATCCTCGCATATCAAATAAAAAGGGAACGCCATGGCGTCTGCGAAGGCTCAGCCCTATGAGCGAAGAGATATAGCCACGGCAGTGCGTGAGGCTAAATTTCATTTTTTTGTGAAGGTTGTAAGCCTTTTTTTGGAGGGTAATTACATCCCATATCGTGGATAATACGGGTGGTTTTTTCGTATACATAATGGGCTGCCAATCGATATGATTTTCGAGGCAAATTTTTTCTATTGTAGCACGATGTGTCGCATAACGTTCGGGTTTTTCGCAGCTGAGCAGGGTGTATCGATAGCCTTTTTGGCTCAGTCCGCATATATAGGGAAGTACTTGACTCTGTCCCAAAGGGTCGGTCATGCCATCGTATGAAATGTAGAGGATGTTTTTTTGCATAAAAGTTTATCTGTCGTTTTTGTTTACAATTTGCCAGTACCCTCCTTTTGGAGCGCCTATACGTTCCAATATGCCCAAAGCTTTTAATTTAGCTATATTTTCTTGAACCTTTCGCGAGGATATATTAATGATTTCGGCTATTTCTTTAGCGGAAATATGAGCATTGTTTTCTATTAACTTTAAGATGGATGCTTGGTTTTCTGTTATCTTTTCTACGACCTTTTCTACGACCTTTTCTACGACCTTTTCTACGACCTTTTGTTTCTCATATCTCAATTCTACTAAAAATCCATTTGCTATTTCTTTATATTCATATTGCATGGTTGGATATGTGCGAATTTCCTCTCTAACACGTATAAATCCGCTGCCATATTTTTCGATATCTTTTGTTAAATAAAAAGCCTCGGCAATTAGTTTGTTTCTTGTATTTGATTGATAATGATCTGTTTTTAAATCTTCTACAGTCAAATTTCCAAATAATTTTCCAGGATTGAAGATTGTAATACTTTGGTCAAAAATTTTAATTTGGATATCAATAGGGCTCATATAATCTCGATGAACAATAGCATTCATAACCAATTCGCGTATAGCGGGAATTGGGTATTCAAAAATTTCAGTTCGTTGTGAAGTTTTTCCAGAAATCTCAAAAGCAACTTTGATTTGTCCAATAATGTAGCGTATCGTATCTTCAACAAGAGAAAATAAATCTCCTTTAAGCATTTTGTCATCAAGAATCATAGCAGGTGTTTTGAATCGGCCTACATGAATATTGTGATTGAAATTGTTTTTTGCAAAAAGAAGCAAAGCCGCATGCACAGGTTTATGGTTTTGAATTAGCTTTAACTTGTTCAATGCATCAATAACATTATTAGGTAAACTAAACCTTCCACCGTTGTTTACTTTCTCAATAAATTGAGACACTTTTATAAAATCTAAATCTTCTAGTGTAGCTAAAGGATGTGGAAAAGCATCCCATGAAGATTGTATACTTTGTGAATGTAAATCCGATATTTCATTAATGCTTAATAGATGATTGGCATTTTTTATACGCTTATAGTAGCGCCCTCTATAAGATACGGGCTTTATAGGATATTCATTTATTGTCAGGACAACTATAGTTTTCTCATTTACTTCTAAAATTTCTGCATCTGGAATAATGGAAGGAGTGGTTTTTGTTTTAACTTCATTGATCCATTTTTGAATAGATTCGGGTTGAATGTTCACTCCTTTTACTGTCCCTTCATCAGATAATCCTAAAAATAATTGCCCACCTTTTGCATTGGCAAATGCCACAAGTGTTTCAATAACTTCGTTGTTAAAGCTTGACTTAAACTCTACCGTTTCATTTTCTCCTACTTTGAAAATATGTTGCCAATCCATTAAATGGGTTTGTAATTTTATAGTTTAGTAATTGTGTTCGTCATATTATATTTTACAAAAATAACTTTAAAAATTCTATTTTCGAATCTTAATTACCAATTTTTCAATACTCCCCTCACCTAGCATAGCCATGTGGGTCATGGTAGTGTCAATGATACAGAAATATTGAATGGGAAGCACCGCTATACAGCTATCCTGCTCGCGGTAGAGCATATAGTCGTTTTCTTCGTTGTATTCTTTTTCTATATTTCTACAAAAAGAAAGTTCTTTGTACGCAATGATATCGTTGGTATTGAGCGGAATATGTATATCTATCCATTCTTTGTGTACTTCCAGTATGCCTTCAAAATTTGGATTTTTTTCTCCCTTGATTTTAACGATATAGAAATTATCGCTAAATTCGTTTTTGCCTTCTACAAGATTGGAAAAATCGTTTTTTTGTAAAAAGTCTATTGCTTCGGGCAAATGAGTGTATACGTCTTTGTATAATGAAATGTTTTTGAGTGCGTTGATGATCATAAAGATTGTTTTATATAAGTTTATTAAATTGCTAACTGAAAGGTACTGTTTTCTTTTTCGGATACATAAGCTAAACATGCAAGAATATCTTCTTTAGTCAATTCGTCATAAGATTCTAGAATTTCGTCCATAGATTGATCATTTGCAAGCATGTTCAATACATCCGCAACTTTGATTCGCATACCTCGGATACAAGCTTTTCCGCCTTTTTTCCCATCTTCAAGTGTAATGATTTCTTTATAATTCAACATGTGGGTCAAAATGTTTTTACAAAAATACTAAAATTTAGCTTCAATTTATAAATAATATTTTAAAGTCGTTGCATAACTCGTTTGATATATGATTCTTTCCAGCTTTTGAATTGATTTTCTACAATGTTTTTTCTAGCTTCTTTTACCATTTGAAGATAAAAAGAAAGATTGTTGATACTGGCTATTTGCATGCCTAGCAACTCATTGCAACGAATCAAATGCCTTAAATACGCTTTTGTGGTATTGCGAATAAGCGGATTGGTAGACAAGGGGTCTATGGGGGAAAAATCGTATTCCCATTTTTTGTTCTTAATGTTTATAATACCTTCATTGGTAAAAAGGTATCCGTGGCGTGCATTTCGAGTGGGCATCACACAGTCAAACATGTCTACGCCTCGTTCTATCGCTTCCAAGATATTGGCAGGAGTTCCTACACCCATCAAATAACGCGGTTTTTCTTTTGGCAAAATTTCATTGACTACTTCTATCATATCGTACATTTCCTCGTCGGGCTCACCTACGGCCAAGCCTCCTATAGCATTTCCAAAGGCACCTTTGCTGGCGATATATTCGGCACTTTCTATTCGTAGGTCTTTATAGACACTGCCTTGAACAATAGGAAATAAGAACTGTTGATAGCCATATTTGGGCTGGGTAGCGTTGAATTGGGTAAAACAACGATCGAGCCATCGGTGGGTCATTGCCAATGATTTTTTGGCATAACCATAGTCGCAAGGATACGGAGTACATTCGTCAAAAGCCATAATAATGTCCGCTCCAATACTACGTTGAATATCCATGACATTCTCGGGTGTGAAAAAATGATAGGATCCATCGATATGACTCTGAAATCGTACACCTTCTTCTGTTATCTTTCGTCTATGCGCTAGGCTATATACTTGAAATCCACCGCTATCGGTCAGCATAGGTTTGTTCCATCCCCCAAATTTGAGCAATCCGCCTGCTTTTTCTAGTACATCGGTGCCTGGACGAAGGTAGAGATGGTAGGTATTTCCTAGAATAATATCCGCCCCAATATCTTCTCGCAATTCTTCAAAATGAACCCCTTTGACCGTAGCTGCGGTGCCTACAGGCATAAAAATAGGGGTTTGTATTACACCATTATCGGTGGTAATGGTTCCTGCGCGTGCTTGTGTATCTTTACATGAATTTTCTATCTCAAAAAACGACATCTACATTTATTTTTTGCAAAGATAGGAATTTGATTTTTAGAATATGGGTTGAGATTTGTATTTTTAAAAAATTAAAAAACAGATTTGTGATATTCCTATTAATTTTGTTTTATAGAATTTATCTAAAATGAAGATTAAAGAATGTATACAGCTCTTGGAACAATGGGCAAATCCTTTGTTGGCGGAGAGTTATGACAATTGTGGGTTGATAGTAGGCGATAGTCAAGCGGAAATTACCAGTGCTTTGATTACACTAGATTGTACAGAAGCGGTGGTGGAAGAAGCCATTACAAAAAATTGTAATTTCATCATTGCGCATCACCCTATTGTATTTTCAGGATTGAAAAAAATTGTAGGCAAAAATTATGTAGAGCGCACGATATTAAAAGCTATTAAAAATGATATAGCTATCTATGCCATTCATACCAATTTGGATAACATTTTTACAGGCGTCAATCAGATGATAGCTGAAAAAATTGGGCTGCAAAACACGCGTATTTTACAACCTAAAACAGAATTATATCGAAAACTGGTAGCCTATATGCCCTTAGAGGCTAGGGAGCAAGTGGCGGAGGCAGTTTTTAAAGCAGGTGCAGGCTATGTAGGCAATTATAGCGAGGCTAGTTTTTTTCATACAGGCATTGGTACGTTCAAAGGTAATGAATCTTCTAATCCCACAATTGGCAAACCTCATGTATTGGAGCAAGTGGAAGAATATCGCTGGGAAGTGATTTTCCCTTTTTACCTTCAATCCCAGATAGTTTCGGCATTGAAATCGGCACATCCTTATGAAGAAGTGGCCTACGATATTTTACCGTTAAAAAACAATGCCAATGATATAGGAAGTGGTATGATAGGCGAGCTGGAGGAGGCAATGGATTTGGAATATTTCTTAAATCATATAAAGCAGACATTTCATTGCGGAGCTATTAAATACACGCCCGTTGCCAAAAAAATCAAAAAAGTAGCGCTGTGTGGCGGTTCGGGAAGCTTTTTGCGCATGGACGCCATAGCACAAGGCGCCGATGCCTATATTACGGCAGATATGAAGTATCACGAATTTTTTGATAGTGAGTGGCAAATGAGCATTATGGACATCGGACATTATGAAAGTGAACAGTTTACGAAGGAATTAATTTTCAATTATATTAAAAAAAATGTATTATCTTTGCCCACCCAAATTTCGAGTGTTAATACAAATCCAGTAAAATATTATATCTAAGTTATGAAAAGAAATGAAGTATCAGTAGAAGAGAAATTAGAAGCGTTGTATCGCTTACAAAAAATTGATTCTCAAATAGATAAGATTAATTTCATCAAAGGTGAGCTTCCTTTGGAAGTAGGCGAAATGAACGACGAAATCATTGGATTTAACACCCGTTTGTCTAATGTAGAAGCAGAAATGGCTGAGGTTGAACATAATATTTCAGATCGTACTCGTATCAAAGAAGAGACTAAAACATTAATCCAAAAGCTTGAAAAACAACAAAATAGTGTTAAAAACAACAGAGAGTTTGAATCATTGAGCAAAGAGTTGGAGTTGGCAAAATTGGAAATTGAGCTTTGTGATAAAAAAATCAAAGACTTTACTGAGAAGAAAAATTCTTTGAGTTTGAGATTGGCGGAAGCTAATAAAGCTATTGAATCTAAACAAAAAGATCTTGAAATCAAGACGCAAGAATTGCAAGTGATAGAAGAAGAGACTGATAAAGAGCTAGTTCAATTGATGGCAGAAAGTACAGAAGCTAAAACAAAAGTAGATGAGCGTCTATTGAATGGTTATACAAAAATTCGTTCAAATTATAGAAACGGATTGGCGGTAGTAACAATTGATAGAGATAGCTGTGGCGGATGTTTTGCAAAAATTCCACCTCAAAGACAGTTGGAAGTAAAACAACGCAAAAAAGTTATTGTATGTGAAAACTGCGGTAGAATCTATGCATACCCACAAGAAAAAGAAATTGAAGATCAAAACAAAGTGGTAGAAGAAGCGCCAAAAGTAACTCGTAGCCGAAGCAAAAGAGCTTCTAGAGTAGCTGAATAGTAAAAATACCTAAAACAAATAAATTATCAAAAAGACCTTTGGAAGCATATTTCAAAGGTCTTTTTTTTTTATGACCTTTTGCAAATAGTATTATTTTTGTTTCGTTAAAAACGGTATTTGAAAAAGTATATTTTCATTTTATTAGGTTGGTTGCAAAAAAACATATTTTTTGTGATGACGTTTTTTAGTCAAAAAGCGAAAAAATCATATAGTGGTAGAGCTCAAAATGAACGGTTTTATCAAATGCACCATTCTCGTGATTTTAAAGATAGTTATTGGTTTCATGCGGCATCGCTGGGGGAATTTGAACAAGTGCGCTATTTGATAGAGAAAATCAAAGAGACAATGCCCCAAACAAAAATTGTAGTCACTTTTTTTTCAGCTTCGGGATATGAACCACAGCAAAATTTTAAATATGCGGATGCGGTCTTATATTTACCTTTTGAAAATGATAAAGATATACATACCTTTTTAGATTTTTTCCAACCTAAAAAAGTCTTTTGGGTGCGCTATGAGTTTTGGCCGTTGATGATTTCAAACATTGCGGAGCGAAAGATTCCTTTAATTCTTTTAAATGGGGTTTTCAGGACTTCCTATTCACCTTTTTATCGCCCTATTCTAACGTTTTGTCTTTCGTGTTTTGAGAAATTATATGTAGTGGATGCGACTTCAAAAACTGCACTTCAAAAAATGGATTTTGCATCGGAAGTTCTTGCTGATACACGATTTGATCGAATGCAAGCTGTAAAAGATACGCCATTTGATGATGAAAAAACATCCAATTTTCTTGGAAAAAATCCTTGTTTGATTATGGGCAGTACTTGGACTCAAGATGAAGAATTATTACTAGAAATATTGCCTTATTTCCCAAAAATAAAGGTAATTATTGCCCCGCATGAAATTCATACTTCCCGCATGGAAGCATTAAAAAGCCGTTTCTCTCAAGCTCTTTTTTATTCGCAATATTCGGGCGAGCGGACCCAAAGTCAAATATTGATTATCGATTCTATTGGGATATTGTCAAAATTGTATCGATATGGCGCGGTCAATTATGTTGGCGGCGGATTTAACAAAGTGGTACACAGTTTGCTAGAACCTATGGCGTATGGAAAGCCCATTGTCATAGGGCCAAATATTGAAAAAAGTGCTGAGGCACAGCGATTTGTAAAAGAAAATTGGGTGACAAAAATAGAAAATGCTATATCTTTTCAGCATGCTTTACAAGAATATTTGTATCAGGACAATACTTCAAAAAATGAAGCAAGAGCGGCTTATTTTGAGTCGCATTTGGGAAGTGTTTCAAAAATAATAAATGCGCATATTTTAAAATAATAACTAACTTTGATGCCTCTAATTGTGCAAATATGTCTGTATCTAAAGAAATAAAACGAATTACTACGCAGAGCCTTCATAAGATGAAAATGGATGGCGAAAAAATATCTATGCTTACGGCTTATGATTATTCTTTGGCCAAAATTGTAGATGGTGCAGGCATTGACATTATTTTGGTAGGTGACAGTGCCTCCAATGTGATGGCAGGACACGAAACCACGTTGCCTATTACCTTAGATCAAATGATTTATCATGCATCGTCCGTAGTACGTGCAGCAGAGCGTTGTTTAGTAGTAGTAGATATTCCTTTTGGATATTATCAAGGCGATTCAAAATTAGCGTTGAATAGTGCTATTAGAATTATGAAGGAATCGGGCGCACATGCTGTGAAATTGGAGGGTGGTGAAGAAATCAAAGAATCCATTGCCCGTATATTGTCTGCAGGGATTCCCGTAATGGGGCACTTGGGATTGACACCACAGTCTATCTACAAATTTGGTACATACAACGTGCGTGCTAAAGGGGAGACGGAAGCAAATCAATTATTACAAGACGCCGAGTTATTACAAAGTTTGGGATGTTTTGCATTGGTTTTGGAAAAAATTCCAGCGAATTTGGCCACTAAAGTTGCGCAAAATCTTAAAATTCCTATCATTGGAATTGGAGCGGGAGGCGGTGTAGACGGTCAGGTGTTGGTATTGCACGATATGTTGGGTATTACACAAGAGTTTAGTCCACGATTTATACGAAGGTATGCTTCTCTTGCCGAAATTATGGATACGGCTGTGAAACAATATATTGATGATGTGAAATCGAAAGATTTTCCAAATGATAAAGAACAATATTAATCATAGATGACAGAATTTGTAGTTCTAGTAAATGAACAAGATGAGGTGCAGGGCACAATGGAAAAGCTAGAAGCGCATGAAAAAGGACTTCTACATAGAGCTATTAGCGTATTGATTTTTAATGCAAAAGGCGAAATGCTGATTCAACAGCGTTCTGAAATGAAGTATCATTGGCCCCTTATATGGGCAAATGCGTGCTGTAGTCACCCTAGAGAACATGAATCCTATAGCGATGCAGCGCATCGTAGAGTTTTTGAAGAATTGGGTATTCAAGTAAAATTAGAAAAAAAATTTGATTTTATATATAAGGCTACCGATAAAACAACAGGATTGATAGAACACGAGTTGGATTATGTATTTGAAGGATTCTACGATGGATCTATTCCATTCAATATAGAAGAAGTAGCGGATATTCAATGGATTTCAATAGAAAATTTGAAAAAAGATATCTTAGAAAACGAAGAAATGTACGCGTTTTGGTTTCGAGAAATCATGAAGCAATTATAGTTTTTTAATTTACAATTCTGACAAGAGTATCTTTGTCAATGAGCAATTTTGAGTTGAAGTTAATCAAAAAGCCAATTTTTTTATTTGAAAGTTTTATACCGTACATACAATCAATTTAGTCCAATCTTCGTTTCACTTGATTGTACTATTTGCTTGTTATAACGGCATATACCACTCTAAACTTACAAAATAGTTTGGACTATTTTATAAGTAAGATTGGTATTAGATAGGTAAGTACTTGTTTTTTATGTACATCATGAAGATATTCTACTGATTTTATTTCTAAAATTACAGTATCCTCAACTAGTATATCAATATAAAAGCCAATATTAAGATTGACGTCTTTGTATTGGACATCAATAGGCACTTGGGACTTGGATTTAAGTCCTTGTAGTTTTAGTTCATGGCAAAGTGCGGCTTCATATACTCTTTCTAAAAGTCCAGGTCCTAATTCTTTGTGAACATTAAATATGGCAGCTCTAATAGCATAGGTTAAATCTTCGTATAACATAATTGTTTTCTTTAATGCAAATTTAAAATGTTTTCCGATAAAATTAAGAAAAAATTTCTGTGTATTCTGAGTATTCCGTGAGAGAATAGAAAGAAAGTATCTCACAGAAATCACGGAAATCAAGGAAGAAGTTATGTGATATGAAGTTTTTTAATAAAATTTCTGTGTATTCTGATTATTCCGTGATAAAAAGTACATTCTTTATTCAAAAATATAATTTTGGAAATAGGTTACAATTTTTTGTTTTAGGGTAGATTCTTGTATTTTTATAAACATTGGCGGCATGGGTTTCAATTCTTTGAAATGCGGCCAACCTTCGGAATCGGTATTTTCAAATTCATAATATTCTCCTTCAAAAATTTTACACATACCAATATGAATCAAATCTTGTTTTTCTTCCTTCTCAAATTCTCTAACCTGTCCCAATTCATTCATGCCTATGAGATATAAAAATCCTTGAATATCGGGTTTCCTGCCAAAAATATCTTCAGTATAGGCACGAACTTGAGCCCAATCTTTCATCAATTGAACTTCATTTTCATTTTTATTTTCAAAAAGTAGTGGCATCGTGTATTTTTTTTACAAAAATAGACTAAGAATTTGAAAGATAGCGATATAAAATCGTCCATTTCTGCTATTCGCTTTACTTTTGCAAAAAAATAGTAGAGATGAAGACCAAAGGGTTGTCAAAAAACAAAGTAAATGTAATCACATTGGGCTGTAGCAAAAATACGGTGGATAGTGAAGTTTTGATGGGGCAATTGTCTCATGGAGGTATTGAAGTGGTACATGAAAGTCAGCAAGAGGATTTTGATACAGTTATCATTAATACCTGTGGATTTATTGATCGTGCGAAGGAAGAAAGTGTCAATACCATACTTCAATTTGCGGAAGCTAAGAAAAAAGGATGGATAGAAAAATTATATGTAACAGGTTGTCTTTCCCAGCGATACAAAGATAATTTGGAGGAAGAAATCAAAGAGGTAGACGCCTATTTTGGTACAATGGAATTGCCTTTATTGCTCAATCGATTCAATATTGATTATAAAAAAGAATTGATAGGCGAGCGTGTTTTGAGCTTGGATACACATTATGCGTATTTGAAAATATCCGAAGGATGTAATAGAAAATGTAGTTTTTGTGCTATTCCGTTAATGCGAGGATTGCATCAGTCTAGGACGATAGAAAGCTTGGTAAATGAAGCAAAGTTATTGGCAAAAAAAGGTGTAAAAGAATTGATGCTTATTGCACAAGAATTGACCTATTATGGACTGGATATATACAAAAAAAGAAGCTTAAACGAACTTCTCAATGCTTTGTGTGAAGTAGAAGGCATAGAGTGGATTCGTCTTCATTATGCGTATCCATCGCAGTTTCCACTTGAGATATTGGATGTAATTCGCGATCAACCTAAAATTTGTAAATATTTGGATATCCCTTTGCAGCATATCTCGGATAAAGTCCTCAAGGATATGAAGCGAAATATTACCAAAAAACAAACAATCGATTTGGTCAATACAATTCGAGAAAAAGTGCCAGGCATTTCTTTAAGAACTACAATGCTTACCGGAT
>Ga0208597_1000552_pt1 | contig 14859 bp, 5 predicted proteins | sample LakMenEpi05May12_FD_150673 | JGI IMG/M metagenome (GOLD analysis project Ga0208597, IMG submission 150673) | Freshwater microbial communities from Lake Mendota, WI - 05MAY2012 deep hole epilimnion (SPAdes) | ecosystem: Environmental > Aquatic > Freshwater > Lake > Epilimnion/Euphotic zone ...
TTGACTAGGGATCCTGACCAAACGGACCGAATTAAATTTATATTGAGTTTCTAACGAGGAATACATGACAACTCTTTTCAACTACGACCCATATTTTGACGACTTCGATGAAGACAAGAACTTCATGCGTGTCTTATTCCGACCTGGATATGCAGTTCAAGCCAGAGAATTAACTCAAGCACAAACCATCCTCGCAAACCAAATTGAAAAGTTTGGCAATCACATTTTTAAGAGTGGTAGTCCAATCGTTGGTGGTAAAATCTCACTTGATGACCGAGCATATTACATTCAATTAAACACACAATACAGCGGTGAAGATGTTGTATTGGAAAATTGGTTAAACAAAACAATCATTGGTTACAACACAACTAAAATTGTTCGGGCTAAGGTTATTTCAATTGATAATACGACAACGAATCCTATTTTGGTTGTTAAGTACCTGAGTGGTGAAAAATTTGTTGAATCTGACGAAATGAAAATTTCTGGTCAGAACATTTTTGCACAAGCTTTAGCAACAAATGCTGTTGGTCGTTCTTATGTTGCCAGCATACAAGAAGGTGTATATTACTTTAAAGGTCAATTTGTAAAAGTATTACCTGAATTTTTGGTACTTGAGACATTCTATCGCTTAGGTTATGACACAGCAACAATTAACGTATTGCCATCATATAAAATTGGTATCGAATTTGACCAAGAAATTTATGATGAGATTGATGATGCTTCATTGTTAGATCCTGCTCAAGGTTCATTTAACTATCAAGCACCTGGTGCCACACGTTCAAAACTTATCACCCGACTATCAAAACGCACACTAGATTCAGCAGACGAATCTGCGTTCTTTGAAGTTATACGTGTCGTTGACGGTGTTAAAACTAAAGAAGTTGCTTATCCAATTTACAGTGAAATTGAAAAGACTTTGGCCAGAAGAACGTTTGATGAATCTGGTAACTACACAGTTGATCCATTCGTATTGACGTTAGAGGAAGAATATGCAAATCGTGCCAACAACAACTATGCTGATCCAGATTACTTCAGTGTAATTTTAGATCCAGGTAAAGCATATGTTGCTGGACATGAATTCCAAACAATTGCACCAACTAAGATTGGTGTCTATCGTGGTCGTGCAACCGCTAATGTTGCAGATTATGACATACCTACAAATTACTCAAGTTATGTTGTTGTTGAAAATGTTCAAGGTACAACAAACCTCGATATTACTACATTCCCAACATTAGATATTCACTGTGTGCCTAAACAATATATTGATAAACAAGGTACAGCATATTATAATTCCACAAAAATTGGTACGATTCGTGTTAATAACATGAAGTACAATGGTGCAACGACAACAACATTAGGTTCATCACATACACACAGACTGAATGTTTTTGAAGCAAACACCACACCAATCATTGGTAACCTTGCTTCTTCTGGTAACGCATCCGCAAACGTTATATTGCCTGCCGCATGGTGTACAACATTACAGGCAAACTCATATCAAGGAATGTATTTTCACATCACTGATGGCGCTGGCGCCGATTTGGCACCAATTAGAATTGAATCTTCTGGTTCAAATTTTATTAGATTAGAATCCAATTTAACATTTACTCCTTCTTCAAATGCATTTACGATTGAATCCGGTTTCTCTGGTGCAGAATCGCTAGTGATTCGTTCTGGTGGTGCATTGCTTTGGGGTGGTGATGTTAATGTTGAATCAAGAGATTCTTCAGGTGATGCTTATATTACAGAAAAGAATAAAGATAGTTTGTTGTTTGCAATTCCTTTTGAAGCTTTAAAAGAAGGAACAATCACAAACTTTGATTTCTTTGCGAATAAAGTTTATGCAAACAAGTTATCGGACGGCGGCGGTGTAATTACAATTTCCACTGTTGGTACAGATACGTTTGCTTTTGCTGGATCAGGCGGCGTTTTAGGTGATACTGCTATTCTTGAAAACATTGTTTGTTTGGTTCGTTCTGACACTTCTTCAACAAATTCGGCATCAGGTATTGCTGCAAACACCATTTTATCATTGGCTAATAACTTATTTACGGTTACTGCTGTTAATAGTACAACAATTCAAGTTGATTTGAACACCGCTGCAATTCGTTGTGATTTTATTATCAAAACAAAAGTTAATAATGCAGAAGATGGTACAAACGGTGCAGTCAGAACAAAATCTTTATTTCCAACAAATGATTATTTGCACGAAAGAGTTCCATATGTATTGGACGATGTAGACGCTTTAAACGTTGGCAATACAGGCACGGTTACCGCTATTACTGGAGGCTATGTTTTTCCAAGTATTGGTGTTACACACTATGATTTTTCGACTATTGGTGGTTCTTTTCCACTAAACAATCTTAAAACTCCTGGTGTTCCAGTTAGTTTACAAGTATCTGACGTTTATGAAATTGTTAGGATTGTTGATTCAAAAACAAATACCGGCAATATTACAATGTCAATGTTGACTGATCCAGCACACGATGTAACTGACCACTACGAATTAGATAATGGTCACAGAAAAACACATTATGACCATGCAACAATTAAATTGAAACGTGGTTATAGTTCACCAACTGGTTCATCATTGATGATTCAGTACAAATATTTCAATCACGCCGGTGCACCATCTCCACAAAATAATGGTTTATTTACTGTTGATTCCTATACCGGCTCAACTAATTTAACATATAATCAATTACCAAGATTTTTCAACCGTGAAGATGGTAAAATTATTTCATCACGTGCAGCTTTAGACTTTAGACCAACTAGAGATGTTGCAAGCACCGTATTAACAGGTGCAGTTAATCCTGACCCAGATTCTTTGGCTGAATTGTCTTTTGAATATTATTTGCCAAGAATTGACCAGATTGTTGTCAAACCTTCACAAGAACTTTCAATCATTAGTGGTAAACCTGATGTTACGCCTATTGCACCACCAGTTGGTCCAGAAGATTTACATCTCTACACAATGTTTGTGCCTGCATATACTGAAAGTGTTAAAGACATTCGTGCTGACTTTAAGAATAACAAACGTTACACAATGAAAGACATTAGTGCTTTTGATTCTAGAATTAGAGGGTTAGAATACTATGTGTCGTTAAATACTTTAGAAAGAAATGCAAATGATTCCAAAGTATTGGATGCTACAGGATTAGAACGATCCAAATATGGTATTTTAGTTGATAACTTCTCTGATAATTCTGTACAAGCAACATATGGCGATGCTGGTTTTGATAATCGATGTATGGTTGATAATGGTTTATTAAAACCGGCTTCGTTGATGCGTACAGTTAAGATGATTTGGAATCCAGCTGCTTCGTCTGGTTCATATCGTGCTGTTGGTTCTGGTGACAAAAAATCTTTGATGATGGATTTTACATCATTGGCATTTGCTCAACAAGATTCTGCAACGAAGACTGTAGGTGTGGCCAGTGCTCTGTATGGTGCATTTAGAGGAAATATGAAATTGTATCCTGAGTATACAGCAGAAGCTGATACGGAAACAACAGCTAAAACTACACTGAATTCAACGCAAGGTATTGAAAACGCATTTAACTTTTTAAATAATTCATTTAGATATATTTCAGACCAGAATCCAGCTTGGGATAATGATAAGAATAATCCATTTGGTAAAGTTATTGATTCAAAATGGTACGAAACAACTTCAGATTCTACTTCAGTAAAAGTAACAAGTAGTGGTTCTGGTTATGATTTGAAAGATGCTGATTTTGGAACATTACAGACTACAACAAATAGTGTATACATCAAAAAAGGTGCTCAATACACACAACAACTTCTTGCTGCTCCAACCACAAGTCTTGTTGACCTTGGCAATTATGTAACTGATGTTTCAATCAATCCATATTTAAAACCAAGAGCAATTTCTTTTGTTGGTGATTCATTACGACCAGACACAATATATTTTGCTTTCTTTGATGGTGTGTCTGTAAATAATTATGTTGTTGTTCCAAATAGAATTAAAACAACTATTGGTCTTGCTACAAATGGATTCCAACCAGGTGAGCTTGCAGTTATTGCTGATGACCAAAATGAAGCTGCAACATATTTGACAAATTATAAAGCTCGTTCTGGAACTTATAAACTTGTTAGAATTATCAATGCTGACACCGGAAGAAATGTATCTTTAATTAATGAAACAGGCGTTTCACTACAAGGTAAATATATCAAGGGTGTTAACTCCGAATCGATACGATATATCGAAACTCTAGAAGAACACAAGTCTGGAGTAACACGTGCCGTTGGTGCTACAACTATTACTTTAGCTGCAGACGCACCATCTTTTAATATTGCTGCTTCGGCCAATACTAATTTGTTGTACCTTGTAAGATCAATTGGTACTACTGCTGAAGAACAACAAGGCACTGTTGAGAGTGCCGCTTCAGGTGCAACTATTTCTGGTGCAATATTTAATGTTATTGCTTATAATACATCAACAAAAGTTGCAACTGTGCAACAAACAACATCATCAACACAAAGAAGTTTGAGTTGGTCTTACTCTTTAGGTTCAAATAAATCCACTTCAACTGGTGATGTTGGTGGTGTTTTATATCCACCTAAAGCGACATTCAGAACAGGTGAACGTGTATTGCGTATTACCGAATCTTTCAATAACACATACGATAAAGATGCTATTTCATTCACTGAAACTTCTTTTGTATCTTCTGGTATTGCTCTTAAGAAAACAAATCTTCTTAATACTGTTTATAATTTTGGAGTTTCTACTAAATTTACAGGTGAAACAACGTCTAAAGTTCTTTCAAGTTCTACCACATCATCAGTTCTAACAAGTACTGGTTATAACCCACCGCCGGCCGCAGAAAGCAAAACTCCAGCTGCCGTTGTTGACCAAGCAGTTGTTACTAATGTTGTTTCAGTACCATATGAGGATCCATTGGCTCAAACATTCTATGTTGATCCTGAAAAATATCCACTAGGTTTGTTTGCTGAAAGCATTGATTTATTCTTCAGTGCTAAAGATGATACTTTGCCAGTTACTGTTCAAATTAGACCAACTGTTAATGGCGCACCATCTTCAAATTTTTGGTATCAAGAATCTGTAACAACAAAAAAACCAGAAGAAGTAAATGTTTCTTCTTCACCGAGTGTTGATGTTACTTCAACAGCTACTAAGTTTACATTCCCATCACCTGTGTTTTTGAGTCCAGGTTTGTATGCGGTGGTTATTTTGTCTAATAGTCCAGATTATTTGATGTGGGTCGCTGAAAAGGGTGCATTGACAACAACAAATAAAACTGTGTCTACAAACCCATACGTTGGTACTTTGTATAAATCACAAAACTCAATGGAATATGTTCCATTCTTAAATGAAGATTTGATGTTCACATTGAATCGTTGTAAGTTTACAACAGGTACATCTGCGTATTTTAGTTTAGAATCAGAGAAGCCACCTAAAACATACTATGTTGACAAGTTTAGATTGTTGGAAACTTCAATTAAACCAACCTCAGATTTTCCTGTTGCGTCTAATTATTATTTTGTTTCAACACCAGTTGATGGTGCCAAAGAGACTCAATATAGAAGTTTAATTCCACAAATTAAATATGATTGTGGTTTAGATAATAAATACGCACTTGGTTCTAGAAGAAAAGAATTGGTAGATAAAGGTGACTTTACAGTTAAGTACCAAATCTCGACAAGTACAGATACTATTTCTCCAATCGTATCATTAGAAAGTTTGCACTTAAACGTTTTTGAAAACTTTATTGATAATGCAGAGATTGATAGTGAAGACTTCAATATTATTAGTCCTGGTGCAGGCTATGCAAATTCAAATACTATTGTTATTAATTCATCGACAGGTGAAGGTGCAACAGTGTTCATGTCATGTGATGGTGTAAAAGGTAACGTTCTTTCAATAAATGTTTCTTCATCTGGTTTTGGTTACTTAGATGATTTTACAATTTCTTTTCCAAATGCAAACACTACTGCAAACGTTACCTCAAACGCAACGATTGTATTAAATTCTGAATATGACAGTTCTGTTGGTCCTTGTTTGGCCAAATACATTACTAAACCAGTTGTTCTTGCTGATGGTTTTGACGCAGGTGATTTGCGTGTCTATATGGCAGTTAATAAACCATCAGGCACAGATGTTATAGTATTCTACAAATTGTTATCTTCTTCAGATTCAACACCATTTGGAGATAGACGTTATCAGAAAATGGAATGTTTTAATCCAACAACAAGCGTTTCTGTAAATGAATCCGATTTCTTTGAATTTGAATTCAGACCTTCTTTAACATTAGATTCGGCAACATATACATCTGATAATGGTGTGACGTACAATACATTCAAAACATTTGCAATTAAGATTGTGATGATTTCTTCAGATCCAGCTGTTGTTCCGTCAGTCAAAGATTTGCGAATCATTGCTTTACCAGCAGGTTAATAAGATGCAAATAAAAGTTGAAGGAACAAATTATGTTAAGGATATGGGCAACAAGGCTCTACTTAACACCAATAAAAGTGCTATCTTAGAAAATGAAGCTAGGAAGAAAATAAGACAAAATTTATTGTCTAAAAATGAAGAAATAAATACATTAAAAGAACAAGTATCTTCGATGAATGATGACCTTGGTGAAATTAAAAACTTGTTAAAAACATTACTAGAAAAAAAGAGTTAAAGGTTAACGATGCCAACGACTATTATACCAACGATTGCCAGAAGCGACACCATTGACCAGTGGAGAATTCAGACCAACAAATCAGCAACAGATTTGAATGATTTGGGGTTTAACACATATAACAAAGACCAAGGTCAATTACTGATTTCTAATACAGCAAATATTTCCATTACGGCATCGGGTACTCCACTTTCGGTGGCAAATAATGTACTATTTCAAAGTAACTTAACTCTTGCCAACAATATGTTTTTGGGTGTTGTTGGTGCGGCAACCGGCAACTTAATCGCAGGCGGAACAATCAGAGTAACAGGTCCAGGGACAGCATTGAATGTAGCCAATAACGTCTTGGTTGGTGCGGATGTTCAAGTTGTTAACAATGTATATGTGCAGAACATTACTGCAAACGGCAACGTATCTGTTACCCGAAATATTACAAGTGCGGGTGTATTAAGAATGACTGGTATAGCTAATGTCATTTATGCCAACACAGGTACGGCAACTATTAATCGTGTCTTAAGTACTTACGTGTATGCTGATGATATATTTACTCCAAACTTGACAGCATCTATAGCCACAATTGGTGTGTTAAACTATTTGCCATTTGCAAACATTGGTACAATCGAGAACAATCTATTGAATTCTAATGATATCAATTCGAACACATTAGATACAACATATGGTAATGTCACTGTATTGGTAGCAAGAACTTCTGCAAACTTGGTTACACTAACATCAAATGTTGCAACAGTTAATACTGGTACTGTTCAGAATCTTGTTTCTACAAATTCTACAATTACTAACGGCATCATAACTACTGGTAATATTATTACCTTGTCATCTAATGTTGCCACAATTAATACATTGACTGCATTAGTTGGAACTACAATTACTGGTAACGTTGTGACACTCACTTCAAACGTTGCAACAGTTAATACTGGTACAATACAAACATTGTTATCGAGTAATGCTAATGTCACAAATGCTTCAATCACATATTTGTCGTCTTCAAATACGATTACTGCCAACACATTAATTTCAAATAACATTGAAGTTTCCACTGCAAATGCCGCATGGATTAATGTATCGAATAATTTGAGTGTAAAAACTGGTGGTTCAATTCGTGTATATGCAAATACAGTAGAAGATGAAGTATTGACAGTTGATGGTAAAACAACTTTGCAAACAACATATATTCGTGGTAACATTTCCGTTGAAGGTATTTTTACTGCGTTAGGTAATGTTGAGTATGAAGTTAGTGAATTTACATTAAACGCAAACACAACAACAAATGTTGATGCAACAATTCGTAACAATCGTGTTGTTGGCACAGATGCTTTGATTCGTTGGGATGAAACCGATGACCAATGGAAAGTTTCTAAAGGTAATACGTACTCAAGTTTGTATGGCATTTTAGATGCAAGTTTCTTAAATGCAACAGTAACAAGTAATAGTACCGCAAACGTTGCAACACCAAGTGCAGTTAAGGCTGCATATGATACCGCAGTTGTTGCTGGTGGTTATGCCAACTCAGCTTACACTACTGCGAATTCTGCCAGTTCTTATGCAAATTCTGGTTACACTTCTGCAAACTCCGCAGGTGTTTATGCAAATGCAGCTTTCTTGGCCGCAAATACTGCAAATACATTCTTAATTGATACAGCAAATACTGTTGGTATTTTTGCAAATGGTGCGTATACACGTGCAAACGTTTCACAGTCACATGCAAATGCAGCTTATGCATTAGCAAACACAATTGCATCAGGTTCTGCTGCTGGTGCTTACTTACACGCTAATGGAGCATTTGATTCTTCAAATACAACATTAACATTTTCATCGTTTGCTTATAGACATGCAAATGCCGCATACACAACAGCAAATACTGGTGTAGCACAGGCTGCAGTTGCTGACCAGAAAGCAGTTACATCTGGTGTATATGCTAATTCAGCATATGCATTAGCAAATACAATTGCTTCTGGTTCAAATGATACTTACGCAAGACCACATTCCAATGGTGCTTTTGATTTAGCAAATACGACCAACACTCTTGCAACTGGTGCGGTACAGAAAACATCGGCATCATCACAAACTATAGCAAGTGATTTGTTAATTAATGGTAATGTAACATTCCCTAATGCAAAACAGCTGCTTAGTTATAATGCTGTCATTTCTGGTGATATTCGTGCAAATGGCAACTTTGTGGTTGTCAATAATGGATTGTCTGATACATCTGGTCCAACACAAAACGGTGGTGTCAGAGTTAAACGTGGTACTTCAAGTGATGCATTTATTAGATGGAACGAAAACGTAAGTCCTCCAAGATGGCAGTACAGTGATAATGCTGGTAACTTCACAGATTTTAATGCAGCAAGTTTGTTAGCTGCGAAAGCAACTAATATTGCTGGTGGTTCTGATAGAAGAATACCAGTGCAATCTGGAGCTGACACAACAACATTCATAGAAGCACCAAGTACAGCCAATCGATATTTGCAATGGACTGGATCTGCATTTTCTTGGGTAGGAATCAATGTTGATTTGACAACGTTGAGTGCCAGTAACTTAACATCAGGAACTGTGCCACAGGCTAGAATGTCTGGTTCATATACAATGGATATTAATGGAAGAGCAACAGTAGCAACTAGCGCTGACTCTGTTCCTAATGGTGTTACTACAACTCAGAGTTATTCTAATCCTGGTTTTATTGCCAGTTTAGCGTATAGTAAACTAACTGGTGCGCCAAGCTTGGCAACAGTGGCAACTTCTGGCAGTTATAATGATTTAACAAACAGACCAACGATACCATCATCTGCTGTTACCAGCATTGCAACAGGAAATGGTTTGTCTGGTGGTACGATTACATCTACCGGTACTCTAACAATGTCTGGTTTTTACACTGGTACATTCACAGCAACGCAATTGTCAGGCACCACAATTTATTCATCTAGTACCATACAAGCCGCAGGTAATATTACAGCAGGCGGTAACGTTACTGCTTTCTCTGATAGAAAACTTAAAGAAAACCTTGAGAAAATTGGTGATGCTCTTGCAAAAGTTAGACAAATTACTGGTTACACATATACCAGAAAAGACCTCTCCGATAAAGCAAAGAGACATACTGGTGTTATCGCTCAAGACGTTGAAGTAGTTTTACCTGAAGCTGTTGAAGAACACAATGGAATTAAAGGTGTTGCTTATGGTAATATGATGGGACTAGTTTTTGAAGCTATCAAAGAGTTAGACGATAAATTAGAGGAAATCAAGAAACAACTGAACAAATAAAACTTATTGTACCCCCATTCATTATAAATAAGTAAAAGTAAGGAGTTTCTTGTGGCTGAATTTGTAGAACTAACCATAGACCAAGGTGCAACATTTAATACTGTCATTACTGTAAATGACGGTACCGGCGTAGGTCAGAACCTTGTTGGTTATGTTGCTCGATCACAAATGAGGAAATCATATTATTCCTCTTCAAAAAGTTCATTTAATGTAACGGTTTCAACACCAAATATTGGTGAAATCACCATGGCCATGACTGCAGCCAACACTGCCAATCTTACGCCTGGTAGATATGTTTATGATGTAGAAATTGATAACAATTCTGGTGAAGTTACCAGAATTTTTGAAGGTATCATAACCGTTCTACCTAACGTAACGAGATAAAAATGGCAATACAAGTACAAGTAAAACCACAAAAAACAACCATTTCATCTGTAACAGTTGCACGAACAGCAAATATCAATTTGTCACAGTTAAACAACGTTGAAACACAAGGTGCTTTAGATGGCCAAGTGTTGACATATGAAGCTGGTTCAGGAAAATATGTTGTCAAGGATGTACCCACAGTTAGAGGCGGTACGTTCTAAGTGTCAACCATAATCATAACCAAATATTCGGTATCTAATACCGCACCAACTCCAGGACTATTAGACACTGGTGAATTTGCATATTCGTTTGTTTCCAATAAGATGTTTATTGGTAATGCAAATGGTTCTTTTGATGTTATTGGTGGTAAATATTATGCAGACTTAATTGAAGCACGAACAAGTGCAGCAACAGCAAATACTATAGTTAGTCGTGATGGAAATGCAAACATCAGTAGCAATACGTTTATTGGTAATTTACGAGGTATTGCAAACACTGCAAACGCATTTACTACTCCAGTAAGTTTAAACTTTTCTGGTCATGTATATGGTAATGTGGTCATTGGTGATGGTGTATCTAATCCTGAGACCGACATATATTTAAATGATATTATTACTGGTGGAATTTTTGGTAATTCTACACACATTCCAGTTATTTCAGTTGATTCTACTGGTAGAATTATTAATGTTGCAAATGTTCAAATTGTCACATTAGATAGTTTTGACAAAGCAAATTCAGCTGCCAATACGGCTAATGCAGCCTTTGCAGCTGCCAATGTTTTAAATCCAACTAGTATACAAACAATGTCCAATACAGCTAACGCTGCATTGGCTTTGGCAAATTCTTCTTATATTCACGTTAATAGTGTATATAATTTAGCAAACACAATTAACACCAACGCATTATCTGCAGGTGTTTATGCTAATGCAGCTTTCTTGGCTGCAAATAATGCAGTTGATCCTTGGGTTAGAGATGCTGCAAATTCAGCGAGTTCATATGCTAATGCAGCTTTTCTTGCGGCTAATACTGTTGCCAACACTGCGTCAACTGCCAACACGCAAGCAAATCTTGCTTTTAATACCGCACAAGCAACTTCAAATTTAGTAGTATCGTTATCCAATACGATATCGATTGTTTCAAATTCGGCAATATTAGCATACAACACTGCACAGAACACAACAACTGACGTTGTTATTGCTAGTTCTTATGCAAACTCAGCTTACATACAAGCTAACGCTGCATTCACAAATTCGAATACAAAACTTTCAGCATCTGGTGGTACAATTGCTGGCAGTTTAGTTGTCACTGGTAATCTAACTGTATCTGGTAACTTAACTTATATTGATTCTACTCAGTTAAACATTGGTGATAACATCATCACATTGAATGCTGACTTAGGACAATCTGCAACACCAACACAGAATGCAGGTATTGAGATTGAACGTGGTATCGAACCGAATGCATCTATTACTTGGGATGAAACTGGTAATAGATGGTTATACAGTGATGGCAATAACTCTATTCAAATTGGTGCCGCAAGTGATGGTGACTATGCCAACTCAGCATATTTACAAGCTAATGCGGCATTTGCTGTTGGTTCTGTTGTAACAATTTCTGCAGAAGCGGCTTTCGCTCATGCCAATCTTGCCAACAATAGAGCAGTTGTTTCTGGTAACTATGCTAACGCTGCATACACTCAGGCAAATACTCCGAGTTTTGTTGCGAACTCAGCATACTTACATGCTAATGCAGCTTTTGCAGCTGCGAACACTTTAAGTCCTACATTTTCACAAGCGGCTTTCAATCAAGCAAATACTGCAAATACAATTGCGGCCACGGCTGACCAACGTGCTATAACTTCTGGTTCATATGCTAATGCAGCATTTATAAAAGCAAATACAGTAACATCTGCTTACATTCACGCCAACGCTGCTTTTGTTCAAGCAAATACTGGTGTACAGTCTTCACAATTTGCAAATGCGGCTTTTTCTCAGGCTAATACTGCAACATTAATTGGTTTGGCTGCATATGCAAAAGCAAACTCAGTTATCGATTTAGCAACGGGTATTCAAGCCCTAAATCACGCCAACGCTGCTTTTGATGGAGCCAATCTTTCATTTACGATTGCAACAAGTGCTTTTGCATACGCTAATAGTTTGGCAATTACAGCTGTTGATACATTTTCTAGAACACATACAAACTCAGCTTTTGAAAATGCAAATACTGTTGGTCGATATGCCAATGCTGCTTATGTGCAAGCAAATACTGCAACAACTGCAGCTGCACAGGCCGACCAACGTGCTGTTACATCTGGTGATTATGCCAACTCAGCATTCATAACTGCTAACACAAAACTTTCCGCTGCTGGCGGCACTGTATCTGGTGACTTGACAGTTTCTGGCAACTTAACTATTAATGGTACTGCTGCAAGATTTAGTGTGCCAACGTTGACAGTTGAAGATTCTATTATCGACATTAGTGCAGAAACAATTGGAACACCAACACAAAACTCTGGTATTCGTGTTATTCGTGGTGATGAAAATGCGGTATTGCTTCGTTGGAATGAACTGGTAAAATCTTGGCAATTTACTAATGATGGTGTTATATACTCCAACATTGCATCTTCAGCCGCAGAGTCATACGCTAACGCTGCATATTTACATGCTAATGCATCATACAATCAAGCAAACGTAACGACTTTACATGCTAACGCTAGTTACATACAGGCAAATACTGGAACTCAATTTGCACAATCAGCTGGTGTATATGCTAATGCAGCTTTTGCAGCTGCGAACACAGCAGATCAAAAAGGTGTAAGTGCAGGTTCATACGCTAATGCAGCTTATGCTTTTGCCAATGTTATCGCAACAGGTTCGGCAACTGCGGCGTTTAATCACGCTAACGCAGCTTACGACCACGCAAACACAAAATATTCTGCGTCAGGTGGAACAATCACTGGTGACGTTGGTATTGTTGGTAACTTAACAGTTCAAGGCACAACAACATATTTAAACACAGAACAAGTTAATATTGCTGATAATATTATCAACTTAAATTCCGATGTTGACCAGTTTAGTTTGCCTTCACAGAGCGCTGGTATTTCCGTTGAACGTGGTTCTTCTGCAAATGTTTCACTATTATGGAATGAAACAACTGATAAGTGGACATTCACAAATAACGGATCTAATTATTTAAATATTGGAACTGATGCAGCCGAGTCTTACGCTAATGCTGCTTTTGTTCAAGCAAACACTGCCAATACTAATGCGGCAACAGCTGACCAACGAGCAGTAACTTCTGGTGATTATGCCAACTCCGCTTACACTCAAGCAAATACAGCAAACACAAATGCAGCTACCGCAGATCAAAGAGCTGTAACTTCTGGTTCATATGCCAACTCTGCTTATGCATTATCCAATACTGCTGATCAACGTGCCGTAACTTCTGGTGATTATGCTAATTCATCTTTCACTGCAGCTAATACTGCTGACCAAAAGGCGGTATCTGCTGGCGTATATGCAAACTCAGCTTACTTACATGCTAACGCTTCTTTTGTTGCGACAAACACAACAAATCAACAATCAGTAACTAGTGGTTCATACGCCAACTCAGCATACATCAAAGCTAACAGTGGTTTTGATGCGGCCAATACGGCAGACCAAAGAGCAGTTACATCTGGTGTATACGCTAATGTCGGATACACTCACGCCAATGCGGCGTTTGCCGCAGCTAACACGGCCGATCAAAGAGCAGTAACTTCTGGTGATTATGCCAATTCAAGTTATACACAAGCGAATACTGGAACACAGTATGCAACATCTGCTGGATCATATGCCAACTCTGCATACACCAATTCTAATGTAGCGAGTCAACGTGCAGTAACTTCTGGTGCATATGCCAACGCAGCTTACACACAAGCGAATACTGGAACACAGTATGCAACAAGTGCTGGTGTATATGCTAATGCAGCGTTCGACCATGCTAATACTAAATTTGCTTCAGCTGGTGGTTCAATTACTGGTGATGTTGACATTACAGGTAACTTAAATGTTTCTGGTTCAACAACTTATTTAAATACACAACAACTTAATATTGGCGACAATATTATTAACCTGAATGCTGACTTACCACAATTAAGTTTGCCCACTGAAAGTGCAGGTATCTCCGTTGAACGTGGACTTTCCGCAAACGTTCAAATATTATGGAATGAAACAATTGATAAATGGACATTCACTAATGATGGTACACTCTATCGCAATATTGGTGCAGAGTCTGGTGAAGTATATGCGAATGCTGCTTTCTTACAAGCAAACACTGGTACTGAAATTTCGGTTACTGCTGGTGACTATGCCAACTCTGCGTTCTTAGCCGCAAACGTTGCTGACCAAAAAGCTGTCTCTGCTGGATCATATGCTAACTCTGCATACACTAATTCTAATGTTGCAAGTCAGCGAGCAGTCACATCTGGATCGTATGCTAACTCTGCATACTTACATGCTAACGCTTCATACTTGGCAGCCAATGTTGCAGACCAGAGAGCAGTAAC
>Ga0208597_1000553_pt1 | contig 14858 bp, 10 predicted proteins | sample LakMenEpi05May12_FD_150673 | JGI IMG/M metagenome (GOLD analysis project Ga0208597, IMG submission 150673) | Freshwater microbial communities from Lake Mendota, WI - 05MAY2012 deep hole epilimnion (SPAdes) | ecosystem: Environmental > Aquatic > Freshwater > Lake > Epilimnion/Euphotic zone ...
CGCAAGTAGATGCTGCTATGGGAGGGAAATGCGGAATAGATTTAATGGCTGTGAAAAATGCGGTTGGACTTTTTAGTTGGCCGAAAAGCGTTCTCGTTTTCACAGGGTTCCTGAATACGCTTCCTGAGAAAGAATTGAAATCGGGGTTCGCAGAAATGCTTAAACACGCCCTTATTGCCGATGCTGAATATTGGGAAGCCTTGTCACATGTAGATCCCAATGAAGCCGCACATGTTGCTGTTTTCGTGAAGCGTTCCAATGAAATAAAATCTGAGATTACCATTGCGGACCCGAATGAACGTTCGGTTAGAAAAAAATTGAATTACGGACACACTGTTGGACATGCAATTGAATCGTTCTTTCTTGCGAAATCACAACCGATTACGCATGGAAATGCCATTGGATGGGGAATTATTCTTGAAAATAGAATAGCTGTTCAATTGGAGATTCTCAGCTCCTCCATAGCCCAAACTATTGAAAATCGAATTCTAGGAATTTTCGATCCGCTTCCTTCCTTCAGCAAAGAAGAACAAGAAGAAATTTTTCAATTCATGTTGAACGATAAAAAAAATAAGAACGGTGTATTTCACTTTTCATTGATCCAAGAAATTGGAGATTGTTTAATACAAGTTGAAGTCAGCGAAGAAATTGCTCGGAAGGTAATTTCCGTTTAATCGATATTTTCCCGTTGAAGTTGAGGGGAGGTGCTTAAATTTGCACCTTCATTCAACACACATGGAAATTCCAAGCAAATACTCTCCAAACGAGACGGAAGACCGCATTTACGCAATGTGGCTAGAGAAGAAGGTTTTTAAATCTACTCCGAACGACAAGCCTGCGTACACCATTGTTATTCCTCCGCCGAACGTCACAGGAGTCTTGCACATGGGACACATGTTGAATAACACCATTCAAGATTTGCTCATTCGTCGCGCGCGCATGCGCGGCTTCAACGCATGTTGGGTGCCCGGTACCGATCACGCTTCTATTGCAACCGAAGCGAAAGTTGTTCAGAAACTTCGCAAAGAAGGAATCAAGAAATCTGATCTTTCGCGCGATGCGTTCTTGGAGCACGCGTGGGAATGGACGCACAAGCACGGTGGAATTATTTTAGATCAATTGAAGAAATTGGGAGCAAGCTGCGACTGGGATCGCACACGTTTCACCATGGATCCGAAATATTACGAAAGCGTAATCGATTGCTTCATTGACCTTCATAAAAAAGGAAAAATCTATCGCGGCGAACGCATGATCAATTGGGATCCTGCTGCACTTACCGCTTTATCAGACGAAGAAGTAATACACAAGGAAATACAATCGAAATTGTACTTCCTAAAATATCAAATCGAAGGAACCAACGAGTTCCTAACCGTAGCAACGACGCGTCCGGAAACCATTCTAGGCGATACCGCTGTTTGCGTGAATCCGAAAGACGAGCGTTACACACACCTTCACGGAAAGAAAGTTATTGTTCCTTTGGTGAACCGCGCTGTTCCTGTCATTGCCGATGAATATGTTGAAATTGAATTCGGAACAGGTTGCTTGAAAGTAACGCCTGCTCACGATCAAAATGACTTTATGTTGGGTGAAAAATACCAATTGGAAGTGATCAACATGATGAATGCAGACGGAACCATTTCCGAAGCAGGAGGCATGTATGTGGGTCAAGAACGTTTTGCTGTTCGTGATCAAATTGCAAAAGATTTAGACGCTGCCGGATTGCTGGCCAAGACCGAAGAGCACTTGAATAAAGTTGGATATTCAGAGCGCACCGACGTGGTTATTGAACCACGCTTGTCGCTGCAGTGGTTCGTAGACATGAAAGACCTGAGCAAGCCTGCTTTGGAAAATGTAATGAACGATACCATTCGTTTCTTCCCTCCGAAATTCAAGAACTCGTATCGCAATTGGATGGAGAACATCAAAGACTGGTGTATCTCTCGTCAATTGTGGTGGGGACATCGCATTCCTGCGTTCTATGCGCCTGATGGAACTTTCGAGGTTGCGAAAAATGTGGAAGATGCCATTGCGCAATTCCATGTAAAAGGTTCTTCATGGACCGCTAATGATTTGAAGCAGGACGAAGATGTATTGGACACTTGGTTCAGCTCTTGGTTGTGGCCAATTAGTGTGTTCGACGGATTCTATTCGAAAGAAGAATTAGACTACTACTACCCTACTGCCGATTTAGTAACCGCTCCAGAGATTATGTTCTTCTGGGTGGCTAGAATGATAGTGGCAGGATATGAATACGTTGGAAACTTCCCTTTCAAAAATGTATACTACACAGGTATCGTTCGCGATAAGCAAGGAAGAAAAATGAGCAAGTCGTTGGGTAACTCACCCGATCCGATTGAGCTCATGCAACAGTTCGGAGCAGACGGCGTTCGTGTGGGAATGTTACTTTCTTCTCCAGCTGGAAATGACCTTCCGTTCGATGAATCGTTATGCGAGCAAGGAAGAAATTTCGCTAATAAAATTTGGAACGCCTTCCGTTTGGTGAAGAGCTGGGAAGAGAAGATTGATGCGTCGTTGGAACAACCTGAATCTTCGGCCATTGCAGTGCAGTGGATGAACAATCGCTTCGAGCAAGTGCTTGCTGACATGGAAGACGGATACGATAAGTTCCGCATTAGCGAAGTGTTGATGCAGACGTATAAATTAATTTGGGACGACTTCTGCGCATGGTATTTAGAAATGGCGAAGCCATCTTACGGAAAAGGAATCGATTCAAAAACATACAACGACACGCTTGATATTTTCAAAAATTTATTGAAAGTGTTACATCCGTTTATGCCGTTCCTAACGGAAGAAATGTGGCAGCACATGGACTCTTGGAAGAGCGAATCGGAAATGATTTGTATTTCGAATTGGCCAGCAGCAAAGAGCTTCGAACCGAACATTCAAAAAGACTTTGAAGAGTTTGAGCAGTTGGTAACGGAAGTTCGTAACGTTCGCAAAAAGCAAAACCTTCCGAACAAAGAAGCGCTGGTTGTTTCATTCATGAAGAAAGCAAACAGAAATGCTTCGTTCGATGCAGCTTTCACACATTTGTGTAATATCTCTGAATTGAATGAAGTGTCTGAAAAGATGAATCCTTCGTTCAGCTTCATGGTGAACGGAGTTGAATATTTCATTCCATATACAGCATCTGTTGACGTTGAAGCAGAGCAAGCGAAGATGAAGGAAGAGCTTGCTTACCTCGAAGGATTCTTGAAGTCTGTTGAGTCGAAGCTTTCGAATGAACGATTCGTAAACAACGCACCGGCTGCTGTTTTGGACGGAGAAAGAAAAAAGCAATCAGACGCGATGAGCAAGATTGCCGCGATTAAAGAACAGCTCGGATAATAGAAATTATTTTTTTTGTGTTGAAATGAAATCGCGAACGATTTTCTTCTCCGCGAAAGCTTTGTTCCAGCTACCGTGTTTGACATTTGGATAAGAAATGAGGTGAACATTCGTGTTCACCTTTTTTGTTGCGTTTACCATGCGAACTGAATTCTCATAGGGAACAACATTATCGGCCTTTCCGTGAAAGGCCCATACGGCGGTTTGCTTATTGTTCTTCGCCTGTACAATATCTCCGCCTCCGCAAACCGGCATTGCTGAAGCAAAACGATGCGGCTGTCGCGCAATGTATTCCCACGTGCCGTATCCGCCCATACTCAATCCTGCAATATACATGCGTGTGGTATCGATGATCGTCGAATTTGCCACCAATGAATCAATGCCATGCATAAGGACCTCCATGGGCCATGTTGGATTTTTTTTCATGGTGTGAACAACAGCCTTCCAATCCACATCGGTCCATCGCTGATCGCTCGGACACTGAGGAGCCCACAGAATATAATACTCTAATCCAGCGGCTTTCAGGGTTTCCATAAATACCGGTAAACCCACCTTGGTCTGCGCAACATTGTCGCTTCCGCGCTCCCCAGCACCATGTAAAAACAGGATAAACGGAAGTCTCGCTTCGTATTCGCCGTTCACAACAAACTCTTTCAAGGGTAATTTCTTTCCATTTGAAACAAGAAATTTCTCTTGCTGCGCATGGGTTTCAGCATGAATAAGCAAGCATAAAACTAGAAAAAGGCTTCTCATAGAAATGAAATTTTTAAATGGAAATGAATACCAAAGATAACCCTTCAATAGACCAACCTCTAGCAATACCTCGTTTGAAAAAGAAAACAACAGTTATGAAAACGACTCGCACCCTTTTCAAAACACTCGATGAAGTGGTCTTTGAAACTAGAAACAAAATGTATGGAGCTTATACGCTTCGCAAGAATTACGGACGCAGAACGTTGCTCTCTACCGCCATGGGAATATGCATGGTTTCCGGATTCCTCTTCGCGCTAACCCTTTCCAACAAAGCCATTGAGAAAAAAGCACCGGAAGTGCAGATGACACAATTGGCTACTGTGCGCTTGGATGAAATTAAAATTCAACCAAAAAAAGAACCGAAGAAACAATCTCTCGTGCAGAAAGCACAAGGAGGCGGCGCAGAAAACCGCACGGTGACAATTGTAGATAACACTACCAAAAAAACCAACGTATTCAGTCGCTTTGGTGGAATTGGTCTCGGTGGCGACGATGACGATTTCTTCGGATTCCCGGAGGAACCCAATTTCACGGTTGACACGACCACCGTTAAAAAGAAAAAAAATAACAATTTCAAAACATTCGCCCAATTCATGCCTGAATTCCCAGGAGGAATCTCTGAACTCTATGCTTTTCTTCAAGAAAACATCTATTACTCCGAGCGTATGAAAAACCTCGGAATCGAAGGTAGTGTCTATGTTTCTTTCATTATTGAAGAAGACGGTAGCATCTCGCGTGTGTCTATTGAACGCGGCATAGAGTACGGTGAAGAGTTGAATAAAATAGCGCTGAAAGCCATCCAAAAAATGCCGAATTGGATCCCCGGTCGTAGCGGAAATACGTCCGTTGCTGTAAAACAAACTATTCCTATTCAATTTTCACTCGTAAACGATTAAATTTGCACCCTATGCTAAAAAAGCCGCTGCTCATTAGTCAGATTATTATGGTAGGAGTATTCATTGGAATGGCCGTCTATTGTGTGGCCTCCAGTGCATTAGACAATGCCTTGCCGGGCCAACGTAAATATTGGTTCGCGCTAGTGCTCCTGTTGTATGCTGCAATGCGCGCAAGAAGAATTTTCAATGCGTGGAAAGACCTTAAATCTGAAAAAACCACATTATGAAAAAACTACTTTTTTTAGCGCTCTTCGGCGCATTGATTGCCAGCTGCGGCAACTACGACACAACAGCGGAGGGAATTTCATCGGGCGAATTGAAAATTGGAGTCGATGAGAGCTATAGTCTCATGATGCAATCTCAAATTCCAGTTTATCAGCAGATCTACGACAAAGCGAAAATTAAACCTACTTATTCTACTGAAGAGGAGATTATTCGTTTGTTATTAGCAGATAGCATTCAAGCTGCAATTATTAACCGTCCGCTTTCACAAGCTGAATTGGATTTCTTTGCTTCGAAACAACGCATTCCAGAATCAGTTAAAATTGCTACAGATGCTATTGCGTTGATTATTCATCAGGAAAATCAAGATACTGTTTTAACACTTGATCAAGCGAAACAAGTTCTTGGCGGACAGATCACCAATTGGAATCAGATTAATCCTTCAAACAAAAATGGAGACATTCGAATTATTTTCGATCACAACGGATCGTGCAATGCGCGATATGTTCAAGAGAATTTTTTAAACGGTGGTGGCATGCCTGCGAACTTCTTCGCAATGGACAGCACGGCAGCTGTAATTAACTACGTGCATGACAATCCTGGGGCAATAGGAATCATTTCTGTAAGCTGGATAACCGATCCAGAAGACAAAGTAACCAAGGCGTTCAGAGATAAAATTGATGTCGTTGGAATTTTGAACAACACCCTTACAGATCATCCAGAACGTGTGCGTTATCCTTTCCAAGCCTATGTGTTCGACAAGAGCTATCCGTTCACCCGAGATGTGTATGCTATCCGCACAGGATTGAAGGGAACAGTGGGAACGGGATTCATTTCTTTCTTGAACGGAGAGAAGGGCCAGCTGATCATTCACAAAATGGGCATGGTTGCTGCTACGTCGCCAACAAGAGTTATTCGAATTAAAGACTAAACCTGAAATAAGTAAACATGAATATGAAGAACCTATTCACAATCCTTGTAGCCAACGTGCTACTTATCTCGTGCACAGCACAAAAAAGAGCTCCACTAGAACTCAATCCAGCATTCGATCCAATTCGCACTTCAACCTTGAACGAGCGTTACGAAAAAGCGCTGCGTGACCTGGCAAGTATGCCGAATAGCGCAGAGAAATTCGCTGTGGATGGATTCAATTATTTAGAGTGGGCAGTAGACGGAAAATTTATTGACGCTAAAAAAACCACTGAAGCAAAAGAAGCATTCTTAGCTGGGGTGAAGGCAGATTCTCTTTTCCCTCTGAACTATGTTGGCCTTGGTCAAATTGAAATGCGCGAGGGGAATGGCGGAAAAGCAGACACCTATTTTGCTAAAGCGCGCGGCATTGTAGACAACAAAAAAAACAAAGCCACGAAAGATTTAAAATACACTACCTACATTGCTATTGCAGCGGCTAACATTGCAGAAGACGCGAAAAATCTAGGAACTGCAAAGCAAACGCTTGATGCCTTGGCTGAAGTTGAAATTGAAACTAAAGCTATTCGTCTTCAATTGGGTTTAACTCTCGGTGATTACTTTCGTTTCAAAGAGATAAATAACCAATCTTTCGCCATTACAGAGTACAACAAGTGTCTTGAAATAGATCCGCAGTATGTGCCCGCTTTGTATAGAAAAGCCCAATTATATCAAGGTGCAAAAAATAACGAAGAGGCATTGAAGTTCTACAGTGAAGCTATTGCTACTGACCCCACTTTCGCCCCATCTTACAGAGTTAAGGCTGAATTATTAAAAGACTACGGTCGCTTTGAAGAGGCCATAGCTGCTTATGCCAAATATTTGGAATTGAACAACTCATGCCGCATTCAGCAACGTTATGCTTCTTTCTTTTATTTGACAAAAAATTACGAAAATGCCATTACAGAGGTTACAGCTGCCATGCCTTGCGATCCAGAGAATTATAAGTTAAATCGTGTTTTGGGTTACTCATACCTGGAATTAAAGAACTTTACTGAAGCGAAAAAATACATGGATATTTACTTCTCTCGCCAAGAAATAAAAAACCAAGACGTTTCCGATTATGTGAACTACAACAAAATTTGCATGGGATTGGGGCAAGACAGTCTTGCAATCGTTTCTTTGGAAAAAGCGCTTGCTTTATTCCCAGAGTACACAGAAGGTTACAACGAAATTGCTACGATTTATACCAACAAGGCCATTGCTTCGAAAGGAAAAGAGAACGAGGCGCTTCGCATTAAGTTATACAGCAAAGCAGCAGATTGGTATGAAAAGAAGACGGTGAAATTGGGGGCTGATCCTAAAGATCAGTTCATTCAAGGACAGATGTATTATTTCTCTCAGCAATATGTACTAGCAGATACTACCTTCCGCAGAAGCTCTGTTCGCTATCCTGAGGCTTGGTTCTGGGTTGCAAAATCTCAGAATAAAATTGACTTGGCTACTGTAACTGAAACAAGTCCTGCAAAAGGATTGGCAAAGCCTTTCTACGAAAAAGGAATTATTCTGGTTGGACAAGACCCTGCAATCATTGAAAAGAATAAAAAGAATTTAGCTGAGGCCTACCAATACCTTGGATTGTACTACGGAAATATGGGCGACATCAATTGTTCGAAGTCAGCTTGGAACAAAGTCTTACAGCTCGATCCTACTAATAAAATTGCAACTCAACTTTTAGTAACACCTGAAACTTTAGATAAAGAATTGCTTGCAGCCCCTGGCGATTGTCCGTTGGTTGTATATCCTGAAATTCCCAAAGAATCGACTGAAGGAACCGAAGGAAACTAATTTCTTACCATTAAAGCGGTAAGTGTTCACTATCCGCTTTTAATAACTCCCAATACTTCCTGAAAAGGAAAGCATTGGGAGTTTATTTTTGAAGTACAAATTGTACTATGGAAAACGCTACACGATTGAAAGAACTTTCAGACAATCTTCACCACAACATTAACGAACTGCTTTCCGGCAACATGTCGCCTGATCAAACGCAGCACTTAGTTGAATTATGCAGTGAGCTGTATGAAAAACTTATTGTTCTTCGTTTCAAAGCGTTCACAGAAACAATCACTCCAGCAGAAAAAATGCAAGCGGTTTTAGAGACCTCTGAGCCCATAAAAATAGATTTCACCCCTATTGCCCCTCCTGCAGAGCTTGCTAATCAAGTGAATTTGATTGATGCTATCAAGGAGGTGGAGCAGGTTGCTGTGCAAGATGCTACGCAAGGTCCTGCGGAAGGTGTTACACAAGAGGTAAATGCGGAGCAAGATTCTACGAAAGATGTTGCACAAGATGCTTCGCAAGAGGAGGAGGAAGATGAGGATGAGGAAATTGTCTTTCAGTTGATTCCAAATGATGAACCAACTATAGAAGCTCCGAAGGGGGAAGTGAAGCCAATGGTTTCGTTGAACGATTCATTCAAAGAAAATGCAAGCCAGCAAGCGACCATAGCAAAGAAATTAGAGGGTTCACCGATTAGCGATTTGAAAAAGAACATTTCCTTGAATCAACGTTTTCAATTCTGTAAAGATTTGTTCAAAGGAAACAACCAAGAGTATGAAGTGACATTGGAGAAACTGAACAATACGAATCGCGATGAAGCCATGCGTGTTCTTCAAATATTGAAAGATAAATACAGCTGGAATCCTGATTCTATGGCCGTTAAAGACTTTACCGACTTGGTAAACAGACGCTACATGGCATGAGGCTATTCGTAGTCCCAACACCTGTTGGAAACCTTGAAGACCTTACCCTGCGGGCCATTCGCATTTTAAAAGAGTGTGATTTCATTTTGTGTGAAGACACCCGAGTGAGCGTTCGGTTGTTGCATCACCTTGAATTTTCAAAGCAACTGGTGGCCTTCCATCAGCACAACGAGCATCAAAAACTCGATCACATCATTGAGCGCATTCAACAATCGCAATCGGTTGCCCTTATCTCCGATGCGGGAACACCCGGTATTTCAGATCCTGGATTTTTGTTGGTTCGCGCGTGCATTCAAAACAACATTCCTGTGGAATGTCTTCCCGGCCCAACGGCTTTCGTTCCTGCCCTTGTGAATAGTGGACTTCCAACCGATAAATTTATTTTCGAAGGGTTCCTTCCACAAAAAAAAGGAAGAGAAACACAACTCAAGCGAATAGCCGAAAACCCCTTCACTTCTGTTCTGTATGAATCGCCTCACCGCATGGTGAAATGCTTAGAACAGTTAATAAAATTCTGTGGTGAAGACCGCCAATGCTCTGTCTCCCGCGAAATATCGAAGAAATTCGAAGAAACACGTCGCGGAACCCTTGTTGAACTTTTAGCGCATTTCAGCACACACGAACCGAAGGGCGAGTTCGTAATTGTGCTAAATTCGCGTTCATGAATTTGAATCTTTCCCCTGAAGAAATTGTACGCAGAGAAGCACTCGCAAAATTGCGCGCGCTAGGCATTGATCCCTTCCCTGCTGAAGAATTTATTACCACTTCAAACGCCGAAGAAATAAAGGCGAACTACGCAGAGGGTAAACAGGTTATTGTTGCCGGACGTTTAATGAATCAGCGTATTCAGGGAAAGGCCGGATTCGCAGATCTTTTCGATTCAACCGGACGCATTCAATTGTACATCAATCAAGATGCATTGTGTCCAGGCGAAGACAAATCGCTTTACCAAGAGGTTGTTCGTCACCTCCTTCACTACGGCGATTTCGTTGGGATTGAAGGAACACTCTTCACCACCAAATTGGGTGAAGTTTCAATACACGTTTCAGGACTAAAAGTTCTTGCAAAATCATTGAAGCCACTTCCAATGGTGAAGACCGATGCAGATGGAAATATTTACGATGCATTCACCGATCCTGAATTGCGTTACCGTATGCGCTATGTAGATCTTGTGGTGAATCCGAAAGTGAAAGATACCTTCGTGAAGCGCACCAAGATTGTGAATGCCATGCGTAATTTCTTCAACGACAAAGGATACTTGGAAGTTGATACTCCCGTGCTTCAGCCTATTCCCGGAGGAGCCTCTGCTCGTCCGTTTATAACACATCACAACTCGCTTGACATTCCCATGTACTTGCGTATTGCGAATGAGTTGTATTTGAAAAGACTTATTGTAGGCGGATTCGACGGTGTTTACGAATTCAGTAGAAACTTCCGCAACGAAGGAATGGATCGCACGCACAATCCAGAATTTACAGCAATGGAAATTTATGTGGCGTACAAAGATTACAACTGGATGATGAATTTCACCGAGCAAATGTTGGAGCATGTTGCCATGGAAGCGCTCGGACAAACTGAAGTTCAGTTCGGAGAGAAAACATTAAGCTTTAAAGCTCCATTCGCGCGCGTTACCATGACCGATGCGATTAAAGAGTACACTGGGTTCGATATTACCGGAAAGTCTGAAGACGAGCTTCGTGCGAAGTGTTTAGAATTGGGTTTAGATGCTGGAGAAAATTTAGGGAAAGGAAAACTCATCGATACGCTATTCGGTGAAATGTGCGAGAAGCATTACATTCAACCAACGTTCATAACAGATTATCCGGTTGAGATGTCGCCGTTGTGCAAACGTCACCGCGAAAACCCTGAACTTACAGAGCGTTTCGAATTAATGGTGAATGGAAAAGAATTGGCGAATGCTTATTCAGAATTGAACGATCCTATTGATCAGCGCGAACGCTTCGAAGAGCAAGCGAGCTTGATGGAGCGCGGCGACGATGAAGCGATGTTCATTGATTACGATTTCTTGCGTTCATTGGAATATGGCATGCCGCCTACTTCTGGAATGGGCATTGGTGTTGATCGTTTGGTTATGATGATGACCAATAACGAGAGCATTCAAGAAGTTTTGTTCTTCCCGCAAATGCGCCCTGAGAAAAAACAAGAAGGACCTGATGTTGCTTCTTTCGAAGCGAAAGGAATTCAAGCACATTGGATAGAGGCTATCGTGAGCATGGGATTTCTTTCACTCGATAAATTGAAAGAAACCAAAGCCACAGCACTGCACCAAAACTTGAATCAGTACCGTAAGAAAAACAAGCTCGATGTACCCGCTGCGCAGTTGGAAGAAATTATGATGTGGTTTAGTTAAACAACAAACGCACACTCATATTTCCAGCGTGAACAATTTCACGCCCGTCACTTTTCCTTCCATTGTAATTCAACGAAAGTTGCAAATTCTGATTGATTGTTTTGCGCCATGCGCAGGCCAGCGTGAGGTTGTTTCCTGCTTGCAATCCGCCCAGCGCATCGTAGACAACCGGACCCGTTGCATCGCCTTCAAATTGAATGCGTATGTACTTGAATTCACTTTTGAATAGCTGACCGTTCTTCGCTTCCACTTGCGCATCGGCGCCCACAGAAAGACTTTGCGCCTGGAAGGCAGATTCACTGGCGTTTCCTTTTCTGATTGCGTATTCACCTAAAACAGAATATCGTTTGTTGTTTGTAGGTTGAAACGCGAACGAGGGAGTTGCAGTGATATAGGTGGAAGAAAAGTTTCGCGTCGCAAGAAAATCTGAAGTTGTCTGTTTATTCCCTGAAGTACCTTGAAGTAAAAACTGAATGCTTGTTTCAATTGCCTTCCTGAAATTTATTGTGAAGCTCTGCTCAACACGCGTTTCAAATCCTGAAAGTAAAAAAGCTTTGTTCATGACCTTCTGTGAAGTAAGGTCGGCGCTGAAATTAGGATCTGATTTTCGAAAGAATAATGTTCCTCTAAATACATTTCCGGCAGAAACCAAAAAGGTTTCATTCTCATAAAACGGCGAAATATGCTCTAAACCACCAAAGGTTGATTTGCGTTCTGCCCTGCTCATTATCTGAGTGCTCCAAGACTTAAGCGCACTGTACAGAATGGAGGTTTTATTCTTCAATTGACGTGGGTTCATATTCAATGAAGAAGTAAATGATGCGGTGTAAATACTCTGGTATTCCGTGGTCTGAACTGGTAGACGCACATAGTTCGCTTCATAAGTAAAAGCAGCAACCTCAAATTCAGAAAGTTCTTTGATGCCGTTGTCGTTGTAATCGTTCCACACGTATACGCCTTGACCTGCAGGGACTTCAGCATAAATAAAAGCTTGCTTCGCTTCCAAACCACTTGACGTTTCGTAAAATAAATTTAGCTGCGCCCATTTGTTTTGCGGTGTTCGAAATTCTATTCGCCCGAGTAAACTACCCAATGGTTTTATAAGAGCTAAGCTGTTCAACGAAACCAATTGTCTGTTGCTTGCGGTAAGTGCGAAATAACTTCCACCCTTTGTTGTATTTCGAAATTCAACTCCATAATTGTTTGCTGAAGAAATCGGAGTTACTTCATTCAACAAAAAAGCGTGATCGGTTCTGTTTCGAACAAAAAGCTTGAAAGCGCGATGAGTAGTATCCGTTGAACGTAAGTATGCCTCACCATCGAAAAACTTATAGGATTGTTGCGTAATGGCAAACGTGTTCTGTTCTTGCTCATCGCGAACTCCCAAAGTAAACCGCTCGCCTTCCCTGTAGAGATGGGCCTTTTGACGAATGAATGAAGAACTCACTGCGCCGTTGGTCTCTAACGCAGAAGCATCTATCTGAAGCTTGGTGCGTTTCGAAAGATTTGCGTTCACTAAAAATTTCATTTTATTTCCTTCGTAGACAGAACCGATTTCATAATGTGCTCCACTTAAAGAAATAAATTTTCCTGAAGAAAATTCGCGAACAACTTTGGCTTCAGACAACCATTCGCTTTCGCCGTAGCGCAGCAATGTGCGCGTATTCCAATTGCGTTCAAATTCCACTTCACGAAAGCGTTCAACGCGATTGAATGTCGCGGACAAGTTCTCTGTATTTATTTCCCACAGAAAAACTTTTCCTTCCTTCCTACCTGCAATCTTCTCTTTCACGTTAGCTTTCAGCGCAAAGCCTTTGTTGTTCTGATCGTTCAGGCTAGAAAATGTATTCGCATCGAAATCGGTATACGCTCCCTCCACATTCATACTCCAATAATTTGTTTCTCGTCCCCAATTCGCGGTGTGTCCTGCTACCAGCATACGCTGTTTCTTTGGGGCAGTTAACCGTTGAATGGGTTCGTAATTTCCTTGCTTCACCCCGTCTATAGGAGCTACCCACTTGAATACTTTTCCGTAAGACGAGAATCCGTTCTCGACGTAATTGCCATTTCCATTCCCAACAAATGTAAAATTAGCGGTAAAAAAAGCGTTGGAGACATTGGTAGAATAGACTAAGACGTTAGTGAATGCGAGCGTGTCTATAATCCTATACATAACGCGATCCGACTGGAATCCTATACTGTCTATACCGCTTACGTTCGTGCTTGAAAACGCATCACCTGCTTGCATAAGCGTAACGCGATCCTCGTCAGTGAGCGTTTGAAGAAGGGGTTGATTCTTGGCATCTATTTCTTCAAAAAACTGAACGTACGTTGTTCCCCTTTTCGTTGTGTATTCTATATCAGCTGTAATTAACGGACGTGCATATTGACGGTCACTGTATTGAAATTCGACGACAATGCGTTTGTCTTTCGTGATTCTATTTCGCGGAGTGAAAACAATTTCAGCTGAATTGTAGTCGATTAAATAATCTTGGTCTTGTCCGCGAATTAATTTTTTTCCATCGATGTAAACGTTTTCCGTCCCACCTAAAACAGTGATGTAAGACTCGCCTTGGGCACCTTGTAAACGGTATGGGCCTTGACTTCCTTCTATACCTAAAATACTTTGGCGATTGAATTTACCCTTCGAAATAGAAACGGAAACTTCACTTTTCAAAATGCCTTGTGACTTAATTTCACTGGTGTTTTGAACGAAGAGCCCCAATCCTCTTTTTGTATACTTCATGAAGTAATGCGCCCGCAGAGGCAAGGTAAAATCTCCTGCAATAATCTTGTTTCGTTTATCGGTGAGCTGAATAAACACCTGATCAAACTCTTGAAATTGCTGTGTACTTCCGGAAGAAGAAACGGGAATGTTGTTGTCTGAAATAGATGCGAGCAATTGAAAACGATTTGCAATTTTTCCTGTAAGTTGAAGGTTGAGGGAAGACTGAACGCCCAGGTCTTGTTGGTTTCCCAATGAAATGCCTCGGGTGATGGAACCACTCTTTTGAATCGCATCGTACGAACGTTCCGTCTGTGGCGCTTGAATGGTCCCGAACTGGAACACATCGCGTTTTCCAAATTGCGGTTCGTAAGCCTGCAAAAATGCGTTGTACGGAATGTTCAGTGTCTCAAATTCAACGCGCAGGGTGTCGTTCAAAAGGGTGTCGCGCAAAAGCATTTGCGCATGCACGGTATAGCGATATCCGGATTTAATAATTTCGTTCCTGTAAAATACTTGAATAGAGCTTGGTCGAACGATAGACGTGTCGAGTGAAATACAATTGACATTCGGAAGAAGGACGACCGTTTTTTTCGACTGAGCAAATGAATGAAGCGAAAGCGCGACGCAAAGGAGAATAAGTAGCGATCGCATTTGTATGAATTAATCTTTCAGGTTAACTACGCAACGTTCTTCGTTGCATTGCTCGATAAGCTGTGCCTGAGTCACTCCCTTCAAATCTGATTTCAACAAATCGCGTTTTTTCTTGGAATAATCGCGGAGGACTCTTCCTTCACAAAATCTTCTGATCTGTTCTTCGCTTTCGAGAATTAATTCGGGCACTTGCATGAGTGCACCCGATTCATCTTTGG
>Ga0208597_1000554_pt1 | contig 14856 bp, 13 predicted proteins | sample LakMenEpi05May12_FD_150673 | JGI IMG/M metagenome (GOLD analysis project Ga0208597, IMG submission 150673) | Freshwater microbial communities from Lake Mendota, WI - 05MAY2012 deep hole epilimnion (SPAdes) | ecosystem: Environmental > Aquatic > Freshwater > Lake > Epilimnion/Euphotic zone ...
GTGGGGATGGGCGAGAACCAATCGGCCGAGTGATCGTGACTGAGACAGATCAAGGAAATGTCCTTTGGCACAGAGAGTCCTTTTTTCTGCACATAGCACAACGCGGCAATGTATTCGCGCCAGTCGAGACAGACGATCGCAGTGGGTGGTCGCACGGCAAAGGCGCGATCCAGGCAGTTGCGGAAGCTCTCAACGCCACCGTCATCGGTGGCTGGCGCATTGAGCTCGGAAATGAAATCATGTCCAGCTTCGACAAGCTTGCGACTGATCGTTGACTTTAGGTTCGCCGCGAAGGAAGGTGAACGCTCGCATAATGGCAAGGTGATGTCTTTGTGGCCAAGTGAAATCAGTTGTGACAGGGCATCCTCGAGCATCATACTGGAAGAAACACCGACCATTGGCACGGAGAAATCGCCTAGTGCTCCACCGCAGAAAAACATCGGCACTTTGACGTCGCGCGCCCATGCTGCCATGGCTGGAGTGCCCAAGACTGCAACCACCGCTTGCGGTTTTTCGAGTTCCACGAGTTCGTCCCACTGCTTCTGACGACGTTTGCCTGACGCGTAATCATCGAGGTGAAAACGAATGCTCCAGCCTTTCGGTGCGAGTAATTCCCAGAGTTGGAGCAAGATTTGTGAAGTGCCGCGAGCCGGCTCTGTGCGGCCACTCTTCGGTGCGAGCAGTAGCAATGTTCGGAGCACGGCTTCCCTTCCTTTCGACTTCAAGATCACCTCGCGGTGAATCACAAATCGACGGCGCACACCTTCATTGCTGATCCAGCCATCGGCACGAACGCGGTCCACGGCCTTGACCATGGTTGCAGGGCTGACGCCGAATGAAGTTGCCAAGGTGCGAATGCCTGGGACAAATTTTTCCCAACTCCCCGAACGCAGGTTGCGACGCAGCGCAATTTCTGCCTGCAAAACGCGACTATCCTTTTCCACTGGTCCAGCAAGGTGGGCCGACAGATTTTCCATTGGATTCGACTTTTTTTTGCGTTTGCGTTTCTGTTCCATGCGAGCGAGATAGTACAGAATGATAGATGTATGACAACAGTAGAATCGATTCATGACATAGTTTTTTCAAGCAGTGCTGCCGAAAGGTGCAGAAAATTTTGCTGCATGGCACAGATTGCTGTAATCTCCGCAACAATCCGAGGTTGACGTATGACCACATCAGTGAAATGTTTCCGCCGCTATGGCAATTGATACTTTTGCAAACCGCTTTGTCTGTGATTTGGTGGCCTATGAGCCCGGAAAACCAATCGATGAAACCGCTCGTGAGCTCGGTTTGCAGCCAGAGGATATCATCAAGTTGGCTTCGAACGAAAATCCCCTCGGCCCCTCGCCGAAGGCCAAAGAAGCCATGCGTTTGGCGCTCGAAGAAGCCCACATTTACCCCGATGGCGGCGGTTATCGCTTGCGCACGGCGATTGCCGAAAAATTCGACCTCGGCCGCGAAAATGTCATTCTCGGTAATGGCTCGAACGAGATCATCGAACTCCTCTGCCACACCTTTCTCAATCGCGATGCCGAACTCATCGCCGCCGAGCACGCCTTTGTGGTGTATAAATTGATGGCCACTTTGTTTGGTGCCAAGTATGTCGAAGTCGCCGATCCTGGGTTCATTCACGATCTCGAAGGCATGGCCGATGCGATCACCGAAAACACCCGCTTGGTCTTCATTGCCAATCCGAACAACCCTACAGGAACCATGGTTGGCCAAGAAGCGCTCGACCGTTTCATGGATCGCTTGCCTCCACACGTGGTGGCGGTGTTTGACGAAGCCTACTATGAATTCCTCGACGACGCGCCTGATACCTTGAAGTATGTGCGCGAGGGCCGCAACGTCTGCATTCTGCGCACTTGCTCGAAGATCCACGGTCTCGCCGCATTGCGCGTGGGCTATGGACTCGCTCCGAAATCGGTTGCCGACATTTTGCAAAAAGCACGCCAGCCCTTCAACGTCAATGCCATCGCGCAGGCGGGTGCCTTAGCTGCCTTGACCGATGACAGCCACATGAATCAAACCAAAGCCGTCAATGCCGAGGGCCTTGCGTTTTATCATCAGGCCTTTGCTGATCGTGGTTTGGAATTTGTTCCTAGCGTCGCGAATTTCATTCTCGTCAAAGTTGGTGACGGCGATGGCTTGTTCAAAAAAATGCTGCAACGCGGCATCATCCTTCGCGCCATGAGCAGCTACAAACTTCCCGAATGGGTGCGCATTTCCGTCGGAACCATGGCGCAAAACCGCCGCTGCATCGAGGTCATGGACGAAGTGTTGCGCGGGTAAGCAATACGGAGAAGGGATTTTCAATCCCTTGTTTTCATCGACCGAAATTTCAAATGAAAGGGTCTAATCAACTCTCCCTTCACTGTTCACTGCGCACTGATCACTCCCCACTCAAATTTTCTTGTATTTTGAGTATTTCGTGGTTCCTCCTTCGGGTTTTGTTTCAATCTCTGTCCCAACGGGACAATGCAATTCCCAGCCCATGATTTCAAGCATGTGTATCATTCCCCACACCACATGATCCCGCATCTCCAGACTACAACTTCAAAATATTCTACGACCGACTCAAAGAAAAAGGCTTCGTGATTTATCCCGGAAAAGTCACAGGCGTCGATAGCTTCCGCATCGGCAAGATCGGTCATGTTTTCCCGGAAGACATCGATCGACTGATCCTTGCGATCGAGAGCGCGCGTTATTGGTAATAGGCTGTTTGTCATAGGCCTGTTGTTGATAAGCTGTTGGTGTAGGGTTTTACCCCATGGCATGTTCGTTGGGTTAGCTTAGGATTCAGTCACTTGCAAAAGCAAGCACATGACCATGAATCCTACTATCTCCATCGTATCGCTCGCCATCGCCGCTGCAACTTTTTCCTCCTGTGTCGTCTCAGACTATCCAGGTGGACCTATGCGCGGCTCGATATCCACTTCCTTCGGTGTTTATGATACACTCCCTAACTCCTATGTGGGGAGCGCCTATCATTATCAGAATCGCTATTATTCAGGCGGTAATTACGAGACGGGAAATTTCCAATACAAGGGTCGTAAATACGACAATCGTTATTACCATGGCGGCAAATATTATTACGGCGGTCGCAACGAATATCATGGTAATAACAGACTGCAGAATCAGTTTACTGACGACCGCAATGATCGCGGTGATCGCAACGATCGTGACGACCGATACGAACGTAGCAACAAAGATCGCCATTGAACATCGGCTCTCAGGATATGAAGCGGATCATCGGAACTGTTGCTCGCGAACTTGCGCGGCAACGCTGGTCAGCCACGGTGCTCGGCGTGATCATGCTCAGCTCTTGTGCTGATAACACAACGGCGATGCGCTCGTTTACCTTGCCATCTCAATGGAAGGGGGCGAGCGATGCCTCATCATCCGCCAAGCCTCAAGATTTGTCGCGTTGGTGGAAACGTTGCAACGATCCGATCCTCAATCAACTGATCCAAGATGCTCTGCACAACAGTCCTGACATTCATGCGGCACTCGCCAGAGTTCGCGAGTATCGGGCCAGAAGAGGAGTGGAACAGTCCGCGCTTTTTCCGATGATTGCGGGCAATGGTTCGGCGAGTCACACAAGCTCGCGTGATCATGATTTGGATCGCAGCTCTAGCGATGATAGCTTCGGCATTTCTGTCGATGCGAGTTGGCAGGTGGATTTGTTTGGTCGGCAACAGCAAACCATCCGCGCCGCTTCTGCGGATCTGTGGCAAGTGAAGGAAAATTTCCATGCCGCTCAAGTCATCCTCGCCGCCGATGTGGCTACGGCCTACGTGAACTTTCGCTCAGCGGAATCTCAGCTAGCCGTGGTGCAGCGCAGCTTGATCACGCGCACGGAAACGCTTCAGCTCACTCAGTGGCGCGAGCAAGCGGGAACGGGAACAGCGCTCGATACGCAGCAGGCGCGCACGATTTTCGAGCAAGCGAAAAGCGCCATCCCGGGCTTGCAGTTGCAGGCCACGCAGTCGCGCAATCTGCTCGCCTTGTTGGCCGGACAGACACCGGGATTTTATGATCGATCGCTTGTCAAATCCCGTGCAGTGCCGCTGCTCTCCGCTCCTCGTACGATGGGGATTCCTGCCGATACTCTGCGGCAGCGGCCTGACGTGCGGGCCTCAGAGGCAGCAGTGCTTGCGGCCACGGTTCGCACCATGTCTGCCGAGCGTGAGCGCTTGCCAGCGTTTCAGTTGACAGGATCTCTGGGCGCGGAATCGGGCAGTGGACGCGCATTCTTTTCTCCGCAAACCACTCTTGCTTCGCTCGCTGGTGGCTTGACTGCCCCGATCTTTCAGGCGGGGAGAATTCGTAACAAGATCTTGATGCAAACCGAGCAACAACGCCAAGCATTTTCGGCCTACGAAGTCACAGTATTGCGCGCATTGACGGAAGTAGAAAATGCCCTCGCTGCGGTGCAACGCTACCAGCAACAAGCGCAAAGCATTCAGTCATCGATCACAGCTGCTGCCGAAGCGCAAAGATTGGCCGCACTCCAATACGAAGCTGGGCAGATTGATTTGTTCCTTTCGTTAGATACGCAGCGCACCTTGCTTTCTCTGCAACAACAACAGGTAAGCACCATGACCCAACAAGCCACCGCAAGCATTCAACTCTACAAAGCCTTGGGCGGGGGATGGTCAAAAAACTAACGCATTTTCGCGCACACACTTATGTCTGAACCAACGATTCCATCCACGGATGAAGAAAACATCTCGCTGCCACCTGAAAAATTAGCGCAAGTGATTGAGTCGGGCAGTCATGGTTCTACCAAGCGTGTGGTGATTCTTGTGAGCCTTGCACTTTTTGTTAGTCTCGGCGCTTGGTATTGGTGGCATCATCAACAAGCGATCAAAAAAGCCCTGCCGCACTACGTCACCGAGCCCTTGCAACGCGGCGACATCGTGCTGCTGATCACCGCAACGGGAAATTTGTTTCCGACCAATGAGGTGATCGTCGGTAGCGAATTGTCAGGCACCACCTTAGAGGTCTTTGTCGATTTCAATGATCATGTGAGCAAAGGACAAGCGCTTGCGAAGCTCGATACGACAAAATTATTGCAGCAAACGGAAAGCAACCGAGCTGCTGTGAAGATCGCCGAGGCCAAGGTCACGCAAGCGCAAGCGACGGTGAAAGAAAGCTTGGCGGCATTGGCGCGGCAACAAGAATTGTCACGCTTGAGCGGTGGGAAAATTCCCTCGCAGGCAGAAATGGCGACCGCCATCGCCGCATCCGAGCGGGCCTCGGCAGATCTGTTGAGTGCGCAATCGCTGGTGGGACAAGCCCAAGCGCAGGTGCGGATCAATGAAAATGATTTGTCGAAGGCGGTCATCAAGTCGCCCATCGATGGCATGGTGCTCACACGTTCGATCGAACCAGGACAAACCGTCGCCGCGAGTTTTACGGCACCGCAACTTTTTGTGATTGCGGAAAAACTGGAGCGCATGAAACTCGAAGTCGCCATTGCCGAAGCGGACATTGCCCTCGTGGCGAAAGGGCAATCCGCTACCTTCACGGTCGATGCATGGCCAGATCGATCTTACACCGCCAATGTCACCGTGGTTGCCTATGGCTCGGCCGTGACACAAAATGTGGTGACCTACGAAGCGGATTTAGAAGTCAGCAATGATGACCTCAGCTTGCGCCCTGGCATGACGGCTACGGCTGACATTAGCGTGGCCGAGAGCAAGAGTGTGTTTGTAGTTCCCGCGGCGGCACTGCGATTCGATCCCGCATCTGCTTCCCTCGTTTCAAGTGTGGCGAAGAAATCCTTTGTGCAAAGTTTGATTCCCATGCCCACGCGCAATCGCAGCCGCCCCGCAGCGGACGACGAAAAATCAGCGCCCACGAAGATCGCAAAAATCTGGGTCTTACAAGACGGTCGCGCCATTTCTCTACTCGTCACAGTGGGGCTCAGCGATGGGCATCAAACGGAAATTTCCGCACCCAATCTCACCGAAGGAATGTCCGTCATTCTTCGTCTCGATACCCCTGCGTCATGAGCGAGCCTCCCCACATTGACTTGCGCGCGATCACCAAAACCTTTGGCGTGGGCGATGCTGCTTTTCAGGCATTGAAAGGAATCGATCTCACCATCCATCGCGGTGAGTTTGTTGCCATCATGGGGCCGAGTGGCTCTGGCAAGTCAACATTGATGAATGTGTTAGGTTGCCTCGATACACCGACCACGGGCACCTATCACTACGAGGGCATCGCCGTGGAAAAACTCAGCGCTGACCAACGCTCGATGCTGCGGCGCTATGCACTGGGTTTTATTTTCCAAGGGTTCAATTTGTTAGCGCGCACCAGTGCCATGGAAAATGTGGAGCTGCCACTGCTCTACCGAGGAATGTCAAAATCTGATCGCCGCTCCAAGGCTGCTGCGGCACTCGCTTCCGTGGGCCTCGCGACGAAGCTGAGCCGCACGCCTGGGGAGCTATCGGGTGGGCAACAACAACGTGTCGCCATTGCGCGCGCCATCGTTTCTCAGCCGAGCACCTTGTTTGCCGATGAGCCTACGGGCAATCTCGACTCACTGACCACGCGCGATATCATCGCATTGCTCACGCGACTGAATGTGGATCGTGGCATTACCGTTTTGATGGTCACGCACGATGATGAAGTCGCCGCCTATGCCAAGCGCTGCGTGGTGATCAAGGATGGCATGATCGAGTCGGACCAAGCCGTGAAACAACTCTCTCTACCCGTATGATCTGGAATGCTTTTGCGATTGCGTTGCGTGAGATCAGTCGTAACATGACGCGTGCGTTTCTCACCGTGTTAGGCATCTTCATCGGTGTGGCATCGATCATTACCATGGTCACCTTAGGCGAGGGCGCCACGCAGGCGGTGAAGGAGCAAATTTCTAGCCTGGGCAGCAATCTGCTGACCCTGCGCCCCGGTGCTGGTTTTGGTTCGCGCGGCTCATCGGCGGGAGTGCCACATTTCACCGAAAAAGATTCCGTAGCCCTCGGCGATCAGATCTCTAGCATTGCTGCGATTGCTCCCGTCAATATGGCATCATTGAGCACCATTTATGGCCACAATGCGCGCATTAGCAATGTCACGGGGACCACGCCGATTTATTTTCAAATCAACAAATGGCATCTCGCCGAGGGCCGATTTTTCACCGAGGGCGATGTCCGTTCTGGCACCGCGGTTTGTGTGATTGGCAATACCGTGCGCACCGAGTTATTCGGCGATGCTGATCCCTTGGGGTCAAAAATTCGCATCGGCCGAGCATCGGTGGAAATCATCGGTCTGTTAGCCACCAAGGGGCAGGCGGGCATGGGCGATCAGGACGATACCTTCATCATGCCGCTGTCCGCCTTGCAACGACGCTTGATTGGAAAAGTTTCCGCCAATGACATCAGTCAGATCTCGATCTCTGCAGTCGAGGGCACCGATAGCATTCGGCTCATCGATGAAATTTCACGGATCATGCGAGCACGGCGCAACCTGGAGAGCAATCAAGACAATGACTTCAATGTGTTCGATACTCGTCAAATTGCCGAAACCCTCGGTTCAACCGCACAACTCATGACCATGCTGCTCACGGCCGTGGCGGCGGTCTCGCTGTTAGTCGGAGGCATCGGCATCATGAACATCATGCTGGTATCGGTGACCGAGCGAACTCATGAGATCGGCATTCGCTTGGCGATCGGTGCCTCGGCACGTGAGGTGCTACTGCAATTTTTGGTCGAAGCCATGACGCTCTCTTGCATCGGTGGCATCGTCGGCATCCTGCTCGCGCTCGGCCTCTGTTACGGTTTGGCGCAAGTGATCAAAGTGCCATTCCATTTCAACTTTCAGATCAATCTGATCGCCTTTCTATTCTCCGCTGCGGTAGGAGTCTTATTCGGCTACACCCCCGCAAGACGAGCCGCAAGGCTCAATCCCATCGATGCCTTACGGCACGAATGATCCGCACCTAGGTCAGCGCCCCTCAAAAATCCCTTAAATCAGTTTAATCCATCGTTATAATGGCTGTAGTCAAGGATGGTCATTCGTAATGGTGGCCAATCGAGACATGATTTTCAAGATTTTCAAGATTCCAAGATGAGATGGATTGGGAAATCATAGGTTATTGGTGAATGGTTCATAAGAAGGAGTTTTGAAGGCACTTCATTTTTCCTCATCAAAAAAATCAGTATAATCCGTTAAAGCCGTCGTTAAATTTGCGGGATTCGTTGAGATTCATCCAGTCCCGCTATCTCATCCCGCTCCGCGTGATTCGGTTGTGGTTAAAAGAGCACTTCGCTCTGAAAAGGAACGAAACGCAAAGTCGCTGAGTTCGCAGAGGATATTGCAGAGGATTTTTTCATCTGCTCACCAGTTTCCGTTGCACCCCAGCCTAACATAACGCCCGCTTTTTTTCTTTTCATTCCCTAATAAATTGACCAAGCTCGGGAAAAATATGAGCCGTGTCCCAATCAATGATCGCTCCATCCGCGAGCCCAAAGGCTCAGTGGTTCGCGAGGAGCATGTTGCTTACGAATATCGCAGTGACATCACGGAAGAGCTCTTTTTGACGTGGACACTCACGGGCCATAAGCAGCGTTTGCATGCTATGCTAAACATGACGAGACACGAAGCCCTCAAAACCAAAAAGAATGGCCTGATGCAGCAGCTTTTCCCATCCCCGGAGGAGGTGGTGGCATGAGTAAAAAAATCATCATCATCGCCGGGCCGAACGGCGCAGGGAAAACGACTTTCGCTCGCTCTTTCTTACCAGTGGAGGCGCAATGCCCGCGCTTCATCAATGCGGACCTGATCGCCGCCGGACTATCGCCCTTTGCTCCAGAAGCCGCTGCGATCAAGGCTGCGCGCTTGATGCTAAAGGAAATCGCTGAATGTGTTCAGAATGGAGAGAGTTTTGCTTTTGAAACCACACTATCGGGACGCGGCTATCTGAGCCAGATCATGAACTGGCGGTCACAAGGTTATCATGTGAGTCTGTTCTTCCTGAGTCTGCCAGATGCGGAAACGGCCATCGCCCGGGTGGCAGAACGGGTGCGACAGGGCGGTCACAACATCCCAGAATCTGTGATCCGACGTCGTTTTACTGCCGGATTGCACAATCTCGAAGAAGCCTACAAATCAGTTGTCGATACTTGGGCGAAATATGATAATGTTGGCGAGACGCCAACGCTCATAGAATGGGGGGAAAACGAATGAAAACCAAAGACATCAGCCAAGCCAAAGATCAAGACTTGCGGACATCCATGGCCGCCCTGCAACGTGCCGCTGAATCAGCACGCAAGACAGCGATCCAGACCGACACCGCGATCGTGGTCAAGCGAGACGGCAAGTTGGTTCGTATCTCCGCGCAAGAGTTGCGGAAAACCACTGCCTCCGTACCAGAATCATGACCGACACCAACCAAAAACAACGGGGCAACACGATCTAGAGCTCATATGTATTGACTGTGCCGCTCACTGCTCATCCTCCTATGCTAAAGCTCCGGCGGACAAGCTGCTCACTGCGTCTTTCCGTTGCACCCCTAGGAATTAGAGCTTCGGTTTTTTGCCGTCTTTGCGCTTGAGTCCGCTGGCCCGCTCGCTGCGGGTGACGTAGCCCATGGTGCGATACATCGTGCTGTGCGAGCTACCCTAAAACGCGTGCGAGTTAGCCTAAAACGCGTGCGAGCTACCTTCCCGAGCGTGCGAGCTACCTTCCCGAGCGTGCGAGCTACCTTCCCGAGCGTGCGAGCTATCTTCCCAAGCGTGTGATCTTCCCTCCCGAGCGTACGAGCTACCTTCCCAAGCGTGCGATCTTCCCTCCCGAGCGTGCGATCTTCCCTCCTGAGCGTGCGATCTTCCCTCCCGAGCGTGCGAGCTACCTTCCCAAGCGTGCGAGCTATCCTCCCAAGCCTGCGTCTTTCCGAACCACCCTGTGCCGCTCACTGCTCACTGCTCACTCCGCACTGATCACTACACATTGCTACTGGATTCGATGAAAGGAAAAGAATCTCCTTGTCTCTTTCTAGCTGATTTGTTAGGCATAACTCAGTTCTCACATGTCCGCTCGCTCTAAGACATCGGGAAGAATCGCAGTCAGCATTACAGAAACAATCTGATCGAAGGAAATGATCGTCTACCTAGCCAACAAAACGAAATTTCGGGAAGACATCCTCTCCAACAGGATTGAGGAAATTGTCCACGAGACGTTTCAGGGAGCAATGGGGCGATCGGTGGGGGCTAGTGAATTGGCATCATGGAAAAATTCGCTTCGACACATGGATACCGTGCTGGAAGATTCTGGGATTCCCCACGATGCAGGGGTGGCAATCGAGTTCAATATCCCTCAAACGGGCAAGCGCGTTGATTTCATTGTTACTGGCACCCGTGGGGACGGCCAGCGTACCGCAGTCATCGTTGAGCTGAAGCAATGGCAGGAGGCCAAGGCCACCACTAAGGACGCCATCGTCAGCACCTTTGTTGGTGGTCGCGAGCGGGAGGTGAACCACCCGTCCTATCAAGCTTGGTCATACGCCATGCTGATCGAGGATTTCAATGAAACCGTCCGCCTGGATCCGATACACCTGCGGCCCTGCGCTTATCTGCACAACTGCGCCTCAAGCTCGGTGATCCACGCTCCTTTCTACGCTGAGCATACCAAGCTCGCCCCCGCTTTCATGCGCGACGATGCGAAGATGCTCCGCGAGTTTATCAAGACCCACGTTAAATATGGCGACGATGGCGAAACCATGTATCGGATTCGCGACGGCAGGATCCGGCCTTCCAAGGGTCTAGCGGATCACCTTGCCTCCCTCATGCAGGGGAACCGCGAGTTCTATCTGATCGATGAACAGAAGGTGGTTTACGAAACAGCGCTGCATCTCGCCACGACCTCCACACCCAAGAATAAGAACGTTTTGATCGTCAATGGTGGCCCAGGCACTGGCAAGACGGTGGTCGCGATCAATCTGCTTGTCGAGCTGACCAATCGCGAGTTGGTCGCCCAATACGTCACCAAAAACAGCGCTCCCCGAGCCGTATACGAAAACAAACTTACAGGCACTTTAAAGAAATCCCGCATTTCCAATCTCTTCGTTGGCTCTGGTGCATTCACAGAAACTCCCCCCAACACATTTCAGGGGCTCATCGTCGATGAAGCCCATCGCCTGAATGAGAAATCCGGACTCTTCAGTAATCTCGGTGTAAATCAGATTAAGGAACTCATCAATGCCTCCACCTTCACCGTCTTCTTTCTCGATGAGGATCAACGCATCCATTGGAAAGACATAGGTGATAAAAACCAGATCTACGAATGGGCGGAATCCCTAGGAGCTAAGGTCACCGAAATGGATCTCGAATCCCAATTCCGCTGCAATGGCTCGGACGGGTATCTTGCTTGGATTGATCGAGTACTTCAAATTCGAGAAACTGCCAATATCACACTCGAAGGTGCGAACTACGAATTCAAGGTCTGTGAATCCGCCACGGAGCTGAAGGAACTTATCGAGAAACGGAACCGCGTGAACAACAAAGCGCGCATGGTCGCCGGCTATTGCTGGGATTGGATCTCCAAGAAGACTCCAGCAGCGTTCGACTTCCAGCTCGACGGTGGTGCATTCAAGGCTAAGTGGAACCTGAGCGTCGACGGATCGCTTTGGATCATGAAACCGGACTCCGTCCGCGAAATCGGCTGCATCCACACCTGTCAAGGACTAGAGCTCGACTACGTGGGAGTGATCATCGGTCCTGATCTCGTCGTCCGTGATGGCGAGGTCGTCACCGATGGAGCCAAGCGCTCTGGAGGAGATTCCTCCATCAAGGGCTACAAAGGATTGCTCAAGAACGACTCTGCATCCGCTCGTGAGAAAGCCGACCTCATCATCAAGAACACCTACCGCACCCTTATGACAAGAGGAACAAAGGGCTGTTACGTCTATTCCACTGATGCTGAGACGAACCAATATCTCCAAACGCAAGGAGTCGGCGCCCTGTTGCCGGAATTCGAGGAACTGCAGATCTCACAATCTCCTCCCGCCTATCCATTCCCCATCCTTTCGCCCGAAGAAGCGGCCGATTGCCCGAATGCCGTTCCGATCTTCGACATCAAGATCGCGGCTGGAGACTTCAGCAAAGAACAATGGCTAGAGGATTGCCAATACGCCGAACTCCCCGACCACTTCACCGCGAAACCCGGTTTCTTCGTCGCCCAAGTCGTCGGCGAGTCGATGAACCGTCGCATCCCCAATGGCTCGTGGTGTCTCTTCCGCGAACCAACGGCGGGATCAAGAAATGGGAAAGTTGTCATTGTACAGAGCCGGGACATTCAAGATCCGGACAACGGTGGACAATATACAGTTAAGATTTACAGGAGCGACAAGAACGTAACAGAAGACTCTTGGTCTCACCGAAATATTAGGCTCGAACCAGATTCAATGGATTTCAATTTCAAAACACTTACCCTTAATTCTGACGCATCCAATGACCTACGTGTTATCGGGGAATACGCAGGGATTATTAGTTAGAATGGAAATCATGTGTTAGCATTTTCCACCTAATCACCAACCTGAGTTTAGTTAGGTGAAGATCTACTTCTTGGTTCTTGAGTTTTCCGTTGATGGGTTGTAATCTCGATCTCCGATGCCGCTACAACCTGAAACTTGCCAGATCATCAAAGAGGTCGAAAACCTCTCCGGACGGCCTGTGCATGTGACAGCGGACCCGGAACTAAAGGTGATGTCCACTATTAGCGCCGCTCGAGGATCATCCCCCGCGCATTTTCTTCGCTATCGTCCAGGCACTAGGGCTGTGGATTACCTGGTCGCCTATCAGCTCGGATTTCTTTTACGATTGTTTTCATGCCCCGCAGAGGAACGTTTTGAGGTGATGTCGAGCGCATCGGAAAAAGAGGCGGGAATCAAAGCACTGGGAATGGATGACTTGCCGTTAGATTTTGCTAGTTCCATGGTTGACAACACCGTGATTCAATTACGCTCGTATTCGGTTGGCTTTCGCATCGACCAATGGATACGGAGTCACTATCCAGGCCTTAAGGTACAACAAGAGCACTCGATCCGTTCTCAGCTCGCTGAGAATGCTCAAGTCCTATCACCCGAAATCCGCCAAAGGTTCCCCAAAGCGCTGCTCGATGCGAATACTGTGATGAACGCCGCTTACGCGCTGGCGTGGGGGACTGCACTGGCAGAACCACAATTTGCCATTCCGTTCAAGGCCTTGGGCTACGCAAAGAAAGCGAAGGAATTGCTAGAAATTTTAGAGGAACTCCCCGATGATCCTCGTTCCGATCGTGAAATCATTGCCCGCTGGGCCAATAGCCTCGGTCTCGAAGGCTGCTTTCATTTTACTACTCACACTCTCACTTAATGTCCGATAATCCACAAGAAGTTCAACTGGCTTTGGCTGATTTTGACCGCAGTCAATTACCCGAATCCCAACGAGAACTACAAGGTGATGCATTCCGCAGCGCGGTGCAGGATCATCTGAGCTCAGAGTTCATCGGCGAAGGTGGGGCGGCTGAGGTAATAGTAACACAGGATCGGATCATCATCCGATGGACGTCATCCTCAGAAGCCCAAACGCCGACTGAGCGTGGCATCAATTATCTGAAAGAGGGCAATTATAAAAAGGGAATCGCCACACTGCGCCTCGCGTTGCAGCGTGATCCATCCGATGCCGATGCTCTCATCAATCTCGCGATGGCGCTCAGCGACAAAGGCGAACTAGACGAGTCTGTGGCGTTATTGTATCGGCTATTGAAAGATCACCCGAAGCTTGCGCATGGATGGGTGGCGCTGGGTGTGGCACATGCTCGTCAGGGCGATGATTCTGCGGCGATTGACGCGCTTCGCGTCGCAGTGACTCTCAATCCGCAAGACGGATACTCACACAAAAATCTAGGCGCGATTCTTGCACGTTCTGGATTAAGAACGGAAAGCATCAAACACCTATACCGTGCGACGGAACTGCTCCCTTCAGATCCTTCAACTTGGTTGAATCTTGGGATGATACTTGAGCGAGAAGAAAACTTGAACAATGCTGACGAAGCCTACTTGAAAGTATTGTCCCTCGACCCGACTGGACAACTTGGTCAGCGCGCTCAGAAAAGCCGAACTCAAATTGCTGAGAAAACCTTTCGCGATCGCGGTGGCGAATTGCGCCCGGATGCCTTCTCTTACTGCCTAGGCGCCTTACAACGATTCGAAGGAATGCCAAAGCCAGAGATTCAGAAGATTTCCTTCGAGATTGCTATGCTCGGCACACGAGGGCTGAATGTAAACGATCCATCGCAGCAATACACGTTGAATTCGATTGCTGGTAAGTTTTCCGGCCTGCATCTGCTATGCATCGAGTATGTGGGTTTTCAATTGCTAGATCCCTCCATCGATATTGGCTTTGATCTCTCTGCGGAGTATGCCGCTGCATGCGAGGCGCATGGTAAGTGATGGGGGACCGCTTGTGCTTTGTGAACAAGTCAGGAAAAACGTCCATGGACTGATCATCTCTAACAAGAGCGATGCTGGCTAGAGAGCCTTGTAGGGGGGCATTTTTCTGTTTTAAACCATAGTTTCTAACAGAATGCGCAAAAAATATCTACGCTACGGTACTACAGGGGGAAGTGGGAAAACGATTGTTTTTTGTTGGTTTTACAATGAGAATACAGGCTGAATACCACTACATATAGTATTGTGAATAATTAGTTAATACTATATGGGGATAATTCTTTGCCAATCGACTAGGAGTTGCGGTAAAATTTGCTCGCCGACGGAAGAAGGCATCAGAAAACGAGGCGCAGAGCTCAAACTTTGCGAGGGCAGTTTCTGGTAAACCGAACATCAATCGTGTAACAACCATATACTATTAT
>Ga0208597_1000556_pt1 | contig 14823 bp, 6 predicted proteins | sample LakMenEpi05May12_FD_150673 | JGI IMG/M metagenome (GOLD analysis project Ga0208597, IMG submission 150673) | Freshwater microbial communities from Lake Mendota, WI - 05MAY2012 deep hole epilimnion (SPAdes) | ecosystem: Environmental > Aquatic > Freshwater > Lake > Epilimnion/Euphotic zone ...
TAGCCGCGCTCACTCTGCACATTGAGTGGTCGAATTTCTCCCGGAGAAATCGTGCCACCACTCGCTGCTATTGGTTGCTCAAAACTCAACAACATCGTTCCTGAACCAAGCAAAGGGCGTGATAGCGGAATGATTAGTTGATTGCCATCACGACGCCACTCATGACTAACGTTTTGTCCCGTAATGTCGATGTTGCCGACTCCCTCTGGCACTTCCACACGCCACTCACTGGCAGGTGCTCCGACGACAAAATAATTGAACAGAACTGATCCATACACCGCTCCCTCTTTGATCGAATAGAGGTGAAACACATCGGCCTGCACACTTTGGCCCAGTGCTTCCACATTCATCGTTGCCGACCATGCGCCCTCTCTCGTACGATACGCCTGTTGCAGACCCGGGGTTTGCTTGGGGAAATAGGACAAGGGAATTTCGATCAGCTTGTCGTTCGACTTCGCCGCCACACGATACCCTGCGGTCGCGACGACGCCAATCAATCCACGCTGAGATTTTGCCTGAGGATAAAGCAAGGGCAACAGCACCCATTCGCCCGCCTTGGCGGCTTCATTTTTTTCCAAGCGCAATTGCACCAACTGCCGATCTTTCACGGCTGAGGAAAAGAGAATTTTTAGGCGTTTGCGTCCATCGATCACTTGCGTGGCTAACGAAAAATCAGCCACCGCAGCACCTGTGCATGCGACGACGGTAAAATCGGCAGGAATGTCAATCTCCCACTCACGCAGTGGAGCCTCGCGAATATCGAGTTCGATCTCCGAGATCATGCGTCGATCCGTTTCCGCCAATTCATAGATCGTTTGTTCTAACACCATCGTCTCGGGCAGCACGTGATCGGCAAGAACTTGATACGAATACTCTGCTGCGGGATAACGATAGACGAAAGCTTGGCGCAAATTTTTCGCAGGCAAGGGAAACTGTTCTGGTGCGACTTGGATCAATCCCGTCGGCTCTAACACCTCCAACTTCACGGCTCCTTCATTGGCAATGCGCAACCAACCATTGTGTCGCAGTGAGCCTTGCGGAAGCAAGCGCAACACTTTCGTTTTGCACGGGAAATCCGTCAGGGCTGCTTGCGACTCGATGATGATTTTACCAGCCCCTTCCATCGGCCGATTCAACTGCAAGACCAAGCTGCGCTTACCAGCATTTTCTTTTACAGACCAGCCAACGATGTGCTCACCTTGCACTGAAAGCACTTCGCCTGGACCATCGAGTTCGATCGTAATCTCGGGAAGTTTCCCCTGCAAAATGCGGAAATCCATCATGCTCAATTGTCGTAGCAAGCCACTGCCAAAGCGAACATCGCAGACCTCGGCACTGGAGAAAAACAATGCACCATCCTCGACATTGCGACTCGTGCGCCATGCAAACGAAATGTTTCCGTCAGCAGGCAAAAATCCTCGCCAGTTGGCGGCATCTGGCATCGGCACGACAGGACGCTGCGCATCAAACTTGACCGCCGTTGCTAGACCGTCGAGCCACATCGGCACCACCACTCCCGCAGGCAATCGAGCATCGACCACGCGCCAGTCGCCATCCTGCACCACGGGCACATCGAAGCGCAGTTGCAGCGGAATTTCGCCTTCGCGATCCGCGACCAAGTCATACACAAAGGCATCGCCCACAGGACGCAATTGCACATGCCAACCATCGCCCGCACTTGCATCGACCAAAGCTGCGCCACCACCTAACAACTCTACGGCAGCACCAGCGCGCCGCACCATGGCTGATGCACTTAGCGTAAAGGAAATGCTGTTGCCATCCGCGGCAAGTTTGCCCTGAAGCATCGCCTGTTGCAGAGAAATCACGCCATCACTTTCACTGAGATCGAGAGTCAACGCAGCTTGGGCCGAACCGACAAATTCACGGCCTTGCGACTTTTCGACAGGCGACAAACCATCCGCTTTCAATACGCGCGCTTGCTTGCCCTCATCAATCATCGTCACATGCATCGCATAGCCGACGGCCGCACCTTTGCCTGGAAGTAGCACATCGATTTGCCTTGTGGCGGAATCGGACTTCTGAACGGACTTCACCACGAACTCCCAATTTTTTCGATCGGCAGCAGCATCGGCATTTGCACGAATATCCAAATAACGCACACCAGCTTCGCCAACGCGAACAGCCCAATCTCGCAAGCCATCCCCCGTCACTGTTGCCACCTCGCCTGTTCCCGTGAGCGCCAGACTAAAGACATCCGCTTTGCCTTGATGCAACTGCACCGCCACACGACTTTCCGTCTCCACGCGATCGTGAAACACCTGCACGGAGACCTTCGCATCCGCCGAGAAAAATACGGGCACAACTTTGCGCGCCGCGTCGATAGGCACGATCATCACGCCTTCACTCGAAGGCGGAACCACGGCAGGTGGCGCATCTTGTGCGAAAGTCATCAGACTCAACAAAAAAACGGTTAGGATGGTTTTCATAGTTCAAAAGAAACGTTGTGAACGAATAAGGAGATTGTAAAAGGAAGGTAAAATCAGTTGAGCACCGCATTATGGTTCGATCTGGCGGATCATGTCCATCAGTTGAGCGACGCGTGGATTTTGTCGGTAGTATTGCTGCACATTGGCGCGCAGTGCTTGCCAATCTTGAAACGTCACCATCTCACCGACAGCACCACCTTTGAGTTTTTCACCGGCAAACATGGCGAGGCCAGCCAACTGCATCGATGGAGATGCACGATCCCAAGCGGGTGCCGATGGTTGATGCGCGATGGTCCATTTCCGCTCCACCATCTGCGCCGATACCGTATCGCGAAAACGCACGCTGACTTCGCCGATGTCGCCACGCCCCTCGGGCAATAGCTCGACCTGATAGATCGCTTGACCTGCTTCCGCAGCGGCAAGCTCAGCGGCATCCACGGCGTCATTGCGAAAATCTTCGGTCTTGAGCCGATCTTTTTCAAAACCGATGAGCCGATAGCGACTCACCCGCTCAGGATTAAAATGCACCTGCACCTTGACGTTTTCTGCTGCGGGACGAAAGGCTCCAGCAAGTTGATTGGCAAAGCCATCGCTGGCATCGGTGAGACGATTGACCACGTAATAGCGGCCGTTGCCATGACGCGCCAACTCTAACAAAAGCTGATCATTCAGCCCATCGGTGCCGATACCAGCGATGTCAAATGCGAGACCACTCTGACGCATTGACTTCACCCGTTCGGCCAACTCTTCAGGTTTAGCATTGCCGAGATTAGCCGCGCCATCCGTCATCAGCAGAATGCGGTTTTGTGCTCCTGGCTGCATGTGTCGCTGAGAAATTTCCTGTGCGAGAGCCATCGCTTGCTCCAGATTCGTGCCGCCATCACTCGGGATCTCCGCGAGAGTTTGGCGAATGCGTGCGCCCTCGTTGCCAAGAATTTTTTCAGCAATCAAACGCGGCGTGCGAGCGAAGCCAACGATCGACACCTGATCTTGCGGACCAAGCAAAGTTGTGAGCTCAGCAATGGCAGCATTCATCACCGCTGAGCGATCGGCACGCACCATCGAACCCGATTGATCAACGAGCAATGTCAGATGCAAGGGCTGTCCGGCACTCCGTCCCGCTGCGGCCGTACGCATGCTGACACGCACAAGATTTCGCGAAGCAAAGAGTGGATGAGCGGCTTGTTCCATGAAACAACTCACCGGTTCCTTCGCCGAGGGCACAGGATCACCATAGTCGAAAGCATTGTAAAACTCCTCGACCCGCACCGACTCGGGAGCCGGACGTTCACCGCGAGCTATTGCAGCTTGGGCCAGCTTAAATGAAGCATCACTAACGCGAAGGGAAAAGGTGGAGTAGGCTTCGGTGGTCGTGGAGATTTCATCAATTACCGAAGTAACTTTCGGTTTAGCTACGATAGGCTGATCCTTTTTCATTTGCTGCAGCTTTTCTCTCATTTCTTCGAGTAATTTCTGCTGATGTTCAAACTCAGCCTGCACTGTTGAAACCTGCGACATCAATATACTTTGCTCATTATTTAATTCGCGCAAAACTGCTAGCGACTCTTCTGCCTTTGTTAGCTTTTGCTTTTCAACTTCTGCATCTGCCTTGATTGACTGCTTCAGTTCTTCGACTTGAACGGTAAGATTTTTTTTCAATTGCTCGATCTCTGCTTGAATTTTTACTGAATTTTGAACATCAGTGACTCGTCCAAGTTTAACTTGTTCACGTATGTTTTTTTGCAGCAACTCTACATTTTGCTTCATGGTGTCACTTGCCATTTCCAAATTACCGGCATAGCGCAACACTTCGTCCGTAGGGAGATTTTCTAAGGTTTTTTCTATACTCCCTAACTCAGCAATCCGGCTTTTTGACGACTCGGCCGCATTTTCAGCCTTACTCAGCATACTTTGCTCACTGATTTCTGATTGAGGAACAATGCTATCACGGACGATGCCAGGCGCACGGCGTAACATATTGTCTCGCCGTTTTCGTTTTTCCTCTACCACAACACTGAGCTCATTGTATGCTTTTTCCAGTTTCTGAATTTCACTTAACTCTCCTAATGCAGCGATGCTTGGAGTGATCGTCTTATCTATAGAATCAGGTATAGTTAATTTCCATGCCTCATCCACTTCCATCAACATTTCCGCACGAGTGTGATCGTAAGCCGAGCGGTAATAATCCGTTTTTGATGCAGCAACATCTTCCAGTATATGCCTAGCATCTTTATTATTCGGATCGATACGCAAGAGCTCCTCAGCTTTCTTTTTCGCTTCGTCAGCTTGTCCGAGGTTGAATTTCCCCTCGGCCCCATAAAGCCTCCGCCTCACCTCGTCTCCTTGCTGAGCTTCCTCTTCAGGAATGGCAGCGCTCGCTGGAATCGGATCAGTAATCACTTCAGCAGTTTTCTCACCACCTCCCCCTCCAACCATTTGATCGATCTGTTTCCCCGCCATGACACTACCGGTAATGTCACCCTCACTCTTACTATACCATTTGTCAGTCGCCGTGACGATAGCTCGAGCTGCTGCTGGAGCACTGGCTGGCGAAGGCTTCGCCACGCTGCCACTTTCATCCTTGGTCATCACTTGATTATCACGATCTGACAATGTCGCAAGTTGATCTTCACTCTTCTGAAACGCCAATGATCCATCCGTTGCGACAGGTGCATCCAATGGCACGGCCATGCGTTTTGCAACGGTCTGGCGTTCTTTTTTACCACTCCATCCATCGCCAAAGTCGTCGCCATTCCCCATTTCTACCGACGGTGTCATGGGCGCATTCATCTGTGCTGGCATCTCTCGGGAATAGGACGCGACCTCTGGTGACATCGAAGCTTTTCCGCCGACTTTACCAAAAATCCCCAGAAAAGCTGTGTAAGCGACGGACAAAATTACCATCCACAAGGCCGCGAATTTTGCCAACTTCGGCCACCAACGTTTTTTTCGCATTTGTTGTTTCGCTTCAACTACTACATCCTTCGTACCAAGAATGCCATCTAGGGCAGCGCGGCGCTGATCGGAAAGTTTCCATGTGGAGTCAGCCGAAGGTTGCACAGCTTGGCCTAGCAGACCATGCAACGCGAGCATGCGACGTTGATAGACGCGCCACTCCGGATGCGTCTCGCACCATGTTTCCAGTTCGGTAGCCTCGAATGCGGATGCCTGCCCGAGAACCCAGGCGACAATGCGCGCTTCCATGGCGTCATCGCCCACAGGGTTCAGTGTTGTTTGATCTTCGTTCATAGATTTATCCAATAAAAATGTTTGTTGTTATCCTTCGGCTCCTTCGATGCCCATGCGCCGCAGCGAATCGGCGAGGTTTTTGAGCAAGTGATGCAATTTATAACCAACGTTGCTCACTGTCAGTCCGGTGCGTTTGCTGATATCCTCGTAGCTCATCTGGCGTTGATACTTGAGGTCGATGATGTTGCGATCTTCATCGTGCATGTCCGCCATCAACATGCGTAACACGCCGACGGCTTCCATTTTCCCGAGGACTTCAGATGCCATCGGCGATTCGCTCTGCCACTCCTCGCCTTCTTGCATCGGACTCTCCTTGCGGTGATCGCGAATGTGATTGAGCGCCAAATTGCGAATCGATCGATACAACCAAGCCAGAGGGTTCTGCACCTCGTCCCAGTGTTCCTGGAGTCGCAAAAATGCCTCTTGCACGATGTCTTCGGCCGTCTCGCGTTGACCGCAAATGCCATAGGCAAAACGCAGCAGCGCCGATTCCTCGGAATCGAAAATGTCTCGGATGCTCGGCTTGTTCTCAGTCATCGTGTCGGAGGATCTCAGAGCTTCTGCGGCTGACCGGAGAGTGGAGAACCGTGTGTTGCTTGCATTTTCCATGATCGTTGCGTGGTTGCATTCATGCCTTCATAGGAAAAGACACACCCACGAAAGAAACCTTAGAAAATTTTTCCAAAAATCGCAATCGAAAGGAAAAAAATCGAATTCCGAACCAATAACCTCTATATTTATCAAAGTTATTTCCTTCTTAGTATTCTAGACGCCCTAATGATTTTTTGCAAATTTCTCCTATTTTTTTGAACAATTGCGTAAACCCACTGTCAAACTTGATGAAATGCGACACTTCATTGTCGTTTTCATGTAAGGGTGTAAAAAAACAAACCATGATCGGCGTGCCCCCCCAGCACGCAGGTCGCCGGCCGAAGAGCGTGGGTGCGCTCTTCGGCTTTTTTTTCGCAAAAACCGCACATTTCACGATCAATTATGATTGCGATAAATCATTTCGCAGGATTTACTTGCGTGCGCACCGCCGAACGGTGCATTATACCTAGATCCGATCATGATTGAAAATCTTCGCAAGTACCCCGGTGTCATCATTGCCGCTCTCGTCGCCGTATTCATCGGCTTCCTGCTGATGGACTCGCAACAATATTTCCGCAACGGTGGCGGCGGGTCCAAAGTCATCACTGTTGATAACGTCAGCTATGATGAGAGCGAATTCAACAAACTGGGCCCAGCATCGCGAGCACTTACCCAGCAACTCAGCTCGTATCAAGCGATGACCATGTATGAATTCTCGATGGCTATGGCTGATAACAAAGCCGCGTCCGAAGATGCATTCGAAAAATCATTTTTCACACGTCGCATCCTGCTGCAACGTGCAGGCAAAGAATTCGGCATCGAGCCGAGCGTGGAAGAGATTCAAACATTCATCCGCGAGCGTTCCGTTTTCGCCGAGACCGACCCAACAGATCCAACCAAAAAATCTTTCAACAAAGAGGGTTACGAAGGCTTCATCCTCAATCGACTGGGCAAGAGCGGCATGTCGGAAAAAGATGTCTATCAGCTCGTCAAAGATGTGCTGACCTACGAGAAACTGAGCGAACTGCTCGCCAGCGGCATTTCCGTAGATCAAGATAAAGTCAAAGCGCTCTATCAAGCCAACCGTCAAAAAATCGGCATCTCCTACGCGAACTTGAAGCTGGAAGAATTTTCGAAAAAACTCGCTCCTACCGAAGAAGAACTCAAGAAGTATTGGGAAGAACGCAAGGACAGTTATAAGACGGAAAATCGCCGCAAGTTCAGCTACGTCGTCGGCACACCGAAATATCCTGCAGGTGCCGAAAAAGCACCCACTCCGCCAACAGCAGAGCCTGGCAAACCCGCTCCTGAGCCATCGGAAGCAGATAAAAAGATCACCGAGCAACGCAAGAAAGCTGAACTCGAAGTAGCTGCTCAAATGGATGACTTGTTCACCCATCTCGACGAAAGCAAAGGCGGCACCTTCGAAGAAGAAGTGAAAAGCCTTGGCTGGGAATTGAAAGTCACCGATTTGTTTTCTTCCACCACCTTGCCAGAGGAGCTCATGAAATTGACTCCTCGCAAAACGGATAAAACCATCGAGCAACTTCTCTTCAGTCTCAAAGTCACCAGCGATCCACTCTCAAAGTTCACCAACTATCTCGCCATCGGTGAGGCAGATTGGTTTGTCGCTCGCCTCGATGCCGAGGAAGAATCCCGCGTGAAAACCTACGAGGAGGCCAAAGATGAAGTGCGCAAGCAATGGCTTGAAGAAAAAGGCCGTGAGGAAATGAAAAAAGCCGCAGACGAAGCTCACAAAAAGATCAAAGAGGCACTTGCCGCTAAGAAATCTTTTGCCGATGCCGCCAAAGAAGCTGGCCTCTCCGCGATCACCATCGATCCTTTTGGAAATGGGGAAAATCCCGCTGGTCACCCCGATGCTCAGGCTCTCTTTACCGCGGCACAATACACCACTCCCGGTGAACTGACCGAAGTTGTGACCACTACCGATGGTTCCGCTATCGCCGTTGTCGACAAGCGCGAAATCGTCAAGGACCCGAACTTTGACAGCATGCTGAGCGGTGGTGTTGACCAAACCAAACGCAGCATCCGCATCCAGGCTTTCCAAGCTTGGATCAACGAGCGCTACGAACTGGCGAAAATCCAGTAATCATCCGGCTCACGCCACCCGATCATGGAACAGCGCGACGCTTTGTTTGACGATGCCAACGGCCACCTGGCACTTGGTGAAATCAGCGAGGCCGTCGCGATTTATCGTCAATGCGTGGCACTCGATCCTGAATTTTTCGATGGCTGGCATGCACTCGGCATGAGCCTGCTCAAGCTGGGCGAAACCAAGGAAGCGATTGGCTGTGGACTACAAGCCACCACCTTGAAACCCAACGACCTTCTCGCGTGGACCGCGCTCTCGCAAATGTATGTGCGTGATGGTCAAATCGCAGAAGCAGAGTCAGCAAAGGGCAATGCCCGCATTCTCTCGCTCGGCGGAAAAGTCATGCGTTAAACGTGGCGGAGGCGTCTCGCCTCCCAGCCAGAATCAACCAAAACTACACACTATTTCAAATCGGTGATTGCTCACATATTGGCAACATCGACGTGGAAAATCACAGCCATTTCATCACAAGATTATCAAGATGATCAAGATCTCGAATGATGATGAAATGTGAAATTCAATGAGGCATGGAGGCGAGAGCCTACTTCGCTAAAGCTACGAAGGCCAAGCTGCCTCCGCCACAGTCACGATCTTACTTCGCTGGAATCTCGTTGAGTGTGTAGAACGCTTGTGGATGCCACATTTCAGCTCCGCTGGCAGCTTTGATGTTGCTGAGAGTCAAGTGATGCACGTGACCTTTCACACAACCATCCACCGTCAAGCGCACCTTTAGGCCATCGGGGGAAACTTTGGCTGCAGTGATTTTCGGTGAGGTCTTATCCACCTCGGGGCTGCCGTAGCTCGATTGAAGAATGTAGGTCCATGCTTCCATCTTGTAGTTTGCAAGATCGGCCGCTGCTTTGGCATCCACAGGCTCAGTGAAGGTCAACTCGAAACCATCGGGTTTGGCAAACATGGTCAACATCTCGAACGGAGTTTTGCCTGTCCACTTGACACGCTCAAAGGTAAATGGCTTCGAGCCGCGCGAAGCCCAACCGCGATTGGAACCACCACTGAACATGATGCCGCTGGGGTCAAGTCGCAGAGGGATGAGACCTGCTTCAAATCCCTCGAGGAAATGAAACACCGCACCTTGGTAGATGCCATTGACTTCCTCCAAGCACACGCGCTGAACTTGGGAGTGACATTGCTCTGCCACGTAGAGTTGATCAGCCCATGGCCCAAATTTGCCCTTGGTCGTATCGCAGACAATTCCTGTGGGAGATTGGCCCACTTTACCATGAGGCAGAACCACGGCGGGAGGAATAAATGTAGGAAACTTCGCACGCTCAGTCTCGACGCGAGATCCTGATACGGGCTCTGGCGGCGCAGGGAGATTAGCGAGCGTGTGATACTTATTGCCTGTAGGGTTTCCTTGAAACGATCCAGGCTTGAGCCATTTGACGGAAGATGAACCATTCCACAAGCCTTGGTTGTCGCAGTAAAACACATCGCCTTTGGCATTAAAGCCCATGCCGCCCGGAGAACGAATGCCGGAGCACGTTGGGATCATTTTTCCCTCGGGAGTCACGCGCACGGCCCAACCCCGCCAGTCGGAATTCGCCGCACCAGAACCAGTGAGGCAAAGTGTTATCCAGATGTTGCCTTCTTTGTCCGGCTCGGTCCCAAAGGCGTATTCGTGGTAATCGCCATTGATGCCCCAATCATCACAAATCGTTTCAAAGGTGTCAGCCACACCATCGCCGTCCGAATCCTTGATGCGCGAAACCTCGGGCCGCTGTGTCATCCACAACCAACCATCTTTCCAGAACATGCCGAACGGCTCGTGTTGGCCTTGGGCGAATTTTTTCCACGTCACTTTGCTGAGGTCATCACCATAGGCGCCCTCACAAATCCAAATGTCACCGCGTCGAGTTGCCACCGCGACTTTTTGTTCGGGCAATAGTGCCACCGAGCCGATTTCCATAATCTCACCCGGAGGCAAGGGAATTTCTTGGCGTTGATAAAAGTCAGATTGCTGAGGAGCGGCGAAGGCTGCAAGAGCGGTCGAAAGGTAGAGAGAAAAGAATTTCATGAAAAATTGTTAGGTATGGGATTATTGCCAGGTGTAGCGGATGGTGATCGCGCTGTTTTTCAAGTCGAGAATGGCGTGACCTGCCACATAGCGCACGGCACCGCCTTCAACTTCGACTTTGACTTTACCAGCTTGGAACGATTGAGGCGTCGGTGCCTGCAAATCATGCTCACTCAATAGCAACAAACTGACAGGCTTGGCAGCCTCACCGGATGGTTTGATCGTTCGGACCAAAGCGGGCGTAGGGACTGAAACAACCGCATAGGAGTCCAGAAAACGCTGATTGCCGATTTGCACCGAAAATGTCGGATTGCCCTTGGAATCGAGTTTGTAGCCGCGGAAATTCGGCGCGGAGGACGTTGTTGCCGGCCAAGCAGTGCCCGCTTCTTCGGTGAATGCGTAGGCCAATTTGTTGCTGATATGCGCGACATCATCACCCGCTGGCGGTTCATAACCAACTCCGCGGTCAGTCCAGTGATGCCCGGCATCGATGAATGTACCTGTCCACAAGAGCTCTGGCGCGAGCCGATCTGCGCTGTATGCGATGTTGATTTCTCCGGGAAAACCGAACCCAATGCCGCGGGCTGATGTTCCCTGAATGAAATTGCGATACATCACCGCGCGATCCGCCGCAGGGGCCAACATGATTTCGGGCCAAGTTTTCGACTGAGCATTGCCCTTGTCCTTGCTGAACCATTTGATGCCATTGGAGCCCTGTTGTTTCATGCCCACGCTGAGCGCCTCTTGGCCTGCAAACTCAAAGTATTCCACGCGAAACTTATGCATGCCCTTTTTCAATGAAACCGATTTTTTAACAAGTCGGCCAGCAGGGCCAATCGCTTTGATTTCACAAATTAACTGACCATCAATGAACAAACGTGACCCATCATCGGAATCCAGATAAAATTCATGCTTGCCATCAGGGGTGTAAATTTCGCCTTCCCATATCATCGCAAATCCATCGGTCTTGGCATAGGAACTATAGTCAACCAAGCCAAGAGGTTCCTCTTCCACGGCATTGGGTTTGAGCTTAGAAAAATCAGGCATCGATTGAAAGCTGCCCTTGTAATAATAGGAAATCAATTTTTCCACGGGCGGCTTGGCATTTTCTAACGGATGCAGCTTGAGAAGCTCCTCAGCAGTCCAATGCTCTTTGCGTGCAGCCGTTGCAGCGCGCGTAGCTTTTACTTGATCAGCAGAAACTGCCGTGGCTTTGTTGCCCCATGATGCTCGCACATGAGTCAAAATCGCAGCGATTTGATCATCGGGGAGCGCAGCACCTTGCGGTGGCATTTCGAGGTTGTAGGTCTTGCCTTTCACTTCGACAGGTCCATGGAGTCCATGTAGCACAATTTTGATGGCGCGCTCCGCATTTCCCTGAACCCAAGGAGATTCGGCAAGGGGCGGAAATTGCCCACCCGTCGCACCATTACCATCAGCACCATGGCAAGCGGAACAATAAAGCGTGTAAAGTTGCCCTCCATCTTGCGCTTGTGAGGGCGCGATGATGAAAGGAAGTCCGGCGGTGAAGGAGAGAAGCGAGCGGCGCATATACATGAATACTTCTGATTACCGACGAAACTGACCAGATTTTTCAAGCATGTCTGACATAATTGCGGATCCTCCACTCACGAGCACTTCGCCTTTACAATCGGGCTCCATCGCGCATCATGGGCCGGTGAAAATTCTCCGCATCAAACTCCGAAATCTGAACTCGCTGCGCGGAGAGCATGTTGTCGATTTCACCAAAGAACCACTCGCCAGCGCCAGTATTTTTGCCATCACGGGGCCAACGGGTGCGGGGAAATCGACATTGCTCGATGCCATGACCTTGGCGCTTTTTGGTCAAGCGGCGCGCTACCAAAATGATCGCAATCCCGAAAACATGATGAGCCGACACAGCTCCGACTGCCTTGCCGAGGTCATGTTTTCCGTCAACCAGGATATCTATCGCGCCGAATGGCAATTACGCCGAGCAAAGGGCAAAACCGATGGAAAAATCCAACCGCCCGTACGTTTTCTCTATGATGCGCAGGAAAAACCAATGAATCGATTGGCCACCGAATGCACGCAAGAGATCGAGCGCATCACGGGCCTGAACTATCAGCGCTTTCTCCGCTCGGTCTTGCTCGCGCAGGGCGAGTTTTCTCGATTCCTCAAAGCCAGCGCCGATGAACGTGCCGAATTGCTCGAAAGCCTCACAGGAACCGAAATGTATTCGGAACTCGGCATTCTTGCTCATACAGAATATGTTCGCCGCGAATCCGAGCTATCCGCCATCCGCGCCGAGCTCGCCCACTATCAGCTTCTCAGCGAAGAAGAGATCCTTGCAGCAAAACAATCTCTCACTCTTCAGAATACACAGCTCGATCAGCTCAAAACCCAATCCTCTGCTCTACTACAACGCTTGCGCTTGGGCGAAGAATGGCAAAAAAATCAACTGGCACAGGCATCGCAAGTCGAACGCAAACAACTGCTCTTGAACGAAAAGACCGCCAAGCAAGCATGGCTGGAACAACTCACTCTGCACCAACGCGCAGTTCCCTACTCTGCTGATCTTCTCGAATGTGACCGCGTCAAAGACCTGGCTGCCGTTGCACATCAGCAAGCAAGCGATACCACAAAGCAAGTCAGCCTTGCTCGCGATGGCTGCATGGAACAAGTCACGAAGCTCCTTCATCTCGAAGAATGCCAATTCACAAAACACAATCACCAGCTCACAAGCCTGCGCCAAACGATTCTCGATAGTGAAAAACAATCATCGGTGATTCGTGAATGGCTTGCCGAACACCGACACCTCGAGACACTCGAAAACGCCTTACCCTCACTCCAACAACAGGCCTTGGAGCTGCATGTGCATCACCGCAATCTCGCCCAAGTCACCCAAGAACTCTCGAATCTCGATCAGGAAATTTCCTTGTGGGAAAAACAAAGCCAAGCCTCACGCGAATCACTCGCGCAAACAAAAATCCTGCACGAGCAAAGCATCGCACAGCTGCAACAACATCAATCCAACCTGAAAACATGCCTTGCTCCATGGCCTGGGCTGGATGCCGAAACCGCATTGGACAAATGCCGCAAGCAGCAACAACAGTGGCGGGATCTCATCGCCGTTCGTCATCAACTTTACACCTACAATCAGGAAATCAACCAGCTGAAATCATCCGCTGAATCCCTGCGGACAAAACAAGAAACTGAGCAGCGCGAGCTCGCAGCAGCAAAACTTCATCTAACATCCAAAGAACAAGATCTATCGCTCAAACGAGATCACCTTCGTCTCGCAGAGCGCGTAGCAAGCCTCGATGATCATCGCGCCGCTCTGCATGATGGCGAAACTTGCCCGCTATGTGGCTCTCTGGATCATCCCCTGCGCCAAGCAAATGCGCAAGCACCCAATCTTTCCCTCATCCAACAAGCCCTACAAGAAGCGGAAACCCATTGGCGTGCAGCAGAAAAATCCGTGCAGACCTGGCAGCAGTCGGCGATCGAAACACAAACGCATTTGACGCACTCTCAGGAAGCTCTCACAGTAAAACAACAGGTTCTGATGCAACTCTCGACGCAGGCAGCCAGTCTGCATGCTGAGCTCGAGGGGGCACAGGAAGATGACATCGATCTCGAACAGCGCCTGCAACGCTCCAACCAGCAAGAGCAAGAACTCAAGCTTGCATGGAAACAAGTGACAGATTCCGAGCAAAAATCACGCGACACCCAACATGCCCTCGAGCAAGCGGAACAAAAATCCAAAGATCAGAGCCAGCGACTGCTCGACGTTCAAAATCAACGCGGGCAAAAAATTTCCCAACGACAATTACTGGTCACTACGATCGAGACCTTGACGCAAGATCTCACAAAATCCATCGAGCCTTTTCAACTCAAGCTCCCCGACTTTTCCACGCCGATTCTCGCCCTAGATGCATGGCAAAAATCCGCACAACACTATCCGCGCGGCACACAGAAATTGGCAGATCTCTTGCATGTGCTCGAAAAACAACGACTTGAGGAAACTCATCTGCAAAAGGAATCACAGACTTCGGCGGCGAGCATCGAGAAACTGCGCCAGCAAATCACTAACGAACTGGCTGTCTCCGAAAAAACTCTCGAAGAAATGCTGGCGCTACAAGCTGCTCCCTCCGCAACGCGAGAACAACTGCAAGCCGCGAGCGACAACGCGCGAACGTATCTCGAACGGGTCACAGCACAAGCAAGCATGCTCAGCAGCCAAGCGCAACAAGCCTCCATCGACCAGCAACAAAAAGAGCAACGCTTGCTCGAAAATCTTGCCCACAGCTCCTTCCCAGATCTTTCCTTCCTGCGTGCAGCTTTGCTAACAGACGAAGAATTGCGCGCGCGCAACGATTGGCTTCTCGACTGGGAAAAGCGCGAAC
>Ga0208597_1000558_pt1 | contig 14784 bp, 7 predicted proteins | sample LakMenEpi05May12_FD_150673 | JGI IMG/M metagenome (GOLD analysis project Ga0208597, IMG submission 150673) | Freshwater microbial communities from Lake Mendota, WI - 05MAY2012 deep hole epilimnion (SPAdes) | ecosystem: Environmental > Aquatic > Freshwater > Lake > Epilimnion/Euphotic zone ...
TGCACTGATTTGAATTCCACGTGTCATTTGTGTCATGTTGATTGGTTGAAGTTGAAGGGCCGCCAGCGTGGGCCGGCGACCCTTTGATTATTGGTTTCTAGTTTTTCTGGGGAACTTATTGATTTGCAGCACCGCTTGAAAGGTCCACACGGTAGAACTGCTTGCCGCTAACAAATGGCGTTGTAGCAGTAGCGTTTCCGGCAGGTGTCCAGTTGATCAGATCGGTTGATTTGAACAGAGGCAGAGTCAAGGTCACTGGACCCGTGCCGCTGGCTTGAATCATCAAACCAGTGCCGCGCAGGCTTTGGATTGATGTGGCAGTATAAAGCGAGCTGAACAAGTTCGTGCCCGTAACGTTATTCACGGTGGAGTTGAAGCCCAGAGCGGTGAGAGCAGGTGAGCTTTCCAACTCATCGCTGATGCCGTCGCCATCGGTGTCGAGCACTCCGTTTCCGGAGATCGGAGCGGCACCAGTGAGAACACCAGATTGGCTCAGTTTCGTCCAACCAGCAGCCCAGTTACCTTCGGGACCGAAGGCACCACGGTAGTAAGCCGTTTTTGGAGCACCGGTGGCCAATGAAGAAATCAGCAACGGAGAACCAGTTGCGGGAACTGGATTGAATGCGGTAATGAAGTTACTACCGTTACGTGTGTAAGCCGTGAACATCGGATTGGTGTTGACATTCGAGTTGCCGTTGACGGGGTCACCAAGTGCATCGAAGACAAAGCCCTGAACTAGCGTATCTGTTGCGCCTGTGCCGCTGATGTAGCTGTTATTGTTACCAGGTGTGCCACCGCCCATATTACCGATCGTGTTATTTCTAAACTTCGGTGTTGCGCCAGTGCTGATCGCGTCGTTGAACTTGATCAGACCCTGAGCATAGTCGTGCACAACGGAGTTGTAGACTTCACCGTTGAAGCGGTCTTCGATGTGCAGAGCGAAGTTTCCTTTCTCCGTGTGAACTTGACCCGTGCGGTTTGGAATAACCGAAAGAGTGTTCGTCGATCCAGCGCCGATCATGGTTGCATTGTAAATGATCGGTTTGGCGTGATGTTGGTCAGCTCCTGTGCTAACAGTGCCATAACCACCGGAAGTGCCACCGACGCCATCCCATTCTCCACCAGCATCGGTGTCACCTGGGTTTTGGATGCTCAACCAGAATTGGTTGGTAGCAGCATAACCCTCGTCGATGTCGAAGCTGTCATCTTGGTTGAATGCCATGACAAGATGGTTTGCGCTTACGCGGCCACCGAAGAACTCGATGCCGTCGTCTTGGTTGGCATAGACTTCAAGATATTCAATCGTCGTTCCGGAACCAACGGCACCTAGGGTAAGTCCGTTGATTTCTTTACCAGAAGCAAACTCGTAACCGCCGTGACGGATCGAGCAATAACGAATGGTGCCGCTATTGTCGGTGTCGTTGCGAGAAAATCCCGTGCTAACTCCGTATTGAGTCGCGTCAGGGATGGTGTCGCCGTCGTAGGAAGAAGAACCTGCAGGCGCAAATCCTTCGATCTGGACGGTTCCGGCGTTAACGCCCGAAGCATTGACAAAGGAGCAATACGCTTGGCCAAGCATGATCAGTCCGCCCCATTGACCTGCATCGGCTGCAGTTGGTGCGGGACCTACATTGGTGTCTACGTCATAAGGTGAATCGACATTATTCTCTGCTTCCCACTCGCGCACGCTAGTGAAAACGATGGGCTCGGCTGCGGTGCCGTCAGCGATGAGTTTACCACCGCGTGTTGCTACGATCGAACCAACTTTATCATCGGTTTTATCGGTAGAAGTGCCGTTGTCATTGATGGAGAAATACACTTTCGTGCCTGGCTCGATGGTCAATGTTTTGCCACGAGGAATGAAGAGACGATCAGTGACGAAGTAAGTGTTGTTTTTCGTCCATGTGGTATTGGAACCGATCACACGAATATTGGTGCCGAGGCCACCATCAACACCACCGTTGGTGGAAGCAAAGCTGTTCGCGCTGAAGGTGCCAGTAGTATCACCAATCACATCGATATTAGTGCCCGTTGTAAGGACGCCGGATTGGCTCAATTTGGTCCAGCCAGCAGCCCAGTTGTCACCAGGGCCGAAGGCACCACGATAGTTGACAGGCACGGGTGCACCAGCAGATACGCCGGAGATCAATAGTGGAGAACCTTTTGCGGGTGCTGGATTGAAAGCAGTAATAAAGTTACTACCGTTGCGCATGTAGGTAGAGAACATCGGATTCGTGTTCACATCAGAGTTTCCGTTGAGAGGAAATCCGAATGCATCGAAGGCGAATTCTTGAACGAGCGTGTCTGTTTTACCATTACCGAAGATGTAGCTGAGGTTATCGCCAGTGGTGCCACCGCCCATGCTGCCGATGGTGTTGTTTCTAAACTTCGGAGTAGCACCGGTGCTGATCGTGTCATTGAATTTGAACAGGCCTTGCGCATAGTCGTGCAGAACCGAGTTATAAAGTTCACCATTGAAACGGTCTTCGATGTGGAGAGCGAAGTTTCCTTTCTCCGTGTGAACTTGACCCGTGCGGTTTGGAATAACCGAAAGCGTGTTTGTCGATCCAGCACCGATCATGGTTGCGTTGTAAATGATCGGTTTGGCGTGATGCTGGTCAGCACCTGTGTTAACAGTACCATAACCACCGGAAGTGCCACCGACACCATCCCATTCGCCACCAGCATCGGTGTCACCTGGGTTTTGAATGCTCAACCAGAATTGGTTGGTAGCAGCATAGCCCTCATCGATGTCAAAGCTATCGTCTTGGTTGAATGCCATCACGAGGTGATTGGCGCTGACGCGACCACCGAAGAACTCGATGCCGTCATCTTGGTTGGCATAGACTTCGAGGTATTCAATCGTGGTTCCGGAACCGACAGCTCCGAGTGTTAAACCGTTAATTTCTTTGCCAGCAGCAAACTCGTAACCACCGTGGCGGATCGAGCAATAACGAATAGTGCCGCTGTTGTCCGCGTCATTACGAGCGAAACCTGCGCTGACGCCGTATTGAGTAGCGTCAGGGACCGTGTCACCATCATACGAGGAAGAACCGGCAGGAGCAAATCCTTCGATCTGGACAGTACCGGCATTCACTCCTGAAGCATTGACAAAGGAGCAATAAGCTTGACCAAGCATGATAATGCCACCCCATTGACCACCATCAGCAGCCGTTGGCGCAGGGCCTACATTGGTATCGGCATCGTAAGCAGAGTCTACACCGTTCGCAGCTTCCCACTCGCGCACACTGGTGAAAACGATGGGCTCGGCTGCGGTGCCGTCAGCGATGAGCTTGCCACCGCGTGTTGCTACGATCGAACCAACTTTGTCATCGGTCTTGTCGGTCGGAGTGCCGTTGTCATTGATGGAGGAATAAATTTTGGTTCCAGGCTCGATTGTCAGAGTAACGCCGCGAGGAATGAAAAGACGATCCGTAACGAAGTAGGTATTGTTTTTCGTCCAGGTGGTATTGGAGCCGATCACACGGATGTTGGTGCCGAGGCCACCATCAACGCCACCGTTGGTAGAGGCAAAGCTGTTTGTGCTGTAGGCACCAGTGGTATCACCGATGACATCGATGTTGGCTGCTGTTGCAACGACTGGTGCCATCATGCCCAGTAGGGCGAGGATGAGATTTTGTTTTGTTTTCATTATGTTTGTAGTAGTTCGGTAAATCGCGCCGCGAAGCGCAGACGGGGAGACATTAACGGGCGCTGCGCTGATGTCTTGCTTGGCGGTGTAACAGAGTTGTCACAAAGGATGAACTGTTAGAATGATAGCTGAATTTCCGCCCAATAGCTGCGCCCCGTGGTGTCACTGTTGTAAACTTTTTCATTGTAGAGATAAGTGTCCGTCGCGTTGAACATGTTTTTCACACCGCCCTTGAGCAAGTAATCCACACCGTTAAGTTCAATCTTTTTCGAGAGCACGAGATCGAAGGTGTGAATGGCGTTGCGCGTGACCTCAAAGTCATCGGGAGTCAATTTAAGAATGACAGGATAATCACCGTTGTAATTGTAGACGAAGTTTGCGTTGAAATTCCAGGGCTCATACTCATAGCCCAAATTTAAATTTGTTAGATATGTGGGCTGGTAGGGGAGCTTGCTAGTAACCGATGTAGTGGCACCGTTTTGCACGTAGAAGTAATTGAGCTGTGCATCGATATAAGTAAAATTTCCCCGCAGCGAAAATGGACCCATGTCCGAAATGTCCGCTTCAAATTCGATGCCGTTGATGCTGCCATTGAAGTCTCGTTGTTCACCAGTATCGGGATCGCGGAATGAGTCATCATAAAGCAAAGTGCCATTTTCATAAAATGTCACCAAGGGGCGAACGAGATTTTTGTGGAACAGGCTCGCACGAATGCTGGTGGTATCGGATGGCTTCCATGTCATCGCGAAATCGAAGTTATCGATATCAGTTTGTCCAAGTTCATTGTTACCGCGACGACCAAGACCGGATGCTTGATCGACAGATTGCGATGGAATGAATTCCCAGAATGTCGGGCGCGCCACGGTCTTCGACCAAGCGACTTGAAAGTCGACTTTTTTATCAAAAATCGAAGTGCCAGCGCTGACGGCAGGGAGCATGGATTGTTGCGGATCACGATTTTCCCAACCATTGCCTTCGATTTGTTCGTCGGTGAATGCGGAGAGCGGACTGGCAGCGATATCGATGTCATAGGTTTCTTTCTCAAAACGAACTCCCCCATTGAGGAAAGTGTCTCCCATGCGGAGTAAACCGTTGTAGAAATAGGATGTTTGATTGAGCCGCGTGCTGATGTTTTCGAGGCCGTTTCTTGTGAGAGAGTTGGTATAGTAAGGACCATCGGTGGTGTTGCCCGTGAAGTAGTCGGAGATCAAATCGGGGTTGTTTGCGATATCTTCGCCAAGACCGCCCGCGCCATCAAGTGCCCCGGGAGTGAAGCCAGAGTCAGCTGAACTCGAGGCTAACACCAAATCATACTGACGAGCCGTAGTGTTGCGCTCTTTCCACAAAGAGGATGCTCCGAAGCTGAACTCGAAGTAATAGTCGTCATCGTCTTCAAAGAAATAAAACGGAATGGCTGAGGAAACTTGGCGATGCATGGCATCTTCGGTGGTTTTTTCCGAACGTCGAGTGATGCGTTGTTTTCCGGGGATCGACTGACTGTTGGTGCCGTGCGCTGAAGTTTCTACAGGGTCACGTGTATCATCGGGAATGATCGTGTTGGCGGCTTGGAAGTTGTCGTAAATGCGCTGCGTGTTTGGTCGAGCATACATCGGGGCTTTGATGGTTTCCCATGTGTAGCTTTCTGGGTTGGGCAAGCGCAGGAGTCGAGCATATTGGATGGCTTGCGCATCGAGCTTGGGCTGCACAGCGGCAATTTGATCAGCGAGTGCTTCCGAGGAGAAATCCAGAATACCGTACTCGAAGTGTGTGCTGTGAGGACGACTTTCTACAGCGTTGCTGCTGGTAATCGACCAATTGACTTTAGCGCCCCGTTCTCCGAGTTGATGACTGCCATTGAGTTGGAAAATTTCCAAATCACGCGCCAAAGGATTCACATCCCATGATGCACCATAATATATCGCATCTGGCCCATAAGCGTTCGATGGATTGATCGTTGAGTTCTGGAGGTGGTTGCCATAGTTGAGGTTCTCTTCGTCATCGATGATGTTGGTGTTGTTGATCACTTCATCTTGTGCGATGTGCTTATTGAAGTATGTGGCTTGAATTTTGTTGTATTCATTAATCTCCAATGCTGTGGACAAATACGCGGCGGTCTCGACCGAGCGGGTGTACTCATCACGGGAAAACTCACGGGTTTGGTTGGTGATGTAGGTGCTGTTAGAACTATCATTAGTCGATCGACTAAATGCCGTAACCACGCCAAGTCGCATTTTGTTCGGTAAATCGAATGTTTCGCCGTATGTAAGTGATTGAGAATAGCCCAAGTTGGAATCATCTTCTTTCGGCTTGAGCCCCTGGGAGTCATGCAAACTTTTCCAACGCTCTTTGAGTTGATCCGCTGTTTGATTGCCGCCATCGAGAAAGGTGGTGCTACCATCGGCATTGGTTTGTTCGAGCACACTTGGCATGTCGTCACCGATATCTCCCCAGGCTCCTAAGGATCTGCCGGGGTGAGTATAGATTTTTTTCTTCAATGCGTCGTTGTATGTGATCTTGGTAGACATTTGCAGGATGCGCTCATCAGGAAGTGCGCGGGTGATAATGTCGATGGCGCCGCCACCGAAGTCGCCGGATAAATTGGGACTGTAAGTTTTATCCACCTTGATCGACTCGATCGCGCTGGTGGGAAATAGGTCGAGCTGCACCGCTTTTCGGGAAGGATCTGCGGAAGCGATTTGTGCGCCGTTGAATGTTGTCGTCACATAACGATCTGCTAGACCACGCACGACTGCGTATTTGCCATCGACGATGTTAGCGCCTGATACTTTTCCGATTGCTTCACCAGCATCGCTTACGGCATTTTTCGTAAACTCCTCGCGTCCCATCGTGGCGGTGAGTTTGGGTGCCTCCATGTTAAGCGCGAGATTGAAGTCGCCTGAGTTGCTTTCCTGATACTCGCCCACCACCGTTTCCTCTTCCATCATGGTCTCGTCGGCTTCGCCATCGCTAGGCTTGAGTTTGAGCGAGAGACGCACGGTGAGTGTCTGTCCCGGCAAGGCAGTAGCGCTCTGCGTGGTGGAAAAATATCCGAGCTTCGAGGCCTCGATGCCGATGTTTCCTGCGGGCACTGCGGCGATGCGAAATGTGCCCGAAGCATCCGTTTCGACGGTTTTACCGAGTCCAATGATTTCCACCAATGCGCCTGATACGGGATCGAGTTTGTCATCAGACACTTCGCCAATCACTTCACAAAATCCTTGTGGCAACGGCATCGCGTTGATGGGAATTTGTTCTCCTGACACAGGGCTAGGTAGCAAATTGGCATCTTGCGGTAACACGACTATCGGCGCTGAGAGCACGTCCATGGTCCACTCTCCAAGCGATTTTTGTTCCCAGCGCGGCACAATGCCCCATGACTCCGCAGCAAGAATGCCTGCGCGTTCCGGCATCCATCCCCACTCCTCGGCAAGCAGCTGCCCAGTGACACTTTGTGCGCTTACCTGAGTAGGAAGAAATCCCCATACGATAGCGAAGGCGCAGCCGAGTGCAAATCGCAGAGCACGCAGGGCAGCAGAAAGATGATGAGAGAAAATCTGATTCATAAAAAAGTCGCAAAGGCTATGATCCGAGCCATCCGTAGAACGGTCGTCAGCGCGGTGACTCTGTGTTTTTTTCGTGCCCTGGTATATCGGCAGATTGTTACGAAATGGTCACCTGAGGAAGAGAGCACAATGTCCAAAATCCGAGCAAAGCAGGTCTAAGCGATCCGGCCAATGGATCATCAAGTGGGGCAACTTTTTTCGATTTAAGTATTTCTTTTTCGCCTAAATTTCCACATGCTTTCCCCATGTCCGACACCAATCAATCGATCTTCCAAGGTTGCATTCCTGCCCTCATGACTCCGTGTTTTCAAAATGGTGACATCAACTATGATGCACTTGTTGCCACCGCGCAGCACCTCATGGCAAAAGGCATGCGCGGCGTGGTTTATTGCGGATCGATGGGCGATTGGCCACTGCTTTCCGAAGAACAACGCATGAAAGGCGTCGAGTTGCTAGTCAAAGCGGGCATTCCCACCGTGGTCGGCACGGGTGCTCAAAATGGTCGACTTGCTGCAGCCCACGCAGCTCACGCTCGTGAAGTCGGCGCCGCTGGCTTGATGGTCATCCCTCGCGTTCTCTCACGCGGTAGCTCACCCACGGCACAACGTCACCATTTCAGCCAAATCCTCAAAGCCGGCGGTGATCTGCCTGCTGTGATTTACAATTCCCCGCACTACGGATTTGAGACCAAGGCCGATCTATTCTTCTCGCTGCGTGCAGAATTTCCCTCGCTCGTCGGCTTCAAAGAATTCGGCGGTGCTGCGGCTCTAAGCTATGCGGCAGAGCACATCACCAGCGAAGATCCTTCCGTCATCTTGATGGCTGGCGTTGATACGCAAGTCTATCACGGCTTCGTCAACTGCGGAGCGACAGGTGCGATCACGGGAGTTGGCACGGCTCTGCCCACCGAGATCCTGCGTTACATCGAACTCTGCAAATCCGCGGCGCAAGGCAACATTACTGATCGTCGCTACGCCTTGGAACTTTCGGAAGCGCTGACCGTGCTCTCCAAATTCGACGAAGGCACCGACCTCGTTCTCTTCTACAAAGAGCTCATGGTGCTGGAAGGCAACGACGCCTACTGCTACCACATCAACGCCTACGATCAACTCAGCCCGAGCCAACGCCAGTTCATCCATCACCAACATGCTTTGTTCCGCACCTGGTGGGCGAATTGGGATGGGAAGTGATTTTCTTTGCCGCGCATGATACCACGAGGCTTCCCCTAGGGGCGTTTTGGACTAGTGATGCGTTGACGCATATTATTGGCGTTGTTGATTACGCACTGTGATCATTTTTTGTCAGTGCTCTCTTGCTTGGTGACAGCAATGATCGAACCAAATTGATTGCTGGGTTGCTGCATGGCGGCACCGGTTTTCATTTGGCTAATATCTCCATCGAGAAAGAGTGCATCCGCACAATCTAGGCCGCGAAACATCACGGCGAACTCATAAAGATTGGGAAATTTTGCGGAGCGGAAATCTGTCATCGCCAGCACGATTTCGCCTTTGCGGGTCACACCAATACCATTGCGATGAAGGCGCGAGCTCGATTCCGCGCGAAAAACAGGATGGACTTTGTTGTTGCGGAGCAGCAGCGGCCCCGATTGCACGGCGTAATGGATGGTTGGATCTTTCGGCGGATATTCGCTAGTCGCCATCACCGCGGCACCTTGGGATCCGATGAGAAAAATGCCATTGGGTTGGAGAAAGAAATTCCCTTCTCCGGCATTGCGATTCACGGGTTGCAGTTCTTTGCCTTGTTGAATCAGCAATCCGCTAGGAATGCCTCCAGGTTCGAAAATGCCACCATTCATCAGCAGTTCGAGCTCGATCTTTTGTCGGGCAAAATACGCTGCCACTTCGGGAAAACTCCGCATTTGTTTTTGCTGCTCGTCCTTCCAAACCACTCGCACGCAGCTAGACTTACAGGAGACGAGATGATAGGTGACACCATCAATCACCGATTTTTTCAATTCCCCCGCCTGAACTGTTAGGCACAAACAAACCAATGCTAATAGATAATTTCGCATACAATCATTTCACGAAATCCACAGCGCCCATGCCGCGCCACCTAACACGCTTGTTGCCATAAGAAAAGCTGCCACGGAACAACCTGAAGATTGAGAGGATTGCTTTTCTTTTTGCCATGCCTCATTGCTTTTGAGATCAGTGCGACAATGCGGACAAATGTTCGCTTCTTTGGAGATCGGCTCACGACATTCTGGGCAATTGGCGGAGCCACCAGGACGAATCACTTTTTGAAACATAATTTACTGAGTATTTAGATTAGATGAGGGTTGTTGAGATTTTTTAAAAATGTGCTGAAACCGCCATTGTTTTGTGACATCATCAACATAATAGGTTTTGAGTATAGCAAAAGAGCCAGAAGCCAATTCGCCACTGGTATCACCAATGCCAGAAATCGTATATCTTACCCTGCCATCGCCTTTATACTCAGTTATTTCAATGATGTATTCTTGGAAATGATTAGGGAATATATACTCCTCTCTTAGCATGTTGGGCCACGACTGCACTGTTTCGTCAAAATCTCTAATTCCATACAAATTCTTAGCCTTTTTGATCTCCTTAGAATATTGGATGGTTTGCTTGGTGCTTGGTGGAGCCATAGAGAAATAGTAAATATTTTCCTCTGGATTACTCACCTGTTTCGTGAATTTCACCCGTTCCTGTTCCAATAGTTGTAAGGCATTCGTGATTTTCGTAATTTCGTCGGAAAAGCGATCGGTAATTTTCTGTTCTAATTTATGGGTTTGATTCCCAAGACTCTTATGCCGCAAGTCTTCAGCAGATGCTTGGTTGATTGATGAACTTTCGAGAGAATCATTTACGCTATTGCTTACTGATTGGTTTCTAAATCCTCTAACGTATAATATGCCCATCGCGAGAATCAGAATCAGGAAAAACAATATTAATTTTGATCTCATGATTTACATAGGTTTCAAGAAACCGTGATTCGATCATCTTTTGATCTCTAAGACTCGCGCCGTGGAGGGAATGGAGAGGAGTCCTGCGGATTTGAGACATGCAACGCGTTCTGCAATGATGCTTATATCTTCACTTACGCTATCTTGTCGTTCGGCGGTGTAGTCACCATTTCCTTGGCTGAATTGTTGCTGGTAGCGTATGTAGTCGATCGGGCCTAATTCGGCTCGAAGAATTTGTTGTGCTTTTTGATTGATTTGATGAAGTGTGCTCATGTTGTTATGGTAGCATAATTTCTGTGGGATTCAAGACTTGAATGCTGATGGCGGCTTGTTCATAAGCTTTGCGGCATCTTTTCAAAAGCCGGTCATCAGTTGTGATGAAGTAATCACATTGCGCTTCTTCAGCCGCAGCTATGTGAAGGGCATCATTTCCCTTGATATGAAAGATTGATAGCTTTTGTGCGCATGCTTCTATGACGGGGTCTTGAGGAACATGAAGCGAAGCTGATGAAGTGAGATTCATAACATCAATGCATCGCACGGAGTCAGGCTGGCAAAGAATTTCAGCTAGTAAATAGTCACTAGTCACCATTTCAATATGTCCAAGTCGCGCTGCTTCTATCAGATATATTACGGCTTCAGCCTCCAAATGGATTCGCATTTGAGATTGGTCGTCCCAAATTCGATTCAAACAACAAGTATCGAAAAACAATCGCATGATCTTAGATTATGGTGAATTTATCCCACAAAGATGCTGTTCACTATTTCTGTTTGCAAGGCATGCGATGCACTTGCGCCGCTGTTTGGAAAATGAGTTTCTTGCACGTTTCATGAGTTGCATCATAGCTTCTGGGAAAAAAGACGCAAATGAATTGGAAGGGATGGGGGTATAAAAAACACGGACGGCCTTTGGGGGCCGTCCGTGTGGGTGATGGAAGATTTGTGAGGCAGGAAGGCGAGACGCCTTCGCCACGTTACAGACTCTTGAGATAGGCTGTGATGTCGGCGATAGACTGTGGAGTCAGGCCGAGCATCGCGGGGCTATACATGAGGGATTTTTCCATCGGCTTCATGCTGGCGATTTTCGCCTTGGGCACGCTTTGGGTTTGTCCGCCCATGCACTTGATGAGCACTGGATCGCCGTCGCTGAGGACCATGCCTTGGATGGTCAGGCCATCTTTGGTTTTGATCTCGGTGCCTTCGTAGCCGTGCGAAACCTCGACGCTAGGGTGTGCGATGGCGTTGATGATGACATCGGTGGGCTGTTGTTTGCCGAAGCTGGTGAGGTCGGGACCGTAGTCGATGCCTTGATCTCCCACTTTGTGGCACATGTAGCAACTAGCGATCGCGGCTTTGCCTTTTTCGGCATCGCCTTTGAGCTTGGCAATGTCTTCCACGCTAGGCATTGGGGCGGCACCAGCTGGCTCGGCAGGCATTTCGACGGCGGTGAGCTTGACGTTGTTCGGATCTTGGCCCATCGACTTCAAGATGTCGTCGATTTTGTGCGATTGCCACAGGTTCGACTTACGATTGTTGATCCACCATTTCGCGAGTTCTTTTTGCGCAAAGCTCTCGGTGTTGGCGAGTTGAATCATCGCTCCCGAAGCCGCAGGGCTTGGGTTGAAACCAAGAGCGGTGAGCATGAGTTTGGCTTGATCAGCATTGGTCGATGCCGCAAGAGCACGCGCTTTGATGTCAGCAAGGGCTTGGTTCGGGTGCAAACGCCAGGCGATCCAGGCGAAGGTGTCGGACCATTTTTCGCCGCTGCCAGGATTCATGAGTTTGTGAGTCGCGTCATAGACGGCGGCTTCTTTGCCCGTGGAACCGAGGCCGAAGGCTTCGAGATAGGCGCGGTCTTTGCCATCGAACTGAGCACCGACTTGCGCGAGCAATGGCACGCTTTGTTCGGCTGGAGTCTCGCGGAGCATCAGAGCCACTTCACGGCGGACCATGGCGGAAGGGTCTTTGACCATCTTTTGAGCGAGCTTGACCACATCGGCGCCAGCAGCGCGGAGAGCACGCACGGCGACGAGGCGTTGGCGAGGTGATTTGGCAGCGAGCCATTCCATGGCGATTTCTTGGCCCTTGTCTCCCATTTGTGCCAGCAACCAAACGGCGCGAGCGGCGATGTAAGGATTTGCGTCTTTCAACAAAGCGGCTACGGCAGGCACGGCGGCATCGCCTTGCGCCTTGAGACGGGTGAAGCCACTGTTGCGAACGTTCGCTGCGGGGCTCTTGAGGGCGAGAATTTGTCCCTCGGTGGTGCTGAGGTCGATCTTTGGCACGACGGATTTGAAGCCTTTGGGAGCGATGCGATAAATCGTGCCGGAGCCTGGGCCATCGGAGGTGCCGTGACCGCCAACGCGTGGGTCGAACCAGTCAGCTACGTAGAGTGCGCCATCGGGACCGACGGTGACATCAGCAGGGCGGAAGCGGGTGTAGAGTTCGTTGTTGGAACCACCGATGAAGTCAGAACCGGCGAATTTTTTCTCGGTGTTGGTGGTGAGGAAATCAATGCGCTCGAGCTTGAAGCCTGCGCCATCGGGCACAGGGAGATAACCGAAGATGACGTTTTTGCCAGCCTCGCAAGCGAGCAGCAGGCCTTGCCATTTGTCACCGAGAGCACCATTTTCATAGTAGGCTACACCAGTTGGGGAGCCGCCGCCATAGACATCACCAGAGGGCATGGTGCCGGGGTCTTCTTGACGCCATTCAGCGGTAGGAGTGTCTTGACCGGGGCGCTTGTCAGCATTCCAGGAGCGTTGGCCATCGGCCGAGGAGAAGCCGGCATTGCCACCTTCCATGATTTCTGCAACGCGGCAGGCTGGTGGATCGTCGTTATCGGACTGGAACATGTCGCCAAACGAATTCATCGCTTGCTCGTAGGAGTTGCGGTAGTTGTGGCCGACGATGCGAGCGTTGGTGCCATCGGGATTCATGCGCACGGAAAATCCGCCGACCCAGACGTTACCGTCATCGCTTTTCTGACCAGCTGCGGTGCGGGTATCCGAATACCAGGTGCCGCCGCCGCTTTGGTAGTAGCTGGAGCCGATGCGAAAGGTTTTGCCGGATTTGTCGGTGAAAATGCCACCGCAGTTGCCGTTGTTGAAATTCCATTGGCCATCAGGACCGGCAGTCACGGAGTGCAAGGAGTGGTCGTGCTGACGGGCATTGAAACCAGTGAGCAGGACTTCTTTTTTATCGACGGAGGGATCGTATTTGCGGTCGCCATTGACGTCGGTGTAAACGATGAGATCGGGTGGCTGGGAAACGATGACCTTGTTGTCGAGCACGGCGACACCGAGGGGAGATTCAAGATTGGTATCCTGCGTGAATACATCCGAGGTATCGGCCTCGCCATCGCCATCGCTGTCGCTGATGACCACGATGCGGTCGCCTTCCGGACGTTTGCCCTTGGCGTGGCGGTAGTTGGTGCCCTCGGCAACGTAGAGACGTCCGTCTTTGTCGAAGTCGATGTTGGTGGGGTTGTAAAGTTGTGGCGTAGTAGCCCAGATCGTGACTTCTAGTTGTGAATCGGCCACGGTGAACATGTTTTCTGGCACGAGGGCAATGTTCGATTGGGCAGCAGCAGGTGCTTTGCTGTAAACGCTGAATTGGACGCTGGATTCTTGCTCCTTGCCGCCTTGCAGCGCGCCGCCGTCATCGAGGCCGACTTTTGCCGTGAATTTCACAGCGTCAGCAGGAAGATCGTAAACAATGACCGAGCTGGCATGGGTGCCGAAGCCTTTTTCATAGGTTTGTTTGTCGATCGTCAAAGCGTGACCATCGACGTTTTTATTGATCTTGGTATCGCTCCATCCGGCTTGGGCAGAGCGCCATTTGAGGGTGGTGAGGTCGACCTTGGTGCCATTGGCAAGCTCGATGGTGGGCTCGATCCAGTTGGCCCAGTCGTGACTGAAGCCACCGAGGTCATCGATGATCAAATGCAATTCCTTGGAGCCTTTGAGATCGGCGCTGAGCTCTTCGAGACGCTTGGTCTTAACGGTCATTTTGCTCGATTGTGCGAGTGGTTTCGGTTGCTCGGCAGTGGCGGCCATGGCGCTCTTACGGGCGGCAGCAACGGCAGTTTTTTCAGAAGCAGGGAAAGACGCTTCGCGTTTTTCGTCGATGGGAGAAGCGGGGATTTTCTTGAATTCGCCTTCTTTCACCAAGGTCAAACGAGGAGCGTCACCTTTGGGATCGAGATTGGCATTGAGGTCATCCTCGGAGAGTGGTTTCGAGGGCACACCGTCTTTAGGAACTTCTAGACCAGAGGTCCAGACGATCGCATTGAGAACGATTTTGCGGAAATTATCGATCGACCAGTTGCGGTGGTAGTGACCGCCGGTAAAGCCGACACCGCGTCCGCCATCGGGGCGCTCGATGCCCCACATGAGGGTTTGTTTTTTGCCCATGCCATCCACGCCGTGACGGTTCCACAAGTTGATGTATTTTTTCATCCGCTCGCGGTCGGGCGTAGCGGTGACGAGGTCGAGCACCTTGGCGCGATCCGGCATGAAGCGCATGTTGTAGTAAAATTCATCGTAGGCTTCGACCAAGGAACCGACGCCGTGAGAGACGGGGTGATTCGGCAGGGCTTGCAAATCAGCGACCCAATGCGG